>Ga0308007_10001331_pt1 | contig 10862 bp, 11 predicted proteins | sample Neamet71_FD_203152 | JGI IMG/M metagenome (GOLD analysis project Ga0308007, IMG submission 203152) | Marine microbial communities from water near the shore, Antarctic Ocean - #71 | ecosystem: Environmental > Aquatic > Marine > Unclassified | place: Southern Ocean | collected 2014-06-07
GTTTTTACAGTGTTTTAGGGCGTAATGGGTGTGTGATAAATGTTCAAAGGCTAGAAGAGAGAACGAGTCAATATTAGAAAAAGAAGGTAAACATTAAAGGCATTTTCACTGTGTAACGAGCGAGGTTAATAGTTAACATTAGACGAAGCAAAACGAAACGAAATGCTCAAAATATTACCTTAACGCACTGGGCTGATATTACTCCCGTTACACAGTATGAACCTCAATCTGCAACGAAATCTGTTTATCACCATAATGGTGGGCACCAAGAATTAGACATTGTTGGACGAGGGGACATTAATGGTGATCTGATCGAAGAGGTGATTATTGTTGGGCGAGGGTATGTAAGCGGTGGTCATTACCTAAACATTAGATTGTTGATATTATCAGTAGACAGCCAAAGTAATTGGCCGCTAATAAACGCATTTTAACCCTCATTCTCTGGGTAAATCACATAACCAAAATAATCCTTATTAAGGAAACAGTATGATCACAGTTCATCATTTAGAAAAATCGCGTTCGCAACGTATTTTATGGTTGCTGGAAGAGTTAGCTGTGGAGTACGAGGTGGTTGAGTACAAACGCGATCTTGCTACCTTTTTTGGCCCTGAATCGTTAAAAGAGATTCATCCGTTAGGTAAGTCTCCCGTTATTACCGATGGCGCGTTAACCATTGCAGAAACAGGGGCGATTATTGAGTACCTATTGGATCAATACGATACCGAGAACCGTCTACGACCCACTTCGGGTCAAGCGCTGTTGGATTATCGTTATTGGTTACATTTTGCAGAAGGCTCGTTAATGCCTTTGTTGGTAATGACGTTGGTGTTGAGGAAGGTGTCCGAAAAACCCATGCCTTTTTTTATTAAACCCATTGCAAAAATGTTGATGAGGAAAATCGAAGAAAATTTTATTTCCCCTCGTATTGAGCCTCAGTTCAGTTTCATCGAGGAGACGTTAGGTAAGCGTACTTGGTTTACCGGTGAGGCGTTAAGCGGTGCAGACATTCAAATGAGCTTTCCTTTACAGGCCGCCAGTACACGCATGGATTTGACTAACTTTCCCAATATTACACGTTATATTCAACAAGTGGCGCAGCGGCCCGCGTATCAAAAAACAGTGAGTAAAGGCTGAGCGATTGTTCATTTATTGCACCTTTTATTGCACCTTTCTTAGGCATGACGATTTGTTTATGCGACATTTATGGTTGTTATTGCACTTTTTTGCGTAAATAGTCTTTTATTTTTGAATGGTTTTTTAGACGGCTTTTCTACCGTTACACTATAGGGTTGTTTTTGATTTCATCAAAAAAGCAGTGATATATTCTTAATTCTGAAAGTTAAGTAGTGTTTTTATCTTTTGGTTCTTTTTTTCTTACAGATAATACGCAGAAAAAACGCTGGTGTATTGTCGGCGTTTGTATTATTTCTTTAGTTGTATTTGACGCACCGCACTTCTGTGTTGTGTCGAGCCTGCATTTAAAACGACAGCAATTTAAAACAACAATAACGGAGACACAGAACATGTTGAAAAAAAATTTTGTTACAACCTCATTACTTATCACCGGTTTATTATCAACAGCTCATGCTGCCCAATGGCATATGCCAACACCTTATGGTGATGCGAATCATCCGACTAAAATTGCTTATCAATTTGCTAAAGAAGTGAAAGAAAAGACGCAGGGAGAATTAGATATTACTGTTCACTCTGGTGCGTCTTTAGTGAAGCACCCAGAAATCCCGCGAGCTGTAAAAACAGGCCAAGTGCAAATTGGCGAAATCTTTATTGGCATTATGGGCAATACTCATCCTATTTTTAAGCATGACAATATCCCTTTCTTGGCGACAAGTTATGACGATGCAGAAAAGTTATGGCAAGCCGCTAAACCAGAAATGGAAAAGCAGTTAAACAAAGAAGGTATGACATTACTGTATGCAGTAGCGTGGCCTGCGCAAAGTTTATACACCAAAGGCCCTGTGTCTAGTTTGTCGGATTTAGCCGGTTCACGTATGCGTGCTTATAGTCCTTCTACGTCGCGTTTGGCGGATTTGATGGGGTCAACGCCAACAACCATTCAAGTGCCTGAAATCCCTCAAGCGTTTAGTACGGGCATCATTGATGCGATGGTGACTTCGCCTTCTACGGGTGTGAACGGCCAAGCATGGGACTATGTGAAACATTACACAGACATTCAAGCGTGGATTCCTAAAAACATGGTGGTTGTGAATACCAAGTCGTTTAAACGTCTTGATAAAGCAACACAAACAATCATTTTAGACGCGGCCGTCAATGCTGAAAAAAATGGCTGGAAAATTGTGCGTCAACAAGCAAAAAAAGACACCAAAACATTAGCGGATAACGGCATTACTGTTGTACAGCCTTCAAAAAAGCTACTTTCTGAGTTGGGTGTAATAGGTGAAACCATGCAACAAGAGTGGATTGATGAGTCTGGTCCAGAAATCAAAAAATTGTTAAAAAATTACGGTAATTAATCAGTTTTGGACTGGTTGATGCTAATAAGCTAGACCAGTTCAATTTTTTTAAAGGTTTTGGTTATGCGTACATTACTCAACAAATTATATCTATTGTCCGGTTACCTTTCTGGCGTTTGCATTCTTATTATGACACTGCTTATTGTGTCGCAAATTGTTGGCCGATTACTGGGTTTTATTGTGCCATCAGTGGATGATTTTTCTGGCTATAGTTTAGCCGCAGCCACGTTTTTTGGTTTAGCTTATACCTTCAGAGAAGGCGGCCATATTCGTGTGACACTGGCGATTAAAAGTTTGCCTGCCCCCATTCGTAAAATCCAAGAGGCGTTGATTCTTTTTTTTGCTGCCTTACTTAGTCTGTACATGACGTTTTATATGATTCATCTGTCATGGGAATCGTATGTTTTTGAAGAAGTGTCTTACGGTTACATCCCTGTTCCTATTTGGATTCCTCAAATGCCTGTTGCTTTGGGAATGATCATGTTCACGGTTGCCATTTTAGACGATTTGTTGTGTCTGTTTATTGGTCAAACGCCTAATTACTTATCTAGTGAAACAGCACATGAAGCAGAAGACTTTGCGTTGGGCTCAGAGCGAGCACAATTATTAGAAACACAATTATCGAACACTGAAACCTCTACCTTATCGGTAGATAAAAAAGAGGGTAACTAATGGATACTATTACTTTATCTATTATCCTAGCGGCGACGATGATTCTGATGCTGGCGTGCGGTATTTGGGTTGCGCTTTCTCTGGTTGGCGTCGGGGTTATTGGCCTTTTATTATCAGGCAATGATCAAATCGGTTTGTTATTTGCGACGTCAGTATGGGGTGCGAGCACCTCTTGGTCATTGACCGCTTTGCCTTTGTTTATTTGGATGGGAGAAATTCTTTTTCGGACGCGTTTGTCAGAAGATTTGTTTAAAGGCCTATCGCCTTTATTAAGTGGATTACCGGGTCGCTTGTTACATGTGAATGTATTAAGTTGTGGCATTTTTGCCGCAGTTTCTGGCTCATCAGCCGCCACAGCTGCAACGATTGGTCGTATGACTTTACCTGAACTGAAATCTCGTGGTTACAGTGAGCGTATGGCGATAGGCACATTAGCGGGATCTGCCACATTAGGCTTATTAATTCCCCCTTCTATCATTTTGATTGTTTATGGCGTTGCCGCTGAAGTGTCTATTGGCCGCCTGTTTATTGCGGGTGCCTTACCGGGTTTATTACTGGTTTCTTTATTTATGGGTTACACCATCATTTGGGCAAAACTGCATAAAGATGAATTACCCGCAGTGGAAACACAAACCATTCCTTTTGCTGAAAAAGTACTTGCTCTGCGTAAGCTCTTTCCCATTCTCGGGCTAATTGTTTTTGTTTTAGGGTCTATTTATGGTGGCTTAACCACACCAACGGAGGCCGCTGCATTAGGTGTAGTGGGTGCATTATGCTTGGCGATATTTTCAGGCGCGTTAAGCCGAAAAAGCTTTCTGGATAGTTTGCTTGGTGCAGTGAAAAGTTCTTGCATGATAGGGCTTATATTGGCCGGTGCGCACTTCTTAACCTTAGCAATGGGCTTTTTAGGTATACCAAAATCATTAGCATTTTGGATATCGCAAATGAGTTTGTCACCCACAGAATTGCTACTTTATCTGACGGTTTTATTTGTTATCCTCGGGTGTTTTTTAGATGGTATTTCAGTTGTTGTGTTAACCACAGCGGTTGTTTTGCCTATGGTGCAGCAAGCTGGTATTGATTTGTTATGGTTTGGTATTTACATCGTGTTAGTGGTCGAGATGTCGCAAATTACGCCTCCGGTTGGTTTTAATTTGTTTGTTATTCAGTCGTTGACGGGTAAGGATATCTTGTATATTGCTAGGGCGGCCTTGCCATTCTTTTTATTAATTTTATTGGCTGTAGTACTTATTACTTGGTTTCCACAAATTGTGACTTATTTACCTAATAACATGAGTGGTCGTTAATTTACGCGAGACAAAACTATGGCAGAAAAAATTATAGTATCGTCCTTGCATCTTGCATCAGAGAAAGGAGCGTCGTTAAGCGAATTTGAGTTTGGTATGATCATCGCTAACAGTGCTTTTAACCGTTGGATGTTGCATTGCGCAAAAGCGAGTGGCGGTGTTGATTTAACGCCGCTGGATATTCTTGTGGTACATCATATTAATCACCGTGAGCGAGCTAAGCGTTTGGCTGATATTTCCTTTGTTTTAAATGTAGAGGATGCACACACGGTTAATTATGCGTTAAAAAAATTGTTAAAACGCAACTTAATCCAAGGTGAAAAGCTGGGTAAAGAAATGTTTTATAAAACGAGTGACGAAGGTCGAGCATTCTGCCAGCGTTATCGAGAAGTACGAGAGGATTGCTTAACTGACTCGCTAAAAAACTTTAATTTTTCACCAGAAAAATTAACAGAAATAGCGGAACATTTAAGAGCGTTATCTGGCTTATATGATCAAGCATCACGAGCTGCAGCTTCTTTATAGTGGTTGTAAATACACTATAAAAATATCATTTTAATAGAATATAAAACTAATAATTTTTCATTACTTGGTTTTATATTCTTCTTTTTTTCTTAATTCCAGTTCAATTATCTTAATTGATTCTTTATTATAGAAGAATCGACAATTTGATGATTTAATCGAAAAATATCAAGTTGAGGTGTTTATGTTTAGAGAAATGTCTTAACGCTTCCTAACGAACTCTTTGAAGCAATGTCTAAAAAAAAGTCTAAAGAAATATTTAAAGAAAAGCCCTAAAAACATCGACAAAAGAGGCCAGTAAAATGTCCGTAACAAATACCTTATCTCCTATGCAAGTGCGTTCTAAAATTCGCTCTGGCGAATGGCAAGGCAATACCTCAGGTGTGGCATCTGGCTTTGTACAAGGCAATATTGTGATTCTACCTAAAGCATGGGCGGATGACTTTTTGCAGTTCTGCCAGAAGAATCCTAAACCTTGTCCTATCGTTGGCATGTCTGATCAACCGGGGGGCTTTTTACTATCTTCAGTCGGGGATGATGTTGATATTCGAACCGATGTACCAAGCTATAAAGTATTTCGTGATGGAGAAGTGGTGGACGAAGTCACTGATATTCGCTCCATTTGGCAAGACGATTTAGTCACATTTGTTCTTGGCTGTTCTTTCTCATTTGAAGAGGCTTTATTGGCGGATGGTTTAGAGGTTCGCAATATTAGTGAAGAGGTGAATGTGCCCATGTATCGCACTAACATTGCGTGTCGTTCAGCGGGGCCTTTTTCTGGAAATACCGTGGTTAGTATGCGGCCAATGACACCGAAAAACGCTATTCGAGCGATTCAAATTTGCACTCGCTTTCCTTCAGTACATGGTGCTCCGTTACACTTTGGTGATCCTGCAAGTATCGGTATTGAAAACATTCATACCCCAGATTTTGGTGATGCCGTCACTATTAATGAAGGCGAAGTTCCGGTTTTTTGGGCTTGTGGTGTCACACCTCAAGTTGCTTTAGAGCAAGCAAAGCCACCACTTTGTATCACTCATAGCCCGGGGTGCATGCTAGTAACTGACATGCGTAATAGTCATTTGGCTGTTCTTTAATCTTTTTTCAACTTAGGTTGTATGTACATCAATAAAGGGCCGGATTATGAGTATCAAATTAAATTGCGATCTTGGTGAGAGCTATGGTTCTTGGAAAATGGGGTTAGATAACGAAGCCATGCCTCATATCGATCAAGCTAATATTGCGTGTGGTTTTCATGCTGGTGATCCTCAATGGATAGTGAAAACATTAGCGCTTGCTGCGCGGTATAATGTCGAAGTGGGCGCCCATCCGGGTTACCCAGATTTGGCTGGTTTTGGCCGACGTAGCATGAAATGTTCAGCAGAAGAAATCCAAGGGTTGATGCAGTATCAAATGTCGGCTTTAGATGGAATGGCGCGTTGCCAAGGTTTAGAGATAACCTATGTTAAACCTCACGGTGCTCTATATAACGACATGATGGTTGACCGTTTTGTGCGTGATAATGTGATGCAGGCCGTCGCAAAATTTTATCGCCCTATACGTCTTGTTTTGCAAGCAACACCGACAGCGGAAGAACATAAAAAAGAAGCCAAAACGCTAGGGGTTGAGCTTGCATTTGAAGCTTTTGCAGATCGTTGTTATGACGATGATGGCCGTTTACTTGCTCGTTCAAAAACGGGAGCCGTACACACCAGAGAAAAAATGTTGGAACAAGTTCAACAGCTTACGGATAAAGGTACTGTGACAACCGTGAGTGGTATTGAGCTTGCTCTAGACGTGGATACCTTATGTGTTCATGGTGACAATGAAGCCGGTGTGCAGGCAATAGAAACAATCAAGAACATGATTGCTGGATAAAGAAGTAAGAAAGAATAAAGAGAAAAGGAAGAAAATGAGAATAGAAATTGCCGGTGAAAACGCTTTAATACTGTATTTTTCAGAACAAGTAAGCGAAGCGTCTAGCGATCAAATACAGGCTATGACTCAAGCGTTAGATGTAAAAGTAGGTAAAGGCATTATTGATTTAGTGCCTTCTTATGCTTCTTTGCTCATTGTTTATGATGACTATCGCTACGACTACTATGCAATGAAGCAGTTGATCCAACAAACGGCTTTGAAAATCGGACAAAATGAACGTGAAATAGACAGTTTATTAACGCGACCTATTGTTACCTTGCCTGTTTATTATGGTCCAGAAGCAAGCCCTGATTTAGACGCATTAGCGCAGCACGCACAACTATCAAAAGAAGACGTTATTGCCATTCACCAAGCGGGTTTATATCAAGTTTATGCTATTGGCTTTGCTCCTGGTTTTGCTTTTTTAGGCGAAGTGGATGCACGTATTTCTATGCCACGTAAAACAACGCCTCGTCAGGCGGTACCTAAAGGTGCAGTGGCAATCGCTGATCGACAAACAGCGGTATATCCGTCTATTTCGCCCGGTGGTTGGAACTTGATTGGCTTATGTCCCGTGCTTATGTTCGATCCTGAAAAAACACCTTGTATGCCTGTGGAAACAGGCGATAAAGTAAAATTTGAAGCCATCTCAAAAGCCGATTTTATCGGTATGGGAGGGGTGTTGTGAGTTCCTCTACTAAACGTACATCTCAAACTTCGACATCTCAAACTTCAACATCTCAGGCTGCGGCCACTACGCCACCTCAACAAAACAGCCTGATTATTACCAATCCGGGAGTATTAGCACTGGTGCAAGATCAAGGACGGATGGGGCAACACCGCATTGGTTTGACAGTGGGTGGTCCAATGGATCCTTATGCGTTTTGTTGGGCAAATCGTTTATGCAGTAATGTTGACAACAGCAGTGTTATTGAGATTAGCATTGGTGGTTTTGTCGCTGAATTTAGTCAATCGACTCAGATCGCCCTGACTGGAGCCTATGCGGATAGCAAGATAAATGGAAACCCCATTCCTATGTGGCAGACTTTATCTGTCCTTGCTGGCGATGTTTTAAAAGTAGGTTTTGCGAGCGAAGGGTGTCGTATTTATTTGGCCGTGCAAGGTGGTTTATTGGTTAAACCTCAGTTTGGTAGTAGTGCCACAGTAGTGCGTGAAGCGATTGGCGGTTTAGATGGACGCGCTTTAACCAAAGGCGCTGTTATAGCACTGCCACCTTGGCAAAAACAACCGAACCTGATGATGCCATTAACGCATCAGCCGAATTACCAAGATAAAAAACCGTTACGTGTTGTTTTAGGCTATCAAGAAGCCAGCTTTAGTTCTGTTGATAAAGCTCACTTTTTTAGCAGTGATTATACTGTTAGTAATCTTATGGATCGTATGGGTTATCGTTTAACGGGTCCAGAGTGTCGCTCAACAATGAGTAATATGTTGTCAGAAGGGATTTGCCATGGGGCCATTCAATTACCGCCTGATGGACAACCTATCGTCTTATTAAACGATCGCCAAACGATAGGTGGTTACCCAAAAATGGGTGCCATGATGGCTAGAGATACCGCTCGATTAGCACAAATGACACAAGGTAAAACGTTATCGTTTGAAGCGGTTACTATCGAGCAGGCTCATGCGATCAATGTTTTAGTAAAACATAAAGAAGACAGAATAAAATTGATTCACATTGATAAAAAAGTACAAGATTAAGACGAGGTTATCGTATGTCGCATTCATTAGAATCAATGAGTATTGTGATTGAAGACGCACTTGTTGCTCTCAACCTTCGAGGCATGGCCAGTGTACGCACAGCGCTTGAAGTGGGCTATTGCCTACGAGCCGCGCAAATTTTATTTGATGCTAAAGGTGTCGTATTAATTGGTACCGGCTTTCCAGTGACGGCTTCATCAACAACCGATACGTTTACCACTTTCGAAACAGACGGACCATTAGGGGCGATTGCTCTTTACCAGGCATTAGAAGTAACGGGTTCGACGCCTTACATTGTGTGTGGAGAACCGTTATCGAAAGCACTCAAAGAAGACTATCGAGTAGTCGACATTAGGTTGGGTCAATACGATGCTCAAGAACAGGAAGCCAAAGCGCTATTAGAGCAGTTACAACCCAAAGTCGTATTGTCTATCGAACGTCCCGGTCAGGCGGAAGACGGTCGCTATTACAATATGCGTGGCGAAGACATCAGTGAACGAGCCGCGTGTTTTGATCGTTTTATGAGGCAGGCAGCGTGTCCGACTATTGCCATTGGTGATGGTGGTAATGAAATAGGCATGGGCAATGTAACTGATGCGCTGAAGTCTTTGGATATTGTCGCGTCAACGACGAAATGTGATGAATTATTAGTAGCTGATGTTTCTAATTGGGGAGCCTATGGCCTGATCGCCATGATAGGACGGTTAGCAAATAGGGATTTACTCGCCGAGCTGTCACCCATCGAAATTTTACAATATCTGTCTACATTAGGCAGCGTGGATGGAGTTACACGGCTTAATCAATTAACAGAAGATGGACAAGACGCCGAAGTGGGTGATGCACTCATTTTACAACTACGTCGATTATCAGGATTCTAATTTTCGGTTATTACAATCATAAATTTTATGGAGAATGAGATGAGTATTGTTTATTTAAATAACGCCTTTATGCCAATTGAAGAGGCAAAAATATCTCCACTTGATCGCGGTTTTTTATTTGGTGATGGTATTTACGAAGTGATCCCATCTTATGATGGTAAAACCGTGGGTTTAGAGCCACACATGCAACGTATGTTTGATGGCTTAGCAGCGATTGGCATTAAAAGTACCAAGACATTAGACGAGTGGAAAGACTTAATCCAAACGCTTCTTCATGGAAATGGCGGTGGAAATTTAGGTATTTACTTACAAATAAGTCGTGGCGCCGATGTAAAACGTTATCATGCTTACCCAGAAGGTGTGGAACCAACCATTTTTGCTATGACAATGCCAATTAAGCCAGCGATCACTGCTGATGCGAGCACAGTACAAGGTTTCTCTGTAGCAACAACGCAAGATATGCGTTGGAAGCGCTGTCAGATTAAATCGACCGCTTTGCTGGGGAATGTCATGCATTTTCAGGAAGGCTACGCCAAGGGTAATGATGAAATCCTTCTCTACAATGAAGATAATATACTGACTGAAGCCAGCGCTTCGAATGCGTTTATCGTCAAAAATGGAGTAGTAATTACTCCGATTTTAGACAATCAAATCCTACCTGGTATTACGCGCAAGTTGATTCTAGACATCTTGAAAAAAGATGGCAGCATCCCATTTGAAGTACGCAATATATCCATGGATGAAGTCTTCAATGCCGACGAAATTTGGGTCACCAGCTCCAGTAAAGAACTCGCACCTGTTACCACGATTGATGGCAAACCGGTTGGTGATGGCAAAGTCGGTAAAGTCTGGGAAGCGGCGTTTAAACTGTATACAGCGCATAAATTTGAATACTAACGACTTTTAAAAACATGCCTGAATATCAGTAGTAAACACAATTGGCTAACCTTTATTAGCCAATTTTTTATGTGATGACTTTTTCTATATCTCCTGATTTTTCACGGGAAAAACTATGTCTTCTCCTTAGTGAATACTAAAATGTCACCACTCCATTAACATGGCTGTTCTGTTAACTCCTTCCTGTTCTGTTAACTCCTTCCTGTTTTGTTGGTGGATGGCTCAACGAATGCGAGTAAAACTGAAAGCTCAATGTTGGTAATTATAATGAGTGTCTGGATAAATCCAAATCTCTCAGGTCGTTTTTTCATTTTCTAACGAATAATCTTTTACTAAGCATTCCAAAGGAATATGAAGCCCTGTGTTTAAACTGCGAATCATGCGAAGGTTGAGAGGTCGTTTCTTATTCAGAATTTCGCTCACTCGGCTTCGTTGACCTAGAAACTCTATCAGAT
>Ga0308007_10001342_pt1 | contig 10832 bp, 9 predicted proteins | sample Neamet71_FD_203152 | JGI IMG/M metagenome (GOLD analysis project Ga0308007, IMG submission 203152) | Marine microbial communities from water near the shore, Antarctic Ocean - #71 | ecosystem: Environmental > Aquatic > Marine > Unclassified | place: Southern Ocean | collected 2014-06-07
AGTTTATTTCATAATCATATATTCAAATATATTACTTTATCTTACGATTTCAGCATGTAAAATGACACTATGCTAAATTTCATTTGGATTTTCTTTTTTGCCACTGCCTTTATCGTTGCACTAATTAAGTTATTAGTTTTTGGTGACACACAAATATTTAGTCAGATGATGCAAGCTATGTTTAGTCTATCAAAAACTGCATTTGAAATAGCACTTGGTCTCACTGGTGTCTTGGCTTTATGGCTAGGCATTATGAAGATTGGTGAGCGTAGTGGTTTTATTCAAGTGATAACAAGGTGGTTAAGCCCACTATTTATTCGTCTGATGCCAGAAGTACCTAAAAACCATCCGGCGATAGGTGCAATAGTAATGAATATGTCAGCCAATGCATTAGGGCTCGATAATGCAGCCACACCTCTGGGCATCAAAGCCATGCAAGAGTTACAAAAACTCAATCCGTTTAAAGACACGGCAAGCAATGCACAAATTCTCTTTTTAGTACTAAACACTTCCGCCGTCACTTTATTTCCAGTCACCATATTCACATATCGAGCACAAATGGGAGCAGCAAACCCCACTGATGTATTTATTCCTATCTTAATTGCAACCTATGCTTCAACACTAATTGGGTTAATGACAGTAGCAGCAGTACAAAAAATCAACTTGTTTGATAGTGTGATCCTAGCTTATTTGGGTGGCTTATCAGCCTTCGTCTTTGGATTATTAGCATACTTTTCTAGCTTGCCACAGGCACAAATGCTTGTGCAATCAGCTTTGATCAGTAATGTCGTTTTATTCTCATTGGTCATGTTATTTATTGCTGGCGCAGTATTCAAAAAAGTTAATGCTTACGATGCATTTATTGATGGGGCTAAAGAAGGCTTTGACACAGCAATAACAATCATTCCTTACTTGGTCGCAATGTTGGTAGCAATTGGGGTTTTTCGTGCTAGCGGTGCTTTAGAATTGCTCTCTGATGGGCTACGAAATATAATCCTGTCATTTAATATGGATGACCGTTTTATTGATGCGTTACCAACAGCACTAATGAAACCTTTCAGTGGCAGCGGTGCCCGCGCTATGATGATTGATACAATGCAAGTACACGGTGCAGACTCTTTTGCCGGCCGATTATCATCAATAGTTCAAGGGAGTACTGAAACGACATTTTATGTATTGGCGGTTTACTTTGGCTCCGTGGGCATCAAAAAAATACGCCACGCTGCAGCTTGTGGTTTAGCTGCTGATATTGCTGGCATATTAACTGCAATTGCAGTTGCCTATTTGTTCTTTGGTTGAGCGACGCGACTAGCAATCATGACGATTAAAGATTCACTTTACCCATCTATAGCAGCATCTTTAGCTAAAGATGGCTATATTGTCCTGACTAACTTTTTACCAAGTCAGATTATGCAACAACTATACGACCATGTCATTGCTCTACCTAACGAGAGTTTTAATCAAGCCCTCGTAGGTCCGAAAAACAACCTGCAGTTAAATAAGAAGGTTCGCAATGATAAAAGTCTCTGGCTTTGTGATCAGCATCCTATAGAGAAGAGTTACCTCGCTATTATGGAAGAGTGCCGTATTCAACTCAATAAGCGATTGTTTTTAGGCATACAACATTTTGAAGCTCACTTTTCTTACTATAAAACAGGGTCTTTTTATCAACGCCATATTGATTCTTTTCAAGGCCAATCACATCGTATCGTCTCTAGTGTATTTTACTTAAACCCTGGCTGGTCTAATGAGAACGGTGGTGAATTAATACTATATGAACCAGATAGTGATAATGTTGTATGCACTATTAGACCTCACTTTGGCACCATGGTTCTCTTTTTAAGTGAAGAATTTCCGCATGAAGTATTACCAACGAAGTATGACCGTTATAGTATTGCTGGCTGGTTTCATACTAATAACATAACTGACTGAGTAACCTGCTATGTCTACTGAAAAGTTTACTATTTTACAATTAGGACATCCACATTTACGTCTCACTGCACGCAATGTTGAAAATATCCAAAGTGATAATATACAAAGTTTCATAGATGACTTATTACACTTCGTCAGTGATGTTAATGGTATGGGAATTGCGGCACCACAAGTTGATCATTCACTACGTTTATTTATAATGTCTTCTAGGCCCAATATTCGCTACCCCTACGCCCCATCAATGCAGCCAACTGCAATAATAAATCCTGAGATAATTTCCGTAGCTAAAAAAGTAGAAAAAGATTGGGAAGGCTGTCTTAGTGTTCCAAACATTAGAGCTTTAGTGCCACGTCACAAGTATATTAGGGCCCGTTATACTAGCCGTACTGGAGAACATATTGAAGCAACTTACTCTGGTTTCTTAGCCCGCGTTTTTCAACATGAGTTAGATCACCTCAACGGCCTAGTCTTTACTGATAGAGTGGAAGATAACCATGACATGATGGCAGAACAAGAATGGTTAAAGCTAATTTCTCAACGCTAAAGTTGTTAATGAAAATTAGGTCCTGACTTGTCCAAACATTTCACCAACTCTTTTTGATAGCGTATCACTACGTTTGGGGCACTGAAGTGCTTTCATGATATGTTCCCGTAGACCCGGCATAAACATTGCATCCGCTAACAATTGGCTAAAGCCAGAATAGTCGGCATCATTTTCTGCCAACTGCTCAACAAACAATGTACAAATCTGGCTATTTTCTAGTAGTTGCCATAATCGGCCTGAAATGACTGCGAGAATTTCTATCTTTTTACTACAATCATTTTTTAGAGTTTTAATGACCATCTCTTCAAGCAAAGCACGTGCGGGGCAATTTGATGCTGCTCTAAGACAAGCACAAATCTTCTCGATGTTAGGCTCTTTTTGTTCCAATTCATACTCAATCTGTTGAGCTAAAGCTTCTGCAATACCAACCGTAGGTTCGACGTGTTCCAAGAAGCTACATAACACCATAAACGGTTTCTCGGGTAATTTTGGCAATACCTCAATAAGACGTCGTGTGTCTTCGCCCTCATTCAGTCTTTCTGCAAAATCAGCAACACCTTGTATCCCTAATGATTGCCAATCATTCAAATCTTTTTCACCAATAAAGTAATTCAAAGCATTGTGATAATAACTTGAGGCTTGTCTTCCAAGACTCTTATTTGCTTTGGAATTAAAAGCTGCCAGCTTTTCCTCAAGTGGTGTAAAAGTATAAGGACTATCACTCAATATATCCTCGATGTCCTCACTACCTGTCGCGGCCAGCATAGATCCTCCAACACGCTCTAGTAACATAGATAAAAACTCATCTCGGGCTGCTTGAACCAGAAGCCCTTGCTCATCTAAAGGGAACTTAAGAAACCAAATATAGTGTTTATCTGGCAGCGTTGGACTCCAAAAAATAACACCGAATAATGCTGATTTTTGCAATGGGTATGGGTAAGCTTGTCGAGCAGATTCAAAATTAAAAAACTGATCTGAACACAATTTAGTCACGCGACGGCCCATATCGAACACACTGAATTTTGCACCGCTATGATGCAGGAATTCGCTTAAAGTAGTTATCTGATGACTAGACATGCTTATTTAGAAATACTTTTTAACTATGTTCGGTATTCAGCGTTTATTTTGACGTAATCATAGGAGAAGTCACAAGTCCAAACTGTATCAGAGGCCATGCCACGCTTCAATGTAACTCTAATCGTTATTTCTTCTTGATTCATGACCTGCTGGCCCATTGCTTCAGTATAATTTGCCGCTGGTTCACCATTTTTTATGATGCAAATCTCATCTAAGTAGATAGCGACTTTTGTCAGGTCAAAATCATTAAGACCACTACGGCCAACAGCCGCCAAGATTCTGCCCCAATTAGGATCCGATGCAAATAATGCTGTTTTTACTAAAGGTGAATGAGCAATAGTGTAAGCCACTTGCCTACACTCCTCAGCATCATGACCTTGCTCAACTTCAACTGCAATAAACTTTGTCGCGCCTTCACCATCACGCACAACAGCATGAGCTAACTGCCGACTGATAGAAGCAATTGCTTGATATAATTTTTGGGCATCACTCGTATCAAAGTCTGTTAATAAAACGTTACTAGCTTTACCAGTTGCCATTAATACACAGGCATCGTTAGTTGATGTATCACCATCAACAGATATCCGATTAAAAGATTGTGCCGATGCTTTTTTTAACATGAGATCTAATATGTTTTGTGCAATGGCAGCATCCGTTGCTATATATGCCAACATTGTTGCCATATCGGGCCTTATCATACCGGAACCTTTTGCAATTCCAGTTACTGTGATCAGCTTTCCAGCTAATTTAACTTGTGTGGATACTGCTTTAGCAACCGTGTCCGTTGTCATGATCCCTTGTGCAGCCTCAAGCCATCGTTCAGCCTCTAATGCTGCCACTAATTTAGGCATTGCAGCCTTAACTTTATCTAACGGAAGTTGTTCGCCAATCACTCCCGTCGAAAAAGGCAACACTGCCTGAGTAATTTCATTCACTTGGCTCGCTATAGCTTCACAGCAAGCGATAGCCGTTTTTAGTCCTTGCTGACCTGTACCAGCATTAGCATTGCCGGAGTTAACCAGCAAATAGCGTGGAGTGACTTCATCTTGGTGCTGTTTTGCAATCGTAACTGGTGCCGCACAAAATGCATTTTGCGTATAAATCGTTGAGACCGCGCTACCTTTAGATATTTCAATTAAAACTAAATCACTACAACCATTTTTTTTTATTCCCGCATTAGCTGTTGCTAATCGAATACCTTCAATAGCTAGTATTTCTTTGGCTTCTGGTGATAGTAAATTGACAGCCATTAATTCAATGCTCCATGACATTGTTTGAATTTTTTACCAGAACCACAAGGGCAGGGTTCATTACGACCCACTTTTCGACCCTCTCGTTCGATCGGCTGACTCTGTTCCTTAATGTTATGGCTTTGTTCTTCAGCTTCACCAGTCATACCATCGACTTGATCGTGCTGCAACTCAATATCACCAGTTTGACGGCGACGCTCTTCCACTGCTTTGACATCTTCTTCCGCCCGCAATTCAACACGTGCAATAAGTGACACCACATCATGTTTAATACGCTCTAACATTGATGTGAACATATTAAAGGCTTCACGTTTAAACTCCTGCTTTGGATCTTTTTGAGCATACCCCCTCAAGTTAATACCTTGACGCAAGTAATCCATTTGAGCTAAGTGTTCTTTCCATTGTGAATCTAATGTTTGAAGAGTAATTGCTTTTTCAAAGTGTCGCATTAACTCTGCTCCAGTCATCGCTTCTTTAGCATCAGCCTGATTTTGAATTTCAGTAACAATTCGTTCACGCAGTGTTTCTTCATGTAAGTCTTCATCTTCCTCTAACCAAGACGCAATATCTACATCTAATCCGAACTCTTCTTTTAATGCTGAAGAAAGGTCTGCGATATTCCATTGCTCATCAATACTACCAGGAGTAATATAAGTACTAATCGTGTTATCAACTACCGTAGCACGCATTGAAACAATAGTACTAGACACATCCTTAGCTGCCATTAATTCATTACGTTGTTCATACACAACTTTACGCTGATCATTTGCAACATCATCGAACTCTAATACTTGCTTACGAATATCAAAATTATGGCCTTCGACTTTGCGTTGCGCATTTTCAATTGCACGTGATACCCAAGGATGTTCAATAGCCTCGTTCTCTTCCATTCCTAATTTTTGCATCAAGCCTGACATACGCTCTGATGCGAAAATCCGCATAAGGTTATCTTCAAGAGATAAATAGAAACGGCTTGATCCAGCATCTCCTTGACGTCCAGAACGACCACGCAATTGATTATCAACGCGGCGAGATTCATGACGCTCTGAACCAATAATATGCAGACCGCCAGACTCTAGTACTCGATCATGGCGCAGTTGCCATGCTTGTTGAATCGGAGCCTTTTCAGCTTCTGAGACATCAGCAGACAGCTCTGTCATTTCAGCATCAAGACTGCCACCAAGAACAATATCAGTTCCACGACCTGCCATATTAGTGGCTATTGTTACTGAGCCAGGTCGGCCTGCTTGTGCAATGATATAGGCCTCTTTTTCATGAAACTTAGCATTCAAAACTTCATGGGGAATTTTTGCTTCTTGCAATAAGCTATGAAGATATTCAGATGTTTCGATTGAGGATGTACCTACAAGCACAGGCTGTTGTCGTTCAATACATAATTTAATATCTTCGACAATTGCATCGTACTTTTCTTTTGTCGTTAAATAAATTTGATCAGCAGAATCTATGCGGCACATTTCACGATGTGTCGGAATAACAATAACTTCAAGGCCATATATAGATTGTAATTCAAACGCTTCAGTATCTGCTGTACCTGTCATACCAGAGAGTTTTTCATACAAACGGAAAAAGTTCTGGAATGTTATTGAAGCTAAAGTTTGATTTTCATTCTGAATTGTAACACTTTCTTTTGCTTCAACGGCTTGGTGCAAACCTTCTGACCATCTACGACCAGGCATCGTACGCCCAGTAAACTCATCAACAATTACGACTTGGTCATCTTGCACGATGTAATCTACATCTAATTGAAATAACACATGAGCTCGAAGCGCGGCTGTCACGTGATGCATTAAACCTATATTTGTTGCATCGTATAGGCTAGCATCTTCTGCCAAAATACCGGCTTCTGTTAATAAGTTTTCAATTTTCTCATGACCATCTTCAGTAAAATTTACTTGTTTTGATTTTTCATCAATCGTGTAATCACCAGGAATTTCAACTTCTTCGCCCTCACCAATTTGTTGGCTTAAGTTTGGGATCAAAGCATTCATTCTTCCGTACAGTTCAGAACTATCTTCTGCTGGTCCTGAAATAATAAGTGGTGTTCTAGCTTCATCTATTAAGATGGAGTCAACTTCATCAATTACCGCAAAATTTAATTTACGCTGAACTTTCTCTTCAATGCTGAAAGCCATATTATCTCGTAAATAATCGAAACCAAATTCATTATTAGTGCCATAGGTAATATCTGAGTTATAGGCTACACGTCTTTCATCTGGTGACAACCCGCCAACAATAACTCCTGTTGTCAATCCCAGAAAACTATATAACTTGCTCATCCATGCAGCATCACGCTGCGCCAAGTAATCGTTGACAGTAATGACATGAACGCCTTCACCTTCAAGTGCATTCAAATATACAGCTAATGTTGCAACCAATGTTTTACCTTCACCAGTTCTCATCTCTGCAATTTTCCCCTCATTCAGGACATAACCACCTACTAACTGTACATCGAAATGACGCATGTTAAGCACGCGCTTTCCAGCTTCTCGCACAACTGAAAATGCTTCAGGTAGTACTTCTTCTAAAGTTTTTCCATCAGCTAGTTCTCGGCGAAATTCTGCAGTTTTTTCTTTGAGAGCATCATCATTTAATTGTTCGATGGAGGCCTCAAAATTATTTACTTGGGTAACGACTTTATTTAACTTTTTGAGCACGCGCTCATTTCTACTACCAAAGACTTTACCGAAAAACTTATTTACCATGCCGTTTACTACCCTTGTACTGATACCGAACCAAATGCAATCGGGAAACTATATTAAAATAAATACGTAATTATAACGCTTAGACAATCTGAGGTCTAAAAGACTATATACAAATATGGAGGCTAAACTAAAAAAAACAAGCGCTACTTATGGATAAAGTCGCTTACGAACATCGTTTAGCCATCTGATAATTCTATAATGTATTTCTTAGTCTACGGCTCAATCAACTAGGAAAGTTGCAACTTCGAGCTAACTTTTATTTCCAAATAATGGTAACCTAAATACTTAACCTATATATCAATTAAGCAGTGATTATGCCTCGAGAACCAAAAGTAATTAACAGTATTTTTAAAAATAATACTGCACTGTCAAAAATAGCAAAACATGCAGAATTGCTTAATCGTCTAAATCACACTTTCCAGCAAAGTCTCCCTGCACAATTTTCAGCTCATTGTAAGTTAGCTAATATCAAGGGCGATACACTTGTAATTCATACGAATAATCCTTCATACAGTAGTCTACTACGCTTCCAGTCTCCCGTATTATGTAAAGCGCTATCTCGTGAACTTGAGGTCGATATAAAGAAACTTGAAGTTAAAGTTAGGCCTCACTTCGTTTCATTTGAGAAGCAACCTTCGAATCCGATATTCCTACCAGATTCTGCTGCGACGTCATTACAACAAACTGCAGATAGTATAGATGGGGGACCATTAAAAATAGCTTTAGAGAAGTTAGCTACTCGAAAAAACTAGTTAAGAATTGACGCAGCCGGCCTGCTGAATACGATCGGTGCATTTTCATCATCTTCAAAACTGACTAATTCCCAGGCATCTTCCTGTGCGAGTAGTTTTCGAAGTAACTTATTATTTACTTCGTGTCCTGATTTATGACCATTAAAAGCACCAATCAAGCTATGGCCAAGTAGATAAAGATCACCAATTGCATCTAGTACTTTATGGCGCACAAATTCATCTTCGTAACGAAGTCCGTCCTCATTTACAACACGATAGTCATCAACAACAATTGCATTATCCATGCTGCCACCTAACGCCAAGTTGTTTTCGCGTAGTTTTTCGATATCCTTCATAAAGCCAAATGTACGTGCTCGGCTTACTTCTCTAACAAATGACGTTGAAGAAAAATCAACTTCAACCTTTTGGGTACGCTCGGTAAATGCAGGGTGTTCAAAATCTATCGTAAAACTAACTTTAAACCCATTAAAAGGTTCAAATTTGGCCCATTTATCTCCATCTTCTAATAAAACAGATTTTTTAATACGAATAAATTTTTTCGCAGCTGTTTGTTCTTCAATCCCAGCGGACTGAATTAAGAAAACAAAAGGACCAGCACTACCATCCATAATCGGGACTTCTGCAGCATTGAGATCAACATAAGCATTATCGATGCCCAAGCCTGCAAACGCAGATAATAAGTGTTCTACTGTGGATATTTTTTCACCGTGTTCAATCAGTGTTGTCGATAATGCAGTTTCACCTACATTACATGCTTTAGCACTAATTTGAACAACAGGATCAAGATCAATACGTCTAAAAATAATACCTGTATTGATGGCCGCTGGATGTAAAGTTAGGTACACAGTTTCACCACTATGTAAGCCGACTCCAGTCGCGCGAATCACATTTTTCAATGTTCGTTGCTTTATCACGCTAATTATCTCTCCAATACAACTATTTCAGACGCGCATTGTAGCATATCACTATCTTCACAAATAGGACTCTCTTCTCTTCTTAATCTGCTTGCCGACGAAGAAATGCTGGCACATCCAAATAGTCCATGTTGCTATCCGCATTAACCACATGTTTTTGCTGTGCTTGTTCTTCATTTCTCAGGACAGTCGGTTTATCATAATCTATATCCACATGCTTCTTCACTATCTCCATTTGTGGAATCTCTAATTCCGTTGGCATATCTAGTTTCGTTATTTTTTCAGCTCCTAAACCAGTGGCAACAACTGTCACCCTCAGTTCGTCTGTCATTTCTGGATCTATAACTGTACCCACAACAACAGTCGCATCATCAGAAGCAAAATCTTTCACTGTATTACCTACAGCTTCAAATTCACCTATTGTCATATCCAAACCTGCTGTTATGTTTACTAATACACCACGAGCACCAGCTAAATCCACATCTTCTAATAAAGGACTTGAAACTGCATGTTGTGCTGCTTCAATAGCTCTATTGGGCCCAGATGCCTTTCCAGTGCCCATCATCGCCATCCCCATTTCAGACATCACTGTACGAACATCGGCGAAATCAACATTGATCATTCCTTCCCGTGTAATCAATTCTGCAATTCCCTGAACTGCTCCCAATAAAACATCATTGGCAGCTTTGAAGGCATCTAATAAACTCATATCTTTACCTAATACGGCCAATAGTTTTTCATTTGGTATAGTTATCAATGAATCAACGTGTTGGCTCAGCTCATCCAGACCTTGGCTAGCTATCTTCAAACGTTTCGCACCCTCAAATGGGAATGGTTTTGTCACCACTGCAACCGTTAGAATACCCATTTCCTTGGCTACTTGAGCAACCACAGGTGCTGCTCCGGTCCCCGTTCCACCACCCATTCCTGCTGTAATGAAAATCATATCTGCACCAGAAATTACTTCAGTAATTCTTTCTCTATCTTCTAATGCTGCTTGACGACCTATGTCGGGGTTTGCACCAGCTCCCAAACCTTTTGTAATATCAGTACCAAGTTGCAGTTGGGTTGTTGCCGAGCTTTTTCTCAATGCTTGAGCATCGGTATTTGCGCATATAAAATCAACTCCTTCAATTTCATTTACAACCATGTGTTCGAGTGCATTACCACCACCACCACCCACTCCAATTACCTTAATTACTGCATTTTGTGTATATGTATCAATTAATTCGAATGTCATTTTATATCTCCTGAAGTATTCAATCTTTAGTTATTTTGTTTCGTACTTGAAAGTAAATTTTTTAAAAGTTTCCCTGAAACCAACCTTTCATTCTTATCATTACCTCTTTAAAACCACTACCCTTCTTCATTTCAGATTGTCCTATAGCTTCCATTTCGTTTCCAAACAGTAAAAGTCCCACACCTGTTGCGTGAATTGGGTTTCTCACAGCTTCGACTAATCCTCCAACATGTTGTGGCAAACCTAATCGCACTGGTAAATGAAAAACCTCTTCTGCTAACTCAATAACTCCTTCCATTTTTGAGCTCCCACCCGTTAATACAACTCCCGCAGCTAGCAATTCTTCGAAGCCGCTACGGCGTAATTCTGCTTGTACTAGCGTTAATAATTCCTCATATCT
>Ga0308007_10001347_pt1 | contig 10812 bp, 10 predicted proteins | sample Neamet71_FD_203152 | JGI IMG/M metagenome (GOLD analysis project Ga0308007, IMG submission 203152) | Marine microbial communities from water near the shore, Antarctic Ocean - #71 | ecosystem: Environmental > Aquatic > Marine > Unclassified | place: Southern Ocean | collected 2014-06-07
CGAATCCCCTTGTAAACTTTCAGAATAATAGCTTTCTAAAGTAATTTCACTTGCATTCGCAATAGCTACTACTGAATAAAAATAAGATGCAGAACTCCAATCTGACTCAACAGTCCATTGATTTAAAGTGATTTTATCAGCTGGACTAATCTTTATTTTATTGTTATTAAAAAAGGTTTTAAAACCCAAATTATTTAAAAGGGTTTGAGTCATTTTAACATAAGGGATTGATGTGGTTTCTCCAATCAAATCAATTTCAAGACCATTTTCTAAGGAGGGAGCAATTAACATTAAAGCCGAAATATATTGGCTACTGATATTCGCCGGCAATGCTACTTGGCTGAAGTCTATTTTTTTTCCAGTTATTTTCAAAGGTGGAAATCCCTTTTTATTAACGTATTTAATTTCTGCTCCAAGAGACCGTAAAGCTTCCACTAATAATTCAATGGGGCGGTCTTGCATTCTTGTAGAGCCTGTCAAAACAACTTCAGAATTGGGTTTAACTGAAAAAAAAGCTGTTAAAAAACGCATTGCAGTTCCGGCATGATCAATGTCAATTATAGATTCGTTATTCCTCAGCGCCTTCTGGGTCAACTGAGTGTCGTCAGAATTCGATAGGTTTTTTATTTCCAAATCGGGATAAAGTGCCTTCAAAATCAAAAGCCTATTGGATTCACTTTTAGAACCAGTTATCGTTATTGATCCAAAACAGTTCTTAGATTTATGATCAAGTTTAAGATTCATTTAGGATATAAGTTTATTTTAATTTAGGATTATTTTGATGCCTGTCATGATCTCGTACTGACTTAATGGTCATTTTTTCATCAAATGCTTTTTGCAAATCCACTCCAGTTTGATTTGCCAAACACAAGACTACAAAAATAACATCGGCTAGTTCCTCCCCAAGGTCTTTGGATCGGTCACTTTCCTTTTCACTTTGCTCGCCATATCGCCTAGCGATAATTCGAGCGACTTCTCCCACTTCTTCAGTAAGTTGAGCCATGTTGGTCAATTCATCAAAATACCTGACTCCGTGCTCTTTAATCCAGTCATCTACAATTTTTTGGGCCTTTTGCAATTCCATCATTTGCGAATTTAAAGCTTTCAAACTTGGCTTAAAAATTAATTCAATTAAATTATTGAGCGCAATTACTACAACAATCCATTAAGTTCTTCAAGTTTATTTATAATATCACAGTGTTCATGATAGGGTTCATGATGTGAATTAAAGTGGATGGCTTGCATGCCTAAATGAATTGCACCTAAGATATCAGCTTCAAGACTATCTCCTATCATTAAAGCATTTTGTGGCAGCGTGTTTATTGTTTTTAAAGCGTGTTCAAAAATAATAGGATTGGGTTTTTTGACCCCAACTTTATCAGCAGTAATAACATGCGAAAAAAAAGGCTTGAGCCCTGAACGTTCAATTTTAGGGTGTTGAACCGCTTCAAATCCATTGGTAATTATATGCAAATTGTATTTCTTTTGCAAACCACTTAAAATGATAATCGTTTCAGGAAAAAGATGAGGAAAGGTTGACAGGTATCCGATATATTTATCAGAAATTTGATTTATCATATCACCTGTTGTCTCAAAACCAATTGCTTCAAAGGTTTTTTCTAGCCGCTTTAACCTTAATTCAATCTGAGTGATTTTATCTTCACGATATAGTTTCCAATAAGCGTGGTTGATGGGGTTATATTTTCCAAGGAAAACAGAAAGTGGAATTTCGATTTTCAACTCATTAAATATTTTTTCAAAAGTAAGTGCAGAGTTTTTTTCAAAATCCCATAAAGTGTGATCTAGATCAAAAAAAATATCTGTAATTAATTCCTTCTTCACCATCTAAACAAAAATAGTTAATAATTTTATTTGACTTTATATTACTGTATCCTTATCAAGTGAAAATTCGAAAATGATGATTTTTCAGGATAATAATCTAGAATTTTTAAATAATACTTTTCATCTTTAATACTATAATATTGGAATTCTTATACAGGGAACAATCCTTTGGAAACAAAGACTTAATAAAACAGATTCCTTACCAAAAATCTTTAAATAGGTTATTACTATAATAAATCTTTATTTTTTTTAAAGAAATAATCATATGATCTAAAATTAGAATGTCAAATGTTGCTGCTACGTTGATGAATTATCTAGTAATAATCTTTTCTTATTTGCTAGGTTTTAAGTTTCCCATTGAATGGTTGTTAACCATAATCATTACAGTAGCTCCAAGTTCAAGTGCTTTTTCAACGCCAATCGAACATCGACAACCATCTAAGGTATTTTGTCTTTACTCAAGAAGCTTTTATCGACCAAACCATTGTAATGATTAAAGTATAAAATCCAAAACTCTTTATAGGGCAAGTTGGCCAAAATCGGAAATATTATATTGAATATCTTTAAACCAATGGTGAACTGAATAAGTTTTTTAAGGGATTTAAACAATTCTTCTAGAATGCTCTAAAGCCGCTTTTCTTTTTAAGCCCTTTGTTTCTCCTCTACCTTTGTAATCGATGATTTTATTCATGAAAGACAGTTTTCGTATTGGAGTCATCATTTGCTGCATTAATTGGATAAAAATTTCTCCTCGATTACCAATTCAATTTAGAATCGCAGGTAGCTCTTAATTAGATTGAAAATCAGCATTTTTTTGAATTAACTTTTCTCTAGTTGTATCAGAAGCTTCCAGTTATTTGATGGTAATATTAGGGCTGTATTTTCAATATTCAATAATATTTAATGAATATATAGATTTGTTTAGATTTATTTCTAATAAATCGAAAGGGTATTAATAAGTTTTTCCCAATCAATTCCTCCATAATTACCAGAACTCATCATCAATAAGACACTTTTGTTGTATTCTAATCCATGAAGGTATTGCTCTAATTCAAGCGGGTCAGTAAAAACCAATAGCTGCTCATCATCAAAAGCAAATTTGATTTTTTTTTCACTTATTTCAGGGCGATTTTTTATTTTTAAAGCTACTGGATCATAAAAAACAATCGCCTTATCTGAAGCACTCAGACTACCTTGATATTTATTTATAAACGTTTTGTCTAAACTACTAAAGGTGTGCAATTCGAAGCAAGCAATAAGTTTAAATTCCGAAAATTGATTTTTAACAGCTTTGGTAGTAGCACTGACCTTGCTTGGTGCATGAGCAAAATCTTTATACAAGTGACTAGTTTTTCCAGAAACCATTTTCTCGAGACGTTTGGACGCTCCCATAAACGAAGAAATGGACTGATAAAAATCGTCTTCATCAACTCCCATCAATTGACAAATCCATTTGGCACCTGCCAAATTGGAAAGATTGTGTTTTCCAAAAACCTCTAATGGAACTGGACCCTCGTCTGTTTCCAAATATGTAGTACCCTTTTCGATAACAAAACCTGGAGTATAATAAGCTTGTTTTCTTATGGTATTTAGAGAAGCTGTTGAAAGGCCCGAAAGTGTAGGATCTTCATCATTATAAACCAAAATACCACCTGGAGTAATCGAATCAATAAAAATCTCAAACTGCTTGTTATAATCTTCTTGCGTAGAAAAAACATTGACATGGTCCCAGGCAATTCCACTAATCAATGCAATTTGAGGCTTATAAAGATGAAATTTTGGTTTTAGGTCGATAGGGGAAGATAAATATTCATCACCTTCAAGTAAAATAAAATCGTTCGTTTCACTCAGGTAAACCGAGTTTTTAAATCCTGATAAACTAGCGCCTATCATGTAATCGACTGCAATATCCTGATAATTTAAAACATGAAGAATCATTGCCGTAATGGTAGTTTTTCCGTGACTACCAGCGATTACTACCCGTGTTTTTTCTTTAGAAAATGTATAAATAAATTCGGGATAAGAATAAATAAAAACCCCAATTTCTTTGGCCTTAATCAACTCTGGATTATCTACTTTTGCATGCATCCCCAAAATAACAGCCGCTAGGTCCGCAGTTATTTTTTCAGGAAACCAGCCCAATTCTTTAGGGCAAATTCCAGCTGCTTCTAAATTGGATTTCGAGGGGTCGAAAATAGCATCGTCGCTCCCCGTTATTTCGTCTCCATTGTTTTTTAATGCAATTGCCAAACTGTGCATGGCGCTGCCTCCTATTGCTATAAAATGAAATTTTTTCATTTTTATTTTATTTCTTTTTTAAGAAATAATGCCTGTTTAAAATCAGGTTTAATTTCCAAAGCCTTTTCCAAATAAATCTTACTTTTTTGCATGGCTTTCTGCTTGATTGAGATTTTAGCCAAATTAAAATAGACCCATTCCAGGGCAATATTGTCAATAAAATTATAATTCTTTAAATAAAACTGAAGTGAAGTAATTCCCAATTCATCGTTAATTTCAAAATCGGCGGTCACTCTCCCTAACTCGTAAGCCAAATCTCTTCTTTCTCGATTTAAAATAAGTTCCAACTCCTCTTTCAAAATTAGTTTTATGGCTTTGGAATAGTTTAATTTTGCCAACACAAGATCCTCTTCCTTTTCATTTAAATAGCCCTTTGCCATTAAACCTTCAATAGGGTCAAGCTCATAAAGAAGTGCAGCTTTTTCCTTGGCAAACTCCTTATCTCCTCCTAAAAAATATGGGATTTCGTAAAAGATTTCAATGGCGGTTCTCAAAAACAAAGGGTTGTTTGGCTGAAGCTCCAATCCTTTTAATAAAGCAGTTCTTGTTTTACTTAAATAACTAATAGAATTCAACCTAGAAACCTCGAGCGATTTTCTTCCTGCAGCCACAGAAAGTCTAAAGTAGCTGTCTCCTTTTGGAACATTTAAGACTATTTTTTCATAAAAACCAATGGCCGTATCCCAATCTTTATAATAGAAGGCTAAATCTGCAATTTTTCTTTCTAATTTGCTGGTTGAGTTTTTATTTAAACTGTCTTTTAATTCCTTTAATTTGAGATTATAAACTTTGTCATTTTTAAAATCATATTTAACAAAAGACCTTGATTCTTGTGAGAAAGAAAAAAGAAAGCTTAAAAAAAAAGTCAAGAAAAATGATTTAAAACTAAGCATTAGGCGTATTCAATGTTTTCCAAATTAGATCTTTCAATTGCTCCAATCCAGTTTGTGCTACCCCTGAAATCATACAATGAGGAATGCTTTTGAAATTTTCTACCATTTCTTTAGCATACTCACTTTTAAGCTCGTCATCAAGTAAATCACATTTAGAAAGTGCAACGATATAGTCTTTATCTACCAGTTCTGGATTAAAAATTTTAAGCTCATTCATTAGAATATTAAAGGTTTTTTTAACATCTAATGAGTCCGCAGGAATAAGAAATAGCAAAACCGAGTTTCGCTCAATGTGACGTAAAAAATAGTGCCCAAGTCCCTTCCCTTCTGCAGCACCTTCGATAATCCCTGGTATGTCCGCCATCACAAAAGACTGAAAATCTCTGTAAGGGACAATTCCTAAGTTCGGCTTTAAAGTAGTGAACTCATAATCTGCAATCTTTGGCTTTGCGCCACTAACGGAAGCCAATAGGGTAGATTTCCCTGCATTTGGAAAACCAACCAAACCAACATCTGCGAGTACTTTAAGTTCAAAGGTTACATCAAGCTCTTTTGCCGGTCTGCCGGGCTGAGCATATCTCGGTGTTTGATTGGTTGGAGATCTAAAATTCCAGTTCCCTAAACCACCCAAACCACCTTCTAAAAGTATGACTTCTTGATCCGCTTCAACGATTTCAAAAAGTATTTCGTTTGTTTTTGTGTCTCGAACAATGGTGCCTAATGGAACATTGATGTAAGCATCAATCCCCTGGGCGCCACTGCTTCGACTTTTACTCCCATGCCCTCCATGTCCCGCTGTAAAGTGTCTTGAAAACTTAAAGGAATAGAGGGTCCATAAATTGGGGTTAGCTTTTACGATCACATGGCCGCCTCTTCCTCCATCTCCTCCATCGGGTCCTCCTTTAGTGATGAACTTTTCACGGTGTAAATGAACAGAGCCTTTGCCTCCGTTTCCAGATTTAACTTTTAACTTAACATAGTCTACAAAATTCCCTTCAGTCATCTGTTTTTATAAAAAACTATCTATTAGTAACGTTAATCTTCCTGTAATTTCGTCTATACTTCCAATACCATTAACGCTGTGAAACTTTTCTTGATCTTGGTAAAAATCACGAAGTGGCTCAGTTTTACTGTTATATTCGTCGAAACGATTCCTAATTTTAACCTCATCTTGATCGTCCACTCTACCGCTTGTAATTCCACGGCTTAATAGGCGTCCAATTAAAACATCATCTGCTGCTTCGAGGGCAATAGTAGCAGTAATTGACATTGATTTTTTTGTAAGAAAATCATCTAAAGCAGTCGCCTGTTTTGTGGTTCTTGGGAAGCCATCAAAAATAAAACCCTTTGCCTCTGGATTAGATTCGACCGCATCTTTTAACATTTCTATGGTGACCTGATCTGGAACCAAATCTCCTTGATCCATATAAGATTTAGCTAATTTTCCTAAATCAGTTGCATTGGTTATGTGGTGTCTAAATAAATCCCCTGTTGAAATATGAAATAGTTCGTATTTTGATTTCAAAAATTCCGCTTGCGTTCCCTTTCCCGCCCCGGGTTTTCCAAAAAGTACTAGATTAATCATTTAAAAATATTTTACGTAAAGATATCCAAATTGTAATGCTTTCTTCCTTTCCACAAAAGATATGCTTATTTTTGCTTAAAACTATTTAATGGATTTTTTTTCAACTTCAAAAACAATTGGCATATTAGGCGGGGGACAACTTGGTAAAATGTTGCTTTATTCAACCCGTAAATGGGATATAAATACTCATGTATTAGACCCAAGTGATGATGCTCCTGCCAGAATAGCTTGCAATAAATTTATAAAAGGAGATTTGATGGACTACCAAACTGTATATGATTTTGGTAAAAATTTAGATCTAATTACCATAGAAATAGAAAACGTAAACGTCCAAGCCCTGGAGCAACTAGAAAAAGAGGGAGTCAAAGTCTATCCGCAGCCTCATGTCTTGAAAACCATTCAAAACAAATGTTTGCAAAAAAGGTTTTACAATCAAAACAAGATACCCACTGCACCCTTTGAAGAATTTAATCAGATCGATGAAGTGAAAGATGCTATCGCAAAAGGGAAGCTCTCATTTCCATTTGTATGGAAATCTGCTTCGATGGGATATGATGGTTATGGCGTAAAGATTGTTCAATCTAATAAAGACTTTGAAACGCTAGTTGAAGGTGCTTGCTTAATAGAACAAATAGTCAGTTTTACCCATGAACTCGCCGTTATTATTTGTCGAAGTGCTCAAGGAGAAATTGTCAATTACCCTGTGATCGAATCAGAATTTCACCCCACCTCAAATCAAGTGGAATATGTTTTGTGCCCGGCTAGAATTGATAAAAAACATGCTGAAAAGGCCATAGAAATTGCAACAAAAGTTTCTGAAGCTTATGATCATATTGGACTCTTGGCAGTTGAACTCTTCCTCACAACAAAAGGAGAAATATTGATCAATGAAGTTGCTCCACGACCCCACAATAGTGGACACTTTAGCATTGAAGCTTCCTATACCTGTCAGTTTGAGCAGCACCTTAGGGCTATACTCAATTTACCCTTGGGTAAAACAGAAAGTAAAACTGCTGTCGTGATGGTTAATCTCGTTGGTGGTGAGGGATATACTGGAGCTGTCCATTACAAAAACATTGACCAAATCTTAGCAATTGATGGGGTAATTCCTCATATTTACGGTAAGAAAGAAACCCGTCCCTTCAGGAAAATGGGGCATGTAACGATTATTCATTCAGAAATTGAAACAGCTCGAAAAATAGCGGAACAAGTAAAACAAACCTTATCAGTAATCTCAAAATAACATGGCACAAGTAGCAATAATAATGGGAAGTCAATCGGATATGCCAATCATGCAGGAGGCCATTGACATTCTCAGAGGATTTGACATCGAAATTGAAGTAGACATTATTTCGGCGCACCGGACTCCACATAAGATGATGACTTATGGGGCAGAAGCACACAAAAGAGGGCTCAAAGTAATTATTGCCGGCGCTGGTGGTGCAGCTCATCTTCCAGGAATGATATCTTCATTGACACCACTTCCAGTTATAGGAGTACCTGTTAAATCATCCAATTCTATTGACGGATGGGATTCTGTTCTATCCATACTACAAATGCCGGGAGGTGTTCCCGTTGCTACAGTAGCACTAAACGGCGCAAAAAACGCTGGTATTCTTGCCGCTCAAATCATCGGATGTGCCGACAGTTGTATCCTTGACAAAGTTGTTCTTTATAAAAAATCCTTAGAACAAAAAGTAATTCAAAGTTCAGAAAATTTAAAAAAATAATATTGAAAAACCCCCTTTTAAGTTCGTTTGAAACTCCTTTTCAAGCTGCTCCTTTTAGTAAATTTTCTTCGGAACATTTTTTCCCTGCCTTAACTGAAAACATCAAAGATGCCCTGATTGAAATTGATGAGATCACTAATCAAAGTTCAATAGCAACTTTTGAGAACACTCTTGAAGCAATGGAAAATTGCAGCGATCTTCTCGAAAGAAATAGTGCTTTGTTGTTTAATCTCAATAGTGCTGAAACATCTGATGAACTTCAGGCTGTCACACAAGATGCCTCCCAACTAATTACGGAGTTTCAAAATGACATTCGACTTAACAACGCACTTTTCAATAGGATTAAATACATCTTCGAAAATGAAGACCACCAGAAACTCAATACAGAACAATTAACTCTTTTAGAAAAAGAATACAAGGGATTTGTTCGAAACGGAGCTTTATTATCAAAATCGGAAAAAGAAAAATTGCGTGAAATAGATTCCGAAAAAACAAAGTTAGGACTCACTTTCGGAGAAAATGTTCTGGCAGACAGTCAGGCTTTTGAACTATACATATCAGACGAGAGTCAATTGAAGGGTTTGCCTGAATCCGCGAAAGAGATGGCCGCTGAAATGGCGAATTCCAAAAACAAACAGGGATGGATTTTCACTTTGGACTATCCAAGTTACATTCCTTTTATGACCTATATTGAAAATCGCGAGCTTAGAAAAGGCATGAGTATTGCCTTTGGAAAAAGAGGTTTTCAAGAAAACGACTGTAACAATACCGAAGTCATTCTAAAGCTTGTCGGGCTAAGAAATGAACGGGCAAAACTTTTGGGCTATGAATCCCATGCAGCTTTTGTTCTGGAGGAACGAATGGCACAATCTGAAGAGAAGGTAACTGATTTCCTAGAGGATCTTTACGAAAAAGCACTGCCCAGCGCAACCTTAGAATGGGAAGAAATGAAACAGTTTGCAAAAAGCAACCTTCAAATTGATACTATTGAAAAATGGGATACTACTTATATTTCTGAAAAGTTAAAACAAGCGCAGTTAAAGCTTGACGAGCAAGAACTCAAGCCTTATTTTTCTTTGGAAAAAGTACAGTCGGGGCTTTTTGAAATTGTAGCTAGATTGTATGGATTAAGTTTTAAGAAAAACAAAAAACTTGAGGGGTATCACAAGGAAGTTGATGTTTATGAAGTGTATAATAAAGAAGGTGAATTCCGCTCCATATTATACACAGACTTTTTCCCAAGACCTGGAAAACGAAATGGCGCATGGATGACATCATACCGTTCTCAAAGTAAAAATCAACGTCCACACATTTCTATTGTATGTAACTTTTCTAAACCCACCGCAACACTACCTTCCCTATTGACTTTTCAGGAGGTAACTACCTTGTTTCACGAATTTGGGCATGCTTTACACGGAATACTTGCCGACACGGCTTATAGTGGATTGAGTGGGACAAGCGTTTATTGGGATTTTGTTGAATTACCCAGTCAAATCATGGAAAACTGGTGCTACGAAACAGAAGCCTTAGCATTATTTGCCAAGCACTATCAAACCGAAGAAGTGATCCCAATGCATTTGATTGAAAAAATAAAAAAAGCAGCTCATTTTCAGCAAGGACTTCAAACACTTAGACAATTAGGTTTTAGCTTTTTAGACCTTTCTTATCACGGGAAACATGCCCTTGAAATCAAGGACATCAAGGAACATGAAACTAAAATATTAAAAAGAATTCAATTTACTTCGGACACCCCTGAAAACGCATCTAGCACTGCTTTTTCTCATATTTTTCAGGGAGGATATTCCGCAGGTTATTACAGTTATAAATGGGCTGAAGTTCTGGATGCAGATGCTTTTGAGTTATTCCAAGAAAAAGGAGTTTTTGACAAAGAAACCTCTCAGTCTTTTCTGGAAAACATTCTCTCAAAAGGTGGCACCGAACATCCAATGAAACTTTACAAAAGATTTAGAGGAAAAGAGCCTGACCCTAATGCCTTGCTCAGAAGAGCAGGCTTGTCGGATTAATTATAAACGCCTGTCCAATTTAGATAGCCGCCTCTTAGATCGTATATTTTTTTAAACCCTAAGGAATCCATTAAGTGTGAAGCCTTAGCGCTTCTTCGTCCCGATCGGCAATATATCAACAACGTATCCTCTTTCGAGAGGGAGTTTATTTTGTCTAAAAATTCAATTGATTTGATATTAATATTCTTAGCACCATCAATATGTCCCTCCATAAATTCAACTGGGGTTCTAACATCTATCAATTGATACCCTTCTTTTAAAAGAATTTCATAAACAGGCTTTTCGACAACATTAACAGATGGTAACTGAACGAACATCCAGAGCATAATAATTCTTATAAACATCTAATCTAATTTTACGGAACAAGGTAATAATTATCCCAATAAAAAATAAAGCAAACACCACAAAACAGGAATGCCCTCTACCCAAAAGCTACTGTA
>Ga0308007_10001349_pt1 | contig 10805 bp, 11 predicted proteins | sample Neamet71_FD_203152 | JGI IMG/M metagenome (GOLD analysis project Ga0308007, IMG submission 203152) | Marine microbial communities from water near the shore, Antarctic Ocean - #71 | ecosystem: Environmental > Aquatic > Marine > Unclassified | place: Southern Ocean | collected 2014-06-07
GGATTTTGTGGGAGCAGTGACCGATGGAAAATATGGAGTCGTTGGATTTGATTTTAAAAGTCCTCACGATCCGTTGGTTGCAAGAAAATCTTGGTTTTTCTTCGAGGAAGAATATGTTTGTCTCGGAGCTGGAATTTCTACTAAAATGAAAAATGAAGTTAATACCACTCTGAATCAATCTTTACTTCGAGGTGAAGTTGTTGTTTCTGCTGAAGGTAAAATAAAAATCCTAAAATCAGGAGAGCAAACGCTTAGTGATATCGACTGGATTCATCATGATAATATTACTTACCTATTCCCAAAGAATCAGACGATATTTATAAAAAATGACATTGCCAAAGGGTCATGGTGGAGAATCAGTAAGCAAATATCTTCTTCAAAGGATACAGTTGAATTAGCTGTTTTTAAGACCTGGATAAATCACGGAGAATCTCCAAGTGATGCTTCTTATGAATATATCGTCAAACCCGGAGCCCTAAATGAAATTGATAAACAAAAAACTTTTAATAACATTAAGATCCTGTCCAACACCCCTTATTTGCAAGCAGTAAAAAATACTAATCTAGGAATCATTCAAATGGTTTTTTACAAAGCGGGTGAAATTAAAATTTCCGAAGCATTAAAATTTAAATGTCATGCACCCGGAATTGTAATGCTAAAAATGAATAAAAATACGATTAAAGAGGTTTCTGTTTCTGACCCCAACCGTGAATTGACTCAAATAAGTTTTTCCATTAATCATAAAATTAATACTGAAGGGAAAGGTTTCAAAACCCTATGGAATGAAGAAAACAGTCTAAGTACTTTTTTAGTTGCCCTACCAGAGGGAAGCTTTCAGGGAAGCACTGTTAAAATTAAACTGTAAAAATGAAAAATAAATATTGGATTGCACTCATACTTTTAGCTGCATTTGTCGGTTGCGAAAAAACAATTCAGCCTAATGTCATTCTTATTATGACAGATGACCAGGGTTATGGAGATCTAGGAATCACAGGGAATCCCAACATCATCACCCCCACGATTGATGCTTTTGCTGAGCGAAGTCTTCGGTTCAATAATTTTCATGTTTCTCCGGTTTGTGCCCCAACAAGGTCGAGTTTGATGACTGGAAGATATTCTTTAAGAACTGGAATCAGAGATACCTATAATGGTGGCGCTATCATGTCGGATTCAGAGGTTACAATTGCTGAAATGCTTAAGCAAGCTGACTATGCTACAGGAATTTTTGGAAAATGGCATCTCGGAGACAACTATCCTTCCCGACCCGGTGATCAGGGTTTTGATGAATCATTGATTCACCTGGCTGGAGGAATGGGTCAAGTTGGAGATTTTACCAATTACTTTAAAAAAGAGACCAGTTATTTTGATCCCATTTTATGGCATAACAATCAACCAGAATCTTACGAGGGTTATTGCTCTGATATTTTCACAGACAACGCTATTGATTTTATTCAAAAAAATCGTGAAAAACCTTTCTTTTGTTTCTTGTCGTTTAATGCCCCCCACACGCCTCTTCAGGTTCCTGACGAGTACTATCAATTATACAAAGAACTTGATCCCTTAAGCGGCTTTAATTCTGATGACCTGTATGGTATTGAGATGTCTGAGAAAGACAAAGAAGCTGCCCGAAAGGTTTATGGCATGGTGACCAATATTGATGATAATTTGGCCAAACTCTTTAAGAAAATAGAGGAATTAGGGATTAAAGAAAATACGATTATTATTTTTATGACGGACAATGGGCCCCAACAAATACGATATGTGGGAGGCATGAAAGGGAGGAAATCTAGTGTATACAAAGGAGGTATTCGCGTTCCTTTTTACCTGCAATATCCAGCAAAATTTAAGAAACCGAAAGATATAGAAGGTATGGCAGCCCATATCGACCTCCTTCCAACCCTAGCGGAATTGTGTAACGCACCGCTTCCAAAAGACAGGAAAATCGATGGGAAAAACCTACTAACTTTGATAGAGAAGAGATGGGTTGAAGAACGTAGTTTTTATTCCTATTGGACAAGAAAATACCCCGAATTGTACAACAACATGGCCCTACAGAGGGGGGACTACAAATTGGTGGGAAAGACAGATTTTGATGGCTTACTTAGTGATTTTGAATTGTACGATATCGCGAAAGACCCCAATGAAAGGGCTAATATAATTGATCAAAATATTGAAATAGCTGCTAATCTTAAATTAGAAATGGATGAGACTTATTCTGAATTAATTAATTCAAAAAACTTCGTATCCCCTCCAAGAATAACTATTGGAAGTAAACACGAAAATCCAATATTCCTAAATAGAAATGATGCCGGAGGAGAACGTGGCGTATGGAATCAAGAAGAGCTTTTCTCCTATTGGTCTGTTAATGGAAATAAAGGTTATTATAAAATAAATTTTAAATTCATAAGACCCGTTGCATCTGGTGGGAGAATGTTTTTAGAAACCAAAGGAGTCATTAATCAAAAGAAGATTAAAGGAGATAGTTTAGGAACAATCTCATTCGACAATGTTTACTTACCCGCCGGAGCATATGATTTTATGCCTTTTTATTTAATTAAAAATAAGAAGATTTTTCCTTTTTGGGTAGAAATAAAAAAAATCACTAATTATACTAAATAGTCTTGTAGATACTTTTTGAGGGTTTATTAATGGCTTCCCCATTTTCATAATACGTATAAGAAAATCCTGAGTGAATACTATAGGAGCCAACTGCTCCAGCGGTGTTGACCGCTATAAAACCTACTTGAAATGATGGCTTCCCATTTTGCTTGGCCACCACTCTTTGGACGGCCTCCTCACAAGCAACTTGAGGACTCATTCCAGAACGCATCAATTCAACAATCAAAAAACTTCCTACGGTTTTAACAACTTCTTCTCCCATTCCCGTTGCTGTGGCTGCTCCCACCTCATTGTCAACAAACAATCCCGATCCAATGATTGGAGAATCGCCAACACGTCCGCGCATTTTGTATCCCAAACCACTGGTAGTAGATGCACCAGAAAGGTCACCGTTTTTATCAATACACAACATCCCGATAGTGTCGTGATTTTCTATGTTTATTTTAGGTTGATAGTTAGAAGTTTTTAACCATTCTTTCCATTTGGCCTCCACTTCTTTCGTAAGAAGATTTGTCTTTAAGAAACCTTTTTCATAAGCAAACTGTTCCACTCCAATTCCATTGAGAATTACGTGGGGAGTTTCTAACATCACTTTTCTCGCCAAATCAGCAACATGTACTATGTTTTCGAGATTTTAACTTCTTTGGGAATCTTTGTTTTGTTTGTTGCATTTACCACAGATACAGAAAATAAGATTGCCGATAAAAGGCTTAATTTTTATGTTTTCATTCGTTTTAATTTTATTGATTAATAATTCTTATATTTATAAAACTCATCAGCCTTAACGGATGAATCGTAATCAGGATTTGACGTCATCATTTGTGCTCCTGTTTCTTCACGCCATTGCTGTAATTTTGCTTTCAGTTCTCTGGTTTTTTCAATTTCAATTTCCGATATGTCATTTTGTTCGCCAATATCATTTTTGGGGTTGAACAATTGTACCGTTCCATTTTCAAAATATTCCAGCAAATTGTAATTTCCATCGCGAATTGCACCGCCAGGGCTTTGCATACCATGATTGCTATAGTGTGGGAAATGCCAGTAGATGGGACCTCTTTCCATAGCTTCCCCTTTTACCAGTGGGGAAATATCCACTCCTTCTTTATCCTTGCCAATCTTTTCTGCTGCACCAACCATATTCAAAATTGTTGGAAACATATCGATACTTGTAATTGGGACAGCACACTCGGTTCCACGTTTCCCTTTGCCTGGCCATTTTACAATTAAAGGCACACGAATTCCACCTTCGTAGAGCCAGCCCTTTGCACATCGTAACGGTAGGTTTGATGTTGAAAATGCCCAATCCTGTTTGTCAGCCGAAATAATGCGTTTGGGATTACCAACATTGGCTGCGGCCATGCCCCCATTGTCAGAATAGAAAAATATTATTGTATTATCATCGATACCAAGTTCTTCCAACGCCTCAACCTGAATCACATTTAAAACTTACAGAACGTGAAAAGGGATTGTTAATAAAGTGGATCGATCATGGGGCGCCATACAAAAAGCATTGGGCATTTCTTTTACCACAAATTCTCCAATTACCTGTCGTGAAACTAAAGGAAAAAATAGCCAATCCTATTGATAACTTTATTTTGGCTAAATTGGAAACTATAAACCTACACCCTAATGAAAAGTATTAATGTCCAGTCCTGTTTTTTACAATGCTACATATCCAAATTTAAAACTGCATACTTACCCTTGTTCCATCCATGTACCAAAAGATATAGTTGTTTTGAACCGTCAGAAGCAGTAATAATATGTGGCCAAACCTGATGTATATTTGTTAAATTTGGAATTTCTAAATCTCCAGGTACAATAGTCGATTTAAGGTGCTTACTTGTATGCACATAAATTGGTGCAGATTTTTGATTTCCAATTGCTTCCAAGGCGTTCATAAAATAATGCTCTGACTTGTAAGATAAATTACAAACTAGACTTCCTTCTGGAATATCATCAAAAATGTCTACATATACTCCCTCTTTTGTAAACTTTACAACCTGGCCCGCTGCACGGTTTGCAACAAGAATATATCCCTCATGAGTATACACACCGTGTGCTGTTTGAAACTGACCCGGCTTATCTCCTTTTCCACCCCATGCAAGATCACCCCAACTCCAAGCATCATCTTTTTCTACAATGGTAAGTATGAAATCACCTTTAGAATATCCATGAGCCACAAAGATTATCCCGTCCAAATATGTCACATCAGTAACACCAAAGTTACTATCTTCAAATGTATAAAATTTGTTAGCCTCCTTAAACTTGAATTCATTTCCAGTGGGCTTTAAAATTTCGCTAACAATCTTGCCATCCAAAGTTAAAACAAGAACTCTCTTTTCTTGCTGAGCAACCGCAAGAAATTTTTCTCCTTTATGAATAAAGAAAACGATGCCATGGATATTATCCTTTAACCGTTCATCCGTTCCAATAGTTTTCCATTTTGATAGGTCAGGGCTAATTGAACAAAGCCCATATCCAGGAATTCCAGTGTAAACAATTCCCGTTTCTGGGTCCTCATTAAAACCACCATGCATTCTAGGCTCGAACTCGATAGCATCTTTTGGAAATGCAGCAGTAAGCTCCTGATCCCATGAAAAAACAAAATCTCCTTGGCCTGTTACTAATTTTACTTTTCCAGCAGATGTATCTGCTTGCTTTGATTCATTATGGTCGTGGTGTACTTCTCCATTTCCATGTGCATGACGATCTTGATCAGACTGAGCCACCAAAGGACGCGGAAGACCGATGGCAATCAGTACCGTAATAACCGAAAGGGTTGTTTTTTTCATAATTATTTTACGTGTTTTAAATTTATTGTCAAACTCTAAGACTTTTTTTAAATAAACAAACTTTCTTAACTCATTATAAAGTCTTTTATTTTTTGTCATTTTTTTATGATTTTATCCATTTTTTATTAATTAATCAAATCTTGTTTTAATTAAAACGACCAGTAGAATTAGTTATTAGGTATTTAAATATATGAAAATCTAATTAAGCATAAAAAACCCATAGTTTGGGATTAGGATAAATAACCATTTCACCAGCACATCCCCAAAAGGAAATTAGATTTATTTTTTCTGTTAGATATTAGTTATAAAATTTTTAATAAATTTATTTTCGTGAGTCATTATTAAATTCACTATTGTGATTAAAAAACATACAGTCCATTTCTTACTAATATTTATATATGGCTTTACCATTCATACAGAAGCCCAAACAAACATTCTGCATGCTATAGATTCTCCAATTGTTTTTAAAGGAAATGATACGACAGCATATCGAGATCCTGCAGTATTATTCCATGATAATATCTTTTACCTGTTTTACACCCTGGTTAAAAACGAAGATGGAAAAATATATTCATATACAGCAGAAAGACATTCGGTGGATTTGAGGAATTGGAGTCTTGAGAAAATCCTTACCACTAAAGATCAATCCTTGAACTTCAGTAGTCCTGGAAATATTATTAATTATAAGAACGAATGGATTTTATGTTTACAAACTTATCCGCGTCCTAACCATACTTTGGACCAGGGCAAACGCCATGGTTCAAGGGATGCGAGATTATTTACCATGCGTAGCAAAGACCTTAATAATTGGAGTAAACCTGAAATAATCAAAGTAAAAGGACCTGATGTCGAATTTGCTAATATGGGAAGAATGATTGATCCCTATTTACTGGAAGATAAAAATGAAAAAGGAAAGTGGTGGTGCTTTTATAAGCAAAAAGGAGTAAGTATGTCGTACAGTTACAACTTACAAAATTGGACATTTTTTGGACATACGAAGTCAGGTGAAAATGTATGTGTTTTAAATGAAAATGATGAATATTTCTTGTTTCATTCTCCACCAAATGGAATATCTATTAAACGTTCTTCAGATTTAAATAGTTGGAAAGATTGGGGAAACCTAATCACTCTGGGACAAGATGAATGGGATTGGGCAGCTGGAAGAATTACAGCAGGAACTCTAGTGAACCTAAAAAAAACTGGGTAAATACATAATATTTTTTCATGGTTCAGGGCCTAAGTCCGAGAGTGAAGGAGATTTTGATAAAAATGCATCGATTGGGATAGCATGGAGCGATGATCTTGTCGTTTGGGACTGGCCTGGAAAAAAGAATAATCCAGACTAACTAAGTGTTAACAATGTATATGCTGCTGACTCATAATCAACAGCTCCTGAGAGCTATTAGCTGTAGCAGTAACATACACATTGTCCTCATCCTTCTTACAGGTTATAAAAACAAATAAAACGCACAGAGAAAAAAGATGGCTAGTTTGAATTATTCCCTATATTTAAAGTTCTAAAAATGACCCTATGAAAAAAGTTTTTCTTGCCTTTTGTTTCATTTTTTCTTTATCAAATGTAAATTCTCAAGAATGGGTAATTGTTGACATTATAAGTCAAACTTCAAAAGAGCTCGTTATAATGATTGATGAGGGAAGTGAAGAAATAGAAAGAAAAAAAATTAAAAACCCATCAATAGTAAGTCTTATAAATGAATATCAAAGTAATGGTTTTGTTCTTGAAAAAGTAACATCAGGAATAGAACTTGATATTAACGGTAGTTTTCCTTTAAATAGCAGTATTCGAGCGAATAATTTTGGTATTTCAAGTATGACATTATCAAATAACAACAGGATAATGCTTTGGTTTAAAAAGGAGTAAATTAATACTCTGAATATCCTCTTCACTTCTTTAAAGTGTTTTTTCATTTCTTTACTGAAATAATCTACTTCCACGTTAGATTCCAACCCCTTTAAAATAAATCTATTTTCCTTTTGGGGAAGCTGCAATAGGTCAATGGGTTTCTCAATTAACAGAAAGTGTTAGAATGGGATTAGAAGTAACATCCAATGATTCTTCAGTCTACACTAGTTTAGGAGATGCTTGTTTTACACAATCCTTTAGTAATTAAGGGACAACTACAATTATAAGAAACACAACATCTGTTTTAGAAGGTCTAACATCTAATTTGCCAGTATCTTCAGTTTTTTCTGGGGAGGATTTAGTTTTACTCCGAGACGCAGGATTCGAGTATATTGACGCTAGGTCTACTTATCGTCTAGTTGGGAGTATTATTAATTTTACTTTTGAGTATTTTGCTGGTGAAGAACGTGTACTTTTAGTTTCGGGAACTTTTACAAAACAGACCTTTAATAAATGTTAATTTCCTATTACTAAAACAAATATTTTCTGTGATTCGAATCAAACTAACTATAAAGTTCCACTTACTTTAACTAGTAAATAGAACTTTTTTTAAATATTTATAATATATCTCTTTCTAATAACAATTATGTTTTTGGTGATTATTTGTAGGTTTTATTTATTATATAAAAATATATTTTTAACTTTTATTAGATAAACAAAACATCATTCTTTTATAGTAACAAAAACGGGTAAGTGATCTGAAGGCCATAGTCCATTTGGTAATTTTTTATGAATATGCTTAAAATCAACGACTTCTATGTTTTTAGTAAAAATGTAATCGATTCTTTTTAATAGTTTGTTATGAATATCGAAAGCGTTAAATGTTCCTAATTTACCTGCAGGTTTTTTAACCAGTGATCCATTAAATGAATCTTCTAGGTTTTCTGATAATAATTTAATTGGAGCATGAGTTGGAAGTGAATTAAAATCGCCCATTACAACAATACAATCTTTTGAAAAATTATTTTCTTTAATATGATTTAATATCATATTTACTGAATTTTCTCTAGCTTCTTTTCCAATATGATCAAAATGAGAATTATAAATCACTATTTTTTTATCAGAATTTATTATTTTAAAAATACCAACAGTTGCAATTCTATTTAAAGCAGCATCCCAACCAACTGAAGGTTTCTTTGGAGTTTCAGACAACCAGAAAGTTTCAGAGTTAATAAGTTCTAATTTTTTGTTTTTATAATAAATTGCAGAATACTCTCCATTATTCTCACCATCTCTTCCTTCACCAATCATCTTATATTCTTCTAGTTGTTTTGATAAATATGCTACTTGATGAGGTAAACCTTCTTGGATTCCGAAAACATCTGGTTTTTCCTCTTTAATTAAAGAAACAATCCCCTCTCTCCTATTGTTCCATTGATTAATTCCATCACTTTTAACATCCAAACGAATATTATAAGACATTATATTTAGTGATTCAGATTGTTTTGAACAAGAATTTAATGCAAATAATAAAATGATTAGCGCTAAAGAAAGTTTTATTTTATTCATAATTTTTTGATCTAATTTTAATTGAATTATTAGTAATATTCAAACATAAAAAATAATTAAAAAAAAACAAATTCCAGAACTTACTGAAGAGGTTATTCCTGTGGTTATGGAAAGGATTTAAAAAACTTCGATGCCAGTCAACAAGAAAGACTATAAAGATTGGGTTATTCATGTTGATAAAATATTGTTATTCGACAAACTCAACTAACCCGAAACGATTAGCTTGATGTACGTTTTTCGAAATATCGTAAATAGGAAAGATTGTAGACGTTGACTTTCGATTTCCATTCACATCATTTCGGTCTTGACGGATTGCTAAAAAAGCCCAACGGTTTCCCTTAGAAATAGGAACAACTTGACCTAATACTCCAAAATTTGAGATTGGAATCGCCATTTCTATTGTCCACCCAACATCAATATCCTTATTGTTATTTATGGTCCCATTGTAACTTACTTCAACTTCAAAATCAGGGTTGAATCCTTTAAATGCTAAGTTTTTTCCCTCATAAAAATCATTGAAATAAATAAAGTCATTAGATGCTTTATTGAGGTTCAATTCGTAACCAAAATGCGTGTCCAAACTATCTGGGGCACTAATAAAAAAGATCTCGGCACAATCATCAAAATAGGGTTTTCCATCTCGTTTGGTTTCTCTAACTGTTAGGTGTTTATCTTCCATTTCAAAGAGTAAGTATAGGTTTTTGTTATCCCAGAGCATTCGAAATATTGTATTTTGGACATCATATCCCTGAGCTTTGCTTTATCAACTACGGTGTATTCTTTACCACCAACATTACCTTTATCCCCCACAGTAGCATCAGGACACTTTATTGTGACGCCATTTTCTGCTAAATATATTAGTTTCACAAAATTTGCAGTAATGGTTTGGTCTGAACCAATATTTAGGGTTAAAGGATTATCGGTAGATCCTGAAGACCATCCTGTAAAATTATATCCCACGTTAGCAGTAGCGCTAAGAGTAACGCTTGATCCACTAGCTGCAGACTTAGTAATCGCACCACCTTCCCCAGCGATAGCAATAAGGGTGTAGTCATTAGTAACTATTACTTCTTCAGTTATAATTTTCTCTACGGTAACAATTTTTTCTTTAGTACAATTAACAAGGGTGACTAGAGCCAGTAGTAGTAATAATTTCTTCATGGTGTTTATGTAAACAAGCTTCGAATATAAGTTTAATAATTTTGTTAGAATAACTTAATCAAGAAACAAAGGCAAGTCTTCACACAATATCTTTTCAGGAAGAACTAAACCATTAAATGAAGGCTATTTGGGGTCGTTTTAAGAAGGCTTCTAGTCTGCTTCAGCAGTACCAAACACTATACTCATTCAGGCACTCAGGGGCTATAAATGTCTTTAAAAGAACAGGCAGTATTACCAAGCTTCAAAAGGTTATGGGACATTCATCTATATATGTAAGTTTAACCTATTTAAGAGGACTAGAAATACCAGAACTTACTGAAGAGGATATGCCGATGATTTAGACTAGTTTAAATATATGAAAAGATAATTAAAATATATCTATAAAAAAACCCCTCGTTGGATTAGGGGGTTGGTAAAGCAAATTATGTTTTTTTATTTAAAAGAGCAAACAGAGCCGTCTTCTTCAAATGTAACCTTATACGCCTCAAGAGTTTTTTTATTAAAGTTTCCACCAGCAAAGGCGTCTACTGAACCAACGCACAAACCCTCACTCTTAAACATTGACAAAGTTTCTTCCCAAGTGTATTCTGTAAGCGTAAGAGTTTCACTACCGTCCTGGGCGTAACCATAATCCTTTTCAATACTTTTATCACAAACAAGACAATTACCTCCATCGTCATCTTTAGAACAAGAAGAGATAATTGTGATCATCAAAATAAATAGTATTTTTTTCATAATAATTTGAATTATTTCTTAAATATAATAAATTATAGATAACCCTTCAAGCTTTAGTCTCAGGG
>Ga0308007_10001351_pt1 | contig 10801 bp, 9 predicted proteins | sample Neamet71_FD_203152 | JGI IMG/M metagenome (GOLD analysis project Ga0308007, IMG submission 203152) | Marine microbial communities from water near the shore, Antarctic Ocean - #71 | ecosystem: Environmental > Aquatic > Marine > Unclassified | place: Southern Ocean | collected 2014-06-07
AGAGGAAGGAGGCGGAGGAGAAGAGGAAGAAGATGAAGGAGGCGGTGGAGGAGGCGGCGGAGGCGGCGGAGCAGAAGGAGGCGGAGCAGAAGGCGGCGGCGGCGGCGGAGAAGAAGGCGGCTGCGGTGGAGAAGAAGGCGCCGGTGGCGGAGAAGAAGGCGCCGGTGGCGGAGCAGAAGGCTGCGGAGAAGAAGGCGCCGGCGGCGGAGCAGGCGAAACCGGCAGCCCCAGCGGTAGCTCCGAAACCGGCAGCCCCAGCGGTAGCTCCGAAACCGGTAGCTCCAGCGGTAGCTCCGAAACCGGCAGCCCCGGCGGTAGCTCCGAAACCGGCAGCCCCGGCGGTAGCTCCGAAACCGGCAGCCCCGGCGGTAGCTCCGAAACCGGCAGCCCCGGCGGTAGCTCCGAAACCGGCAGCGCCGAAACCGGTAGCCCCAACGGCGGCGAGGGAGCAGAAGGCGGTGGCGAGGGAGCAGCAGCAGCAGCAGCAGCAGCAGCAGCAGCAGCAGAAGCAGCAGCAGCAGCAGAAGGAGGCGGCGGCGAGGAAGCAGCAGGAGAAGGAGGTGAAGCGGCAGGAGCAGGCGGCGAGGGATCAGGAGGAGGCGGCGAGGAAGCAGCAGCAGCAGCAGGAGGAGGCGGCGAGGAAGCAGCAGCAGCAGCAGCAGCAGAAGGCGAAGGAGCAGAAGGCGAAGGAGCAGGCGGCGAGGGAGCAGCAGGCGAAGGAGCAGGCGAAGCAGGCGGAGCAGGCGAAGGAGGAGGCGGAGAAGGCGGAGAAGAAGGCGAAGAAGGTGGTGGATGAGTTGAAAGATGAGTTTGAAGGTAACCGGCGGCAAATGAAGAATCAGAAGGCGCTCAAAATTAGAGGATCCGTGGAAGATCTAGAAAAAAAGTTAGACGCCGAATACAAAACCCAAATATTAAAAACCAAATCAATAATTAACAATAAAATAACTGATGCCATGGTGTTGCACGGGATACCGCCCGCCGAGGCAACAAAATATCACCTGACTGAAGAGAAAAGTTGGTATTGGTTTTGGTGACAACCTCTACGCGTAATAATATGCTTTTTTCTAATATTATATTAATTTATGGAGAACAAGAATACCGAATATATGAATGGTGATGCAGATGAATTCACTATTTTTTTATTTTCTCAAAAACCAAAAGAGAAACATACGATTAAATTAGAACTTTCTAATAACGTGAACATACACATCGGATTACATATATTCCAAGAATTATTAATGATATTCACTTCTGGGATGAAATATCTATTCAGCTATGATGATAAACTTGATATTACCAAGTTAGAACAGGACGATATTGCATTGATGAACCGATACTTTGAAAGTATCGGGTTCCGCGTCATTGTTGAAGTATTTACAATTGTTGAATACCTTGATAATATGAAACTACCTAATTACTTTATTAATCAGGAGTTAATTGAAGATGACACACCATTAGATGGTTTTTATTACGAAACACCCTTGGTTGGAAAAATATATCGTGTATCATTTACTTTCCTAGAATGATTATTTAACGAGAAGTATAAATACGAAAAATAAAATATGTTGAATAAATAACCGATATGGACGAACAAAATTCACCTATTTTCTCTCAAGCGAAATTGGAGTATACAAATCAATTGATTGATACACTCACACCACACATTTTCGATGGAATTAAATCTATTTATGACGAAGCCAAAACTGTGAATAGCGTAAATAGACGACAATCAATAACACTCTTATTTAGAAATTTCCTTGAAAAAGTACCTTCATGGAGTAATGTACTGATTGAATCCGAAACCGAAAGAATTATAAAAATGAGTCATTGTGATTGGTTGGATGATTTGATAACCGCTGTATTTATAAGCCATACCAAAATTTTAACATCAATCGGTACTAATTCTTCCAATATTGATCTGGTGATACCGAAAATAACAAATTTCATCCATAAATGTTATATCAATATCGCAAGGGAAATGTGGAAAAACCCATATTTATTTATTGAATATATCGGGGCATCGGAGTATCAACAAAATATGAGAACGGTTGAATTAATAATCAAAGAATCTATGGAAAACACGATAAGACAATTATTGCCCATCAAAGAAATTCTAAAACGTAATTTAGATACACACGAATCAAAGAATGTATCTGAAAAATCTGCAATAGAAAATTATGATATCCGAAAAATACTACATGAGGAACTCAAGAATATGAATTTAGAAAATATAATCAATCACAATAAATCAGAAGAGTTAAATGAAAACGAAGATGAAAATGAAGAAGAGGGTAACAAGGATGAAGAAGAGGAAGAGGATGAAGAGGAGGAAGAGGAAGGTGAAGGTGAAGTATATCCTAAAAACGATACACCATTGAATGAACCAGTGAATGAACCAGTGAATGAACCAGTGAATGAACCAGTGAATGAACCAGTGAATGACGTTGATGATTATGTTTCTGTAGACGAAGAAACCATCCAACAAAATTGCGAAAATTTAACAATTAATACATTTAATACTATCAATGAAGGAAAAGAAGTATATGATAATGTAGACGAAACCTTACCCGAAACAAAAGAAGAAGTATATGATAATGTTGATATCTTACACGCCGATGAAAAAGATAAAAAAGAAGAAAAATCAATGCTTGAAAAATTCATAGAAAACTTAACTCAATCAAATGAGAATAATGATAATGAGAATGAGAATGACAAACCCATGGATAGTAACGAGCGCGTTGTGGAAAAAGTGGTAAAAACTGAAATTGTTGAGAATATAGAAGATATTTTAACAGAGAAGGTTGATAAAAAAGAAACTATCAAAGAAGAACTTAAGGAACCCGTAGATACCGATTCATTCAATGAAACGGCAATCACTAAAAAACCCGAAACTGAATTAATAAGTGTTGAAAAGATATCAGATACTGAAACAGTTGATGAGTTTTTCAATGATGTATCTAGGATTATTGAAGATAAAACAGGTATATCAGTAAATAAACAGCCTGAAAAATACACATTATTTGACGATGTTGATAATGAATAAATATGAAAAATATTTTATAGTTATAATAATAAATGATAGATAACAACCTACTAGTGAGTTTATTACTTGCCGTTATTAATACAATCGCTTTTTACTTCCTTAAAAATAACGACGAAATAAATATGGACAAACGCAATCACGAATTATTAATGTTATTTGGAATTACTTTTGCTTCTTCTTTTTTATTAAAATCATGTAGTGGGCTTATTAAAGGGATTAATGAGGGTGGTGGTATGAATAACATTATGTCCCATTCTTCCAGGGCACCATTCTAATCATAAAGAATAATATGATTTTTTAGGGAACTCTTTTTTCTTAATTCTATATTTATTAAATATGAAATTTTGAATAATTGTTTTAGGTAATGCATTTGTTGCATATTTTGAAATAGCGATATACATATTAAAATCGTCGTCTAATTCGTGTAAGCTTTTACATTCATCTGTCATTGTCATGTTGTAAATAAAATCAATGAAAGATTGTTTGCTACCATAATTCTTATTTTTATTAAATTCACACACATCTAGAATCGTAATCGCTAAACGACAAAGGTCAAAGTTGAAATTTTGTTTGATCTCTTTTTCTTTTCCTTTCTCTTGAAAAGATAGTTTATTGAATGGTTTGGAATATTGTCCTTCGGCTTCCCCGTGTTTTTCAAATGTATCGTTAAAAAACAATCTATTATGAAAGGTGAATATAGCTCTTCCAAAATCAATTATTTTAAACAGATATCCATACGTAGGGACTTTGTAATAGATATTATTGAATTTATAGTAGATGAATGTTTTATTGGTAGTTGTGAACATAATATTATTAATGTGTAAATCATTGTGTGTGAATCCGTAGTGTTTCTGTAAGTACGTTAATGCAAATGAAACCTGGAAGATACATGATAAAATTAAATCAATATTTAGATCTTCAATTTTTGTAAGTATGTCTTCTAATGTCCCCTGTAGTTTTTCTATGAAAAATAATTGAACCGGAACATTTTCAAGTAGAACGATATAATCACTTTTACTACTATACGTATTGGTTGAACTGGTTGAACTGGTTGAACTGGTTGAACTGGTTGAACTGGTTGAACTGGTTTCTTCTTCTTCCTCTTCGTCGCTAGAAACATACATATCTAGCTTGATATTATGTTTATTTAAGTTTTTATAGAACCAAGGTTCTTTTTTTAAAGAATAATAATCTTCTGATATATCAAAATTATATTCATTTTTGATGCCATTCGCCGAACCATAAAAAATAGGAAATGATGGATTTAAATTAGCTTGTGTAATCTCTGAACAAATAAATGACATAAATGTATCTATATAGGCATTGTTGTTCATATTATTTATTTTTTCATAAGTATTGTAGTTATAACCAGAAGGCAACAATCCATTGCGGGGGGCGAAAGTATTATAGTTACACATGATCATAAATAACGGATCTAATAAAGGCATACATTTACAGAAAACTTCTTCTATTTGGTATATATTTTTAAGAGAATCAAATACTTTGCATTTTAAGAATGTATTTGAGGTATGGTATTTTTTATTGCTAATCTCTAATATTTCATTGACATAATATCTTCTTTTCAAATCAATCATTTTATGAGAATTTTTGGTGTTATGGATATTGAAATATAAAGAGTAATATGGTTGATAGAATTGAACCTCATTCATACCAAGAATATTATCACATGATTTTGATAATATCCTGGTTTCATTTTTTTTCCATTTATGAAAATTAATGTTCATATTCATGATTAAAAAAAAACAATACATTAATTTTTAATTACAAACTTATGCGTAATTATTATTAATAATTAAAATATATAAAATAAATATAACATGGCGATGAATTTGGAATTAAAGAAGTTCGATATATCTCAAATAAGTGATGATAAAGTGGTTGTATTGATTGGAAAAAGGGATACGGGTAAATCATTCTTGTGTAGGGATATTTTATATCACCATAAAGACATACCCGTTGGACAAGTTATTTCAGGTACAGAGGGTGCCAATCAATTCTACCAAAAAATCATACCAAAATTATTTATCCACGGGGAATTCACACCTGATATTGTTTCAAACATGTTAAAAAGACAGAAACTAATGATTAATAAAATAAATGGAGGGGACAGTGGAACAGATCCACGGGCATTCCTTATTTTAGATGATTGTTTGTACGACAATACGTGGGCGAAAGATAAAAATATGCGTTCTGTATTTATGAATGGTCGTCATTACAAACTATTATTCTTATTAACAATGCAATATGCTTTAGGGATTCCTCCAAATTTAAGAACGAATATAGATTATGTATTTATTTTACGAGAAAATTATGTATCAAACCGAAAACGTTTATATGAACATTATGCCGGTATGTTTCCAACATTTGAAATGTTCTGTCAAGTGATGGATCAATGTACGGAAAACTATGAATGCTTGGTCATTAATAATAATTCAAAATCAAATAAATTATCAGACCAAGTATTTTGGTATAAAGCGGAACCCAGACCCGATTTTAAGATCGGGGCAGATTCCTACTGGTTGTATTCAAAACAAAATTATTCAAATGAAGATGTAGACAATGGTCAAAATTACGGTGGTCCCAAAAAAATACCGATTCAGGTTAATAAAGTATTGTATTAGCTTCTATTTAAGCAACGACACTCTTTACCGCTTCAATGATTGATGCTTTACCACGGTCATGTCCTTCTAATGGTTCCATAGAACCATCTCCTTTCACAAGCATGTATGATGGGAAACCGTTCACTTCCTTTTCAAATTTTTTCATTCCTGGGGAAGTATCTTCCGTCATTACAAATTTAACGGGGGAACCATTTGCAGTTGTAATGCCAGTTTCTGATACTAATTCTTCAAATGCGGGCATGGCTCTCTTTGAGTGACCACACCATGTCCCGTATATCATATGGACTTCAACGGCACCCCCGGGTTGAGGCTGACCGGGTTGAGGCGGACCGGGTTGAGGCGGGCCGGGTTGAGGCGGGCCGGGTTGAGGCTGACCGGGATGAGGCTGACCGGGATGAGGCGGACCGGGTTGAGGCTGACCGTGATGAGGCTGACCGTGATGAGGCTGACCGGGTTGAGGCTGACCGGGTTGAGGCTGACCTAACCCCATACCTCCAAATTGAGCATCCAGAAGAGAACCGTCCATAGAAGAAGGATCAAATGGTTTGAAATCAGAACCATTTACAGAACCAGGTGTCCTTTGTTCCTCAATATTATGCATAATCGTAGGTGTCAATGTTCCGAGGCTCTTTTTGGTTAAATATTCCTGTTGCATAGAAATTGGAATATTTTGACCAGTATCACCTGAAGCAGGGGCGAAAACGTCTACCCCCCCATCAAAAGCTCCAACCCAACCTTGTCCAAAAGCGCCTTTTTTACCATCTATTAAAGGATCACCAAATGGAGAAGGACCTGAATCAACGATTTGATTCTCTGATGGGGTCGCGTGAGGTTGTGCTGGCGTTGGCGGCATGGCCGGCGGAGCGGCGCGAGGTTGTGCTGGCGTTGGCGGCATGGCCGGCGGAGCGGCGCGAGGTTGTGCTGGCGTTGGCGGCATGGCCGGCGGCATGGCCGGCGGAGCTGCGCGAGGTTGTGGTGGCGTTGGCGGCATGGCCGGCGGAGCGGCGCGAGGTTGTGGTGGCGTTGGCGGCATGGCGGGCGTTGGCGGCATGGCGGGCGTTGGCGGCATGGCTGGAGTCGGTGGCATGGCCGGTGGAGCACGAGGCGGAGTCGGTGGCATGGCCGGTGGAGCACGTGGCGGAGTCGGTGGCATGGCCGGTGGAGCACTTGGCGGAGTCGGTGGCATGGCCGGTGGAGCACGTGGTGGAGTCGGTGGCATGGCCGGTGGAGCACTTGGTGGAGTCGGTGGCATGGACGGTGGAGCACTTGGCGGAACACGTGGCGGTGTCGGAGGCATTGGCGGTAGTCCATCAATAATTTCATCCAATGGATTGGAACCTGGACCAAACCCTTCAAATACACTTGTATTTCTGGAAATCAATAATACCAAAACAACAACCATTAACAACATACATAAATCTTCGTTTTTCATTTATAATTTATACATATATAATTTTTTTATGGAAAAGATAAAAAAGATAAAAGAGATAAAAGATAAAATTAGATTCAATTAGATGTGTTTATTTTATAAAGTACAGTCTTCTAATTTCCAGTATTCAAAGCCATTTGGAACGGGGCGCTCAATAATAAATGGGATTTTACGTTGATTTAATTCTTCCATTGCGATATCAAGCACATTATGGTATGCTTCCGGATTTTTAAGAAAGGAAAGACTTCCATTCGCCAATTGTTGCGCCCTTTCATGGACGATTTTTGTTTTTTCATATTTATTTAACTTGGGATTTGTAATATATGATTTTTTCAATGTATCATAAGTTGCATAAAATGTTTCTAAATCAAGTGATTTTTTAACTTCGTATTGTTGGAATTCTTCTTCTTCTGATGAATTGTCTCCGTCCATTGTTTTATAAATATAAATTATATTTATTCAAATTTTAAATAATTTAATTCGTCCAATTCTGTTTACAGTGTTTACAAATATACGAAAACTTCAAATTTTCATAGTCATACTTAATATATAAAATTTCAGAAGGGATTTTTTCTTTGTTTGATATACATTCATCGTTCGGACATGAAATGTTCTGATTACCATCAATCGTCGGAAGTGTTATATCGTGTTCTAAATATGGATTTTGATTGATGATCTGGCTTTTATCTATTTTATAATCATTATTATAAATACACGCTTTACCAGAGTGTTCTTTCTTGAACCCGCAAGACTTACAACAAAGGTATAATTTATTCTGTCCATCGGTAGTTTCTGAATCAACATAGTAGTCAAGTTTCATATCACACTGTTCGCAAAAATTGATTTCCATTTAACTTATTATTTATAATATTTAATTTATAAATAATATCAAATTTACATTTACAATAATTTACAAATATACTGCTTATAAAGATTATGTAGTTTACAATAATCTAAAACAACATTAATCCGATATAATGCAACTTGAATGTTCCTTCTTTCTTTGTCTTTGTTTTCATTCAAAAATTGTAGAATAGATTCATTGTATTTTTTTAATTCTTGATTCATTTGTGTATGAAACATGTGAAATGGTTCCATTGGTTGGATGATATTTTTAATCAAGAGTGTATTGATGCTTTCATATTTGATGACTTCATTATATAAATCATTTTGTTTTGTTTTATTGTTTTCTTGACCTGGTTCGTGATGAAGTGGATTATTATCCAAGAGTGATTGTATTATTAGAAGTACGGTTGATATATCCATAATACTGGTCCATTTGGGACCGGACCATGTCCCCAAGATAGAAAGACATACTTTCCCCATACCCCCAGTACCACTACTTGCGTAAATATTCGGGTGTATCCTTACACTATTCCTTGGAACATATGTTACATCTGGTGGTGCGTACGGATAATTTTTGGGGAATATAATATTAAAAAATAAAAACCCCCCTTCATATAATGAATCTTTTGGACCAACAATCATTGCTTTTGCCTCAAGTATATTCTCTTCATTAAAATCAATATAAATTCCAAGAGAATTTAAATTTTGTTTTTCTATTTCTTTCATATCTTTGTTTATAATTCTTTTAATTGCATTTTTGTCCATATTAATACTATATATGCTTCAATATTTCTTAAATAATAAAGTTAAATTTGAAATATAAATTATATAAAAAATAAAATATAGAAGAACTATTATGGTTTATGCGGAATTAGTGGGATTTCTTAATAATCATCCCAAAACAGAAAATGGAAAACACACACATATCATTTATGCCCCGAGCCCTGGGAAATCTTATACTGTCCCAGATGATAAACTACCTGAATTTTATAAACTACTTTCTCACTCGCTGTTTGTTGAAAAGGATAAACTCGCGATTGTTGAAAAAATCCAGGATCAATGCAGACTTGTAATTGATCTTGATTTCAAATACAAAGATAAACTATCGGAAAGACAATACAACGATGTTATCTTGAATAAAATTATTAAGAACTTCTTTTCTAATATTGAAACACTTTATGAATTATCAGACGAGCAAAAAGTATGTTGGGTGATGGAAAAAGAAAACATTTGCAGCGCCCCACAACAGGGATATAAATCTAAAGATGGAATTCATTTCTTATTCCCTTATATTGTAGCTGGGAAAAAGACGTATCGTAAACTACGGGAATTACTGATTGAAAGTAGTTATCGTGATATCTTTGAACAGGAAGGAAAAATCCCTCCGTCGAATACAATGGATCAAATCGTGGATGAAGCTATCTATAAAGGTGGTAATTGGTTTATTTATGGTTCTGGAAAACCGAATGAAGATATGCGGTATAAATTAACAAGCATTAAAAAATCATCAAATGATTCACTAATTGACCTTCCAATTGATATGTATCTAGATGATCCATTGGAGATTATTAAGAATAACAGTGTTGTAAATCACACTGATATTAATGTCGTATATAAAGATGAACTTAAGAACCAACTTAAACCGAAAACATTGAAAAATAGCAGCTCCATGGAGAGCATTGAGTCAATTGAGATTCATCCGGCTGTTTTGACCGCTACCCAGAACCACGATTTAAAAATTGCGAAGGAATTAACAATGATTTTATCCCCTGCCCGAGCCAGTAATTATAATGATTGGTTGGATGTGGGGTATTGTTTGAATGGGATCTCGCGGGATCTACTACCAATCTGGATTGCGTTTAGTAAGAAATGGAGTATGTATAACGATTCAAGTGAATGTAACAAACAATGGGACTGGTTTCAGAGGAACAATAATAAGCACATTACAATTGCATCTCTACATTTCTGGGCAAAACAAGATAGTCCAACTGGATATAAAAATATTCTCCGAGATTCCCTTGAAAACATGGTTGCCATTAGTATTCGTGGAGATAAAGCAACCGGACCCCACGCGGATGTAGCGAATGTTATCTTTCATTATTTCAAGGATTGCTTTGTCTGTTCAAATATTAGGGATAATTTGTGGTATTTCTTCAATGAGTGGATTGGTGGCCGATGGGAATTGACGGAACAAGGTCACAAACTACGTTCTCGTCTTTCAAATGAAATTGTAGATTTGTACATCTATTATCAAAAGAAGTATCAGGAGAAAGCAAAAGAATACGAAGAAGAATCAGACTTCCGCACGATGTATGATAATCGTGTCGCTAATTGTGGTAAGGTTATCATTAAGCTAAAAGATTCTGGATACAAGGATAAAATTATGAAAGAATGCAAGGAATATTTCTATGATAATAAGTTTATTGATAAACTGGACGATCAAAAACATTTGATTGGTTTTGAAAATGGAATTTATGACTTAAATAAGGGAATCTTCCGTGGAGGACTACCATCGGATTACATTAGTTTATCAACACAGCTATCTCTCCCTATACCGAAAACAATGCTACCATTGGGGATAGATGATATATTGGAAGTTGTCAAAGAAGTAGAATGTTACAATGAATTAAATGACGGATTAAATGACTTTTTAGAAAAGGTATTCCCTAATCCAGATGTAAGGGAGTATACAATCCGTTTTCTATCCAGTTGTTTATCTGGTGAGGTCCGAGAGGAAAAATTCTACTTCTGGGTCGGTTCTGGCGGTAATGGTAAATCAAAGTTAGTTGATTTGATTGAAATGGCCCTAGGCGATTACAGTCGTTCAATGGATGTTGG
>Ga0308007_10001352_pt1 | contig 10796 bp, 5 predicted proteins | sample Neamet71_FD_203152 | JGI IMG/M metagenome (GOLD analysis project Ga0308007, IMG submission 203152) | Marine microbial communities from water near the shore, Antarctic Ocean - #71 | ecosystem: Environmental > Aquatic > Marine > Unclassified | place: Southern Ocean | collected 2014-06-07
AGAGTATGCGACTCCGAGTAATCATCCAGACGATGTAGATTATGCAACAGTGGCACATGGAAGAACATTTCCTACTACACCAGATGCTAATTCATATTTCTTGAGAAGTGATTATACTCCATCAAGATTATTTCAGTACAGAGAATCAAAATGGTACAGAATTAACGATGACGATGGTGCTTGGGAAGTTGGACACGCATTACATCATCAATTTATTAACAATAGTGGCTCAGTAGTATTAGATGACGGTACTACTATTACATCAAAAGTCAATCTGTCAAAAGCAGTAAGACCAAAGGTAGATTAATATGCAAAATCATTTTTATGACAATCAAATTAGAAGATACATTTTACAATTCGTAAGAATGTTCAGTGGATACACAGTTAAAACTGGAAAGAAAATGAACGATGGAGTGACTGATTATTATATCAGAGTTCCATCAAGATACGGTGATGTTTCAAGAATGGCGTCAACAATTCTCAAAGGCAACTCTGAGAACGTAGTGAACTCTGCTCCATTTATCGCATGTCACGTACAAAGTTTACAACCAGATAGACAACGTTTACAAGAGCCATTCTTCAACGATGCAGTAAGTATCAACGAAAGAAAGTATGATCCAGCGACAAATACCTACACAAATGAAACTGGAAACAAGTACAGCGTAAAACGATTGATGCCCGTGCCGTATATACTTAATATGCAAGTTGATATTTGGACATCAAATACTGACCAAAAGTTACAATTACTTGAACAGATATTAGTTCTATTTAATCCCGCATTAGAGATACAACACAATGATAATCCCATTGATTGGACTACGATTACAACTGTAGAGATGACTGACTTACAATGGTCTAGCAGAGGAATACCCGCTGGGATTGAAGACCAAATTGATATCGCAACGATGATATTTCAGATTCCTATTTGGATTAATCCACCTGCGCAAGTTACACGACAGAATGTAATCAAAAATATCGTTAACAATATTTACACCTATACAGATTTAGATTCAATGGATTATGATCCAGATGCATTTGAATTCTTTGCTGATTTAAAAGCACAGTCAAGTGTTATTGTTACACCGGGCAACTATGCTTTAAAAGTATACGAACAGAGTGGTACTACATTAGCAAAAGTATATGCAAATGGAAATTATGATGATAGTATTACATGGGAAACTGTTCTCGCTCAGTACGGCACATTAGACAGTGGAATATCAAGACTTCGTTTGAAATATCACGGCGAAGTGGACGATCTTAATGCTGATGTTATAGGTACATTAGCGACTACAAGTGACGCAACTGAGTTAGCGTTCGTGGTAGACCCTGCTACGTTGCCGACCAACACGATAACCGCAGTAGATAAAGTTATCAATGCCTCTACTGCTAAACCAGGTTTTTCTGGTATTCCTGCGGCTGCGGTCGGACAACGTTATCTATCACTAAATGCTGTGAAAAGTAGTAGTGTATGGGGAATTGATATATCAGAAAACGATGTAATAGAATATAACGGAACATCATGGGTGCTTAGTTTTGACGCAAGTGCTTACACTCTTCGTGCTTATGTAACTAATGCGTTCACGTCACAGCAATTCAAGTTTGAGAAAGGCGAGTGGACTGATACATTCCAAGGAATTTACGAGTCGGGTTATTGGAGACTTGAACTTGTGACTACAACTCCGTAATGCTTAAAGCCGCTGGTGGATGTATTGTTGCAAAGGACACACATCGCATACTTCTTCAACAACGAACAATGAATGGGACATATCCTAGAAATTGGGGATTCTTTGGTGGAAAAGTAGAAGATAATGAAAATGTATCTCAAGCACTATTGAGAGAATTAGTCGAAGAAATAGATATTAGCATAGAAGATGATATTGTAAAAATATATCCACTAGATCAATACCATTCAAGAGATGGCGAGTTTAGTTACTACTCTTTTGTTATACTTGTTGAAAATGAATTCATACCAAGCATAAATCACGAATCAGGTGGGTATGCATGGGTAGATACTAATTATATACCTAAACCATTACATCCTGGCACTAGACGAACTCTTTTCATAAAGAAAAAACTAAAACTCATAAAAGACATTATATCGTCACTATAAGCCTCTTGAAAAAAGAGTAAATACTAGTGTAAGAGGAGATGTCATGGACCAACATATTATAAACTTAGAGAAACAACGATTCATTCGTGATTGTAAATTAGTCATGAAGGGTTCGCCTGCGTCCGACAGTTTAAAAAGAATCATCAGTAATTCAAGTCCAGGACATATTGAATTCTTGAAAAGAGAGTTGGATTCAGCATCGGCTCGACTAATAGATATAGTAATCGCAAAAGTAAAAGAAGAATCAAAAAAAGTATTAACTTCAAGTAGCCAACGCATTAATATATTAGCAATCAGTGTATTAGAAAATCTTGCTACAGAGAGTTCAGAATTTTCTATTGAAGAAATAATGAAAAGATATCGTGAAACTATTAATCCAGTAAAAGCATTATACTACGACTTACAAGAGATTATGTTCCTCTATGACGGCAAACCGAAGAACAAACATCATCAGTTTCTTATTAGAAGATTCTATAAATTAGAAGCATTCGCGTCTACACTACAAGCAATTGATAAAGATATAAAAGATCTTAATGAATGTAAACAGCGTGTTAATAAATTAAAGATGGATCACAATTATCCGAATACTAGTGAACATCTAAAAAAGATTGTAGATTTACATAATGAGATGATTCAATGGAAGACATTGTTTGAAGCGTTTCCCGAGTGGATTGAAGATAATTCATCAATGCCAATTGCGCCAGTTCGAAGGGGTCCTAAGAATTTCTGCCGTGTTATCAAAAAGTTATTCAAATAAACAAAACTACAAGACAAGAAAAGGGAGCATAAATGCTCCCTTTTTTAGTTACTTTGAAAAGTATCTTTAGATAATTACTTACCTACTTTAACTTCAACAAAACCTTCTGACTCAGATGCCTTGCTTTCGATAGCGATACCGATATAAGCAGTCATACGTGGGTCATCAAGAAGATTAGTCCATACAGTAGCAACACCAGTTACTTCAGAAGCAACAAGTATGTCACCCTTAGTTACTGAGCCAATTACTTTAACAGGAACACGTCCTTGTAAAGCAATGTATGGATGAGTCTGTGAATTACCAGCAGATTCGTTCATTGCAAATGCAGGCTTAGTAGAAACAACACCAGCAATCTTGCCGATACCATAACCTAATGCCGAAGTTACTTCACATTCACCACCAAACATAACTACAGTGCCTTCGTCATATGTAGCATCTGCCGCATATCTTTCTGCAAGGTCGGCGTACTTAGCCGTTGTTGCTTCACCGTTAAAGCGAGTAGCAGTCATATCACCACCTTGAGCAGTAATATCACCAGATACTACGAAGTTACCAGTATACTGTCCGTCCATTGAGAACGTAGTACCACTTAGTCCTAAGCCGTTACCAGCAGAGTACGTAGTGTTAGTATCTGTGTTGTTATCAGGAACTGTAACTGATTCATAAGTGCCATTACCTTTGTAAAGACTTATGGTGTGTCCGCTAATTCTTAAAGCATCAGTAGTATGTAATGCTTGAACTTCAGAATCATGAACTACAGATGAAGGAAGTGAATAGTTGTTAGCAGAAGCCGCGATACCATCTAACTTGCTGTTATCAGCAGTAGTAAAGTTAACTTGCGTTAATCCACCATTACCAACTGAGTAAGTTGTATTGTTATCAGGAACTGTAACTGTTTCAGTTGTGCCATTACCTTTATGAAGACTGATAGTATGTCCAGAAATAGATAATGCATCTGTACTATGTAATGCTTGAGCCTCAGTAGAATGAACTACCGATGCTGGCAAAGAATAGTTGTTAGCAGAAGCCGCGATACCATCTAACTTGCTGTTATCAGCAGTAGTAAAGTTAACCTGAGTTAATCCACCATTACCAACTGAGTAAGTTGTATTAGTATAGTTACCAGCATGGACGTTAGTCGCACCTTGGTCTGCTGTCCAATCAATATGCTCATCTGCAACAAAACCAGATAATGTATCATGGTTTAAGTTACCAATTGCAGTATTCAACCCAGCATCGCCAGAATCCATTGCTGTTTTAATTTCAACTAATGTATTAAAGGCTGCTGAAGCACCACTTGTAAGAACTGCTACTGCCGCATCTGCGTAGTTGTTAGCCGCTGTTGCTCTAACCGCGTCTTTCGACTCTGCTGAACTAATTGCTGCCGCTTCTGAGGCATCTGCATAAGCATCTGAAGTTACCATACGTGCTACGTCTTTAGATTCCGCTGAAGCGATTGCTGCCGCTTCTGAGGCATCTGCATACGCGTCTGATGTTACCATACGTGCTACGTCTTTCGACTCTGCTGAAGCAATTGCTGCCGATTTGGCTGAATCTGCATAAGCATCTGAAGTTACCATACGAGCAACGTCTTTCGACTCTGCTGAAGCAATTGCTGCCGTTTCGGCTGCATCTGCATACGCGTCTGATGTTACCATACGTGCTACGTCTTTAGATTCCGCTGAAGCGATTGCTGCCGCTTCTGAGGCATCTGCATAAGCATCTGAAGTTACCATACGTGCTACGTCTTTAGATTCCGCTGAAGCGATTGCTGCCGTTTCTGCGTCTGCTTCTGCCTGGTCAGCATATGCTTTTGCGTCTACTAGTGCTTGGTCTGCCTTAGTAGTTGCATCAGTTGCCGCTGCCGATTCTGCGTCTGCTTCTGCCTGGTCAGCATATGCTTCCCATGCCGTAGTATTAGTCGCTGTTGAAACTGCTGTACGGGCATCTGCTCTTGCAGTAGTGAAGTACAAATTAGTACCTTCTGCTAAATCAGTAGTCGTAGAACTTGCTAAACCTGTTGTTGAAATAACACCAGTTGACGAGTTATAAGACATGTCACCAGAAACACTAATTGCCGCTCTTGCTCTTGCATCTGTATAGTACTTATTAGTACCTTCTGTTAAACCAGTAGTAGTTGCAGTACCGAATGCTGTATCCCAACGTGCAGTTGTATAATACAAGTTCGAAGAATGCTCTGTCAAGTCTGCTGTAGTATTATTAGAGAAGTTATCTTCAACTTCACCAGTAATAGTCATCGTACCAGCCGCGTCATCATAAGTCAATGTGATGTTAGAACCAGCAGTCAACATAGCATTTAATCTATCGTCAACACGTTCATCAGTATAGTACTTGTTAGTACCTTCTGCTAAATCTGCCGTATCTTGTGTAGCCATTCTAGTATCAAACATTGCTTGACCACGTGCTGTAGTCCAGTACAAGTTAGTACCTTCTGCTAAATCAGCCGTATCTTGTGTAGCCATTCTAGTATCAAACATTGCTGTACCACGTGCTGTAGTCCAGTACAAGTTAGTACCTTCTGTTAAGTCAGCCGTATCTTGTGTAGCCATTCTAGTATCAAACATTGCTTGACCACGTGCTGTAGTCCAGTACAAGTTAGTACCTTCACTAAGTGTTGATGAAGAATGATTAGCAATACTTGAAACTGTACCAGTTACAACACCAGTTACATTACCAGTTACATTACCAGTTACATTACCAGTGTGAACACCAGCAGTTGCACCAGTTAAATCACCAGTAAATGTCGCGGCTTGGATATTAGAACCAGAATGGAAGTTCTGTGAACCTACAGTCCATCTACTATCTGTTTCGTTCCATAACATTTGTACGTTTAGAGAATCACCACGTTCTACTTCAAAACCACCGTTCTCACTAGGAGTACCAGTTGCGTTTGAGTTAAGAATAAGGATGTTGTCTGCTAATGTAATAGCCTCTGTTGCGATATAAGTAGTTGTACCGTTAACAGTTAAGTTACCGCCAATTGTTACTCCATCACTAAATGTACCAGATGTACCAGAAACTGCATTAGTTCCAGATGTCACTGCACTTGCTGCCGTTGAATCAACGTAAGTCTTGTTAGCCGCGTCTGTACCAGAAACTGGTGTCGCAACTTGCTTGATTAACGATGAATTCATATCTATATGATCACCAATTTGGAGATCACCAGAAACTGCGCCTAATTGGCCAGTAACGTTGATACCATTTGATGAGATTAATTTTAAAGTACCTGTTCCACTTGTTGTGAATTTAAGGTCTTCGTTTATATCTGTTGTAATACTAATTGTACCAGAATCATCTTCGATAACTTTCTTACCGTTGATGTATAGTGAACCTGGTCCAATGTATACGTCTTTCCACATGTGAGTCGTTGAACCCAAGTCATATGTGATGTTCGCACTAGGTATTACATCACCTGTCATTGTTAGGTCGCCAGTTATACCCATTGCACCACCAAAAGTTGATGTCGAGGTAACTGCTAACGTACCACCTACAGTAACATTCGATGAGAATGAACCTGTTGTTGTCGTTAGTGCGGCTCCCTCAAGTGCCAAGGCGTAACCGCCTGCTGTTGTGCCATCGTGTACTACAACCGTATGTTTAGTTGTATCAACAGTAACTTCACCCAAAAGGCCCGTAAATGAGTTATGTTCTGTTGTTGTACCGCGGCGGAATTGAATTGCATATGCTGCCATTTCTTTTTCTCCCGTTTCTTTTAAATATATATTTAAGAATGTTTCCATTCGATTTGATATTACGAGAATGTTTCCATTCCCTCGACTAAGACAAAGGTTAGTCTAGTAGAAGAGTTTTATCTACGTAGTTGTGGTTATAATACACAACAAATGAATAAGGTATTCTTTAATAAAAATACATATACTGTACTTTTTCTTCTACTTATATATAAAGAGATCCTTTATCTCCTCTTTACAATAGTATTTATCGTTTGAGTCCAAATCAGAATACTTACAGTTAATTTTGAAGGTTACAGAATTACTACTTCTATAACCTTCTTTCCAACTGATAAGTCTGTTGTGATTGATTTTGCGAACACTGAGTGTCCCGCATCGTTCTTACCGATACTTTGTGCGTACCCTGGCTCATTATCCGCTGTAACAATTAAGTCACCTTTAGATACTGGTCCAATTAGCATACAAGGAACTCGCCCTCTTAATGCCACGTAAGGATGTGTTTGAGAATTGCCCGCGTCTGCGTTCAATTTGATTGCTGGATTTGTAGAAATTACACCAGCAACAGATACATCACCTGCTATTGACGTTACTGTTATCTCTGCTTCTCCACCAAATGTTACAACTGTTCCTACCTCGTAAGGTACATCAGTTGCGTATCTTTCTGCCAAGTCGGCAAATGTTGCTTCTATAGAATGACCATATACATTAGCATACTTTTTAGTAGTACTACCTAAGTTATACGTGTTGTCAGTCGCTGGAACTATGTTTCCTGTTACATCCATACCAGTAGTTGTGGTTGCAAACTTAATTGCACCATCATAATAAAGACTTACTGCACCACCTGAATTAAACTTAGCAGATGCTATTGTACCAGCAACATTATTGAACTCTGTTTCATTAGAATGAATTTTTAGATTTCCAATTCCTGCATCTTTAATATAACTATCTGCGCCATCGTGGTATATAGATAAATCAGCGCCTGTACCGAAGTATGCTTTGACTCCATCTACGTGTTTAGTATTACCAGTAAGGTCACCACCAGTTAGTGGTAACTTAGTAGCGTCAGTAGTTGTATCAGTCGATGATATAACATTACCAGCACTGATAGATACGTTTGTACCCGCTGTGTAAATTGTGTCTGTGTTAGTATTAGTATAATTACTAGCATGAATCGTTCCTGCTGATGCAATTGACCAATCAATATGCTCGTTTGCTACAAATCCAGATAAAGAATCGTGGTTTAGTCCTGATATAGCAGAACTAAGTTCTGAATCAGTTGCCATTAAGTTTTGAATTTCTAATAATGTATCATGTGTAGAACTTGCACCAGATGTAAGTACTGCAACTGCCGCATCTGCATATGCCTTTGTTGCTATAGTTGAATCAGTAGAGAATACTGTGCCTGTCAAATCAATGCCAGTTCCGCTAGTATATGTAGTATTCGTATCGGTGCCGACGGACGTAGTCCAACTCAAATCTCCAGAGCCATCAGTCTTTAATACTTGATTTGACGTGCCATCTGCTAATGGGAATTTATAAATTGTATTCGAAGAACTATCAAGCACATGAATTCTACCATCTGTGTTTGTACCAACTGCTAATCCAACTTCATTCGCAGTTCCGCCGTTACCCCATAAAAGAAGTGGCGCGTCTGTTAAAGTTACACCCGCAACAATAGAAGAACCATTCAAGGCTGCTCCCGTCATCATGCCGTGATTCATTTGTTTATTGCTTGGCGAATCGAAGAAGAAACTACCAACTACTTCTGCTCCTGCTGATGGACCAGAGATGAAGTTCAAGTCACCCATAGCAACTATATCGTTAGAAGATGATGTCATATCAAAACCTTCTGCTGTTAATGTTGAACTTGTTGTAGAGCCCCAACTGAATATAGATTGGGCTGCGCCAGGCATAACATCAATAAGGGCTCCAACCGCAACTGGATGTGTCCAGAAGACAATCGTGTATGTTGTTCCTGTATTAGAAATTGTTACGTGGTCTGTGTCAATGAAAAATCCATTACTATCTCGCAGTAATATATTACTAGCAGTAAGGGGAGTAGCACTGGTTAATGAAATTTCTGAATAAGCATATTGCTTAAAATAAATATCATTATCAAGAGAATTCATTGGGAATGTTGCATCGGTTGGCAATGTAAACGTATATTCATCTGCTGAAGATACAAACGTAGTAACCATATTATTCTGTTCTGCACTATCAGACACATCACGCCAAACAAAGTTGGAAGTAGACGGAGCGACAGAGAAATAAGTTAATGATACTTCACCTTTAAATCCTAGGGTAGCAATATTTGTACTAGAGATGGTTGCAAAACTACTAGTCGCATTTGCTAGGTCAGTGTCTTCGCTAAATGCAACTGTTGTATTAGACAATAATACGTCAGATGATGAAGTCGAAGCAATATTTGATGCTGTTGGTGCCGAATCGCTAGTTGTTAATGTAACTATTGCGTCACTTGTTGTAAGATCAAAAGTATTTAAGTCTAAGTTTCCACCCAACTGCGGCGATGTATCTGATACTACAGAAGTAATCGCAACGTAGTTATTTGGATGTATATCAACTGCGCCCTGATCTGTTGACCAATCACGAAGTCCTGCTACTGCTGAATCTGTGTAACCTGTAAAATAAGTACTGTCGTGCCCATCTAACGTTCCTGCATCTGCATCGTTATGCAATGTGGCGTATCTTGCATCAACTCTAGCCTGTGTATAATAAAGATTAGTTGAACCCTCTGTTAACTCATCAGTGTCGTGATTAGAAATACTAGAAACAGTACCCGTTAAAGTACCCGTTATTCCAGCGACAACAAAGTCTGCATAATCAGAACCTACTTTTGCTTCCCACTTGTCAGTTGATTCATTCCATTGTATAACAGCATCATCTAAAGTACCACGATTCAGAGTAATACCACCATCTTGTGTTGGTACGCCAGTGTGATTACTGTTTATTAATATGTTATTATCTGCTAGATTGATTGTCTCAGTATTGATTGTAGTTGTCGACCCATCTACTAAGAGATCACCTTTAATCCATATTGTCCCATTGTTAGATTTTAGTTCACCATGAGATGTGCCGTTATCTAATATTAATGTGTTGCCTTTTAGGACTAATTTATCACCGAACTTAATTTGTTGTGCCATTATATTTTTCCAAGTTACTAAGAGTAGTACATACTATTTTATTTAATAGTATTTATCGTTTATCTCTTATATTCTGTATCAACAGTTAACAATATATAACAGGCAATAAAAAAGCCACCCGAAGGTGGCTTTTTAGTATCATATCTAAAGTTTAGATGAATGAAAGGTTTGAAACAGCGATCTTAGAAACATAATCAGCCGCATTACCAAGAGATGATGCAGTGTTATTAAGTTCAACGTAACCGTAACGAGTCATGAATGAAACAACTGGCTCGAAAGTTGACGGATCAACTACAACACCTGAAGACATTAATGGAACGTATGGGCAATAGAAAGCAGCCGCGTCAATTTCGCCTGAACCTTTGTATCCTAAAAGGATATCAGTGGCGTCAGTAGCGTAAGTGTTAACGTAGATACGCATAGTACCGTTCAATGTACCAACAAACTTAGTGTTTGTAGGTGCTTCGAAAGTACCTTCAGTAGTACGAGCAAATGCTGATGTAGTTGCAGACTGTAACACAGTAAGTGCCGCAGGTGAAACAACTGCCCAGTTAGCCGCGCCTCTACGAGTACGTTGGGCGATTAAGTTCGCTTCACGATTCATCATAGTTGCTAGAGCCGCGTGTTGGTCACCAACGAAAGTTGCTGTACCTGTAACCGCGTTCTGGTTGTATGCCGCAGAACCTGTAGCAAGATTTCCTAGTGAACTAAGAACTTCTTGGTCGATTTCAGCAGTAATTTCCATAGCAAGTGCTGCCATGATTTCTGCTTCAACGTCTAAGCCGTGCATTGCATTTGCATCTTGTGATGCTTCAAAAGTCCAACGTGCAGACAATTTACGAGTTTTCGCTTCAACTGTTTGCTTTAGAACTTGGATTGACATTCTGTTACCTGCTGTGCCTTCATGGCTAGCAGTTGCGCCTGCACCACCGGCTGTAGCGCCAGAGTATGCCGATGCGATATCGAATGGTGAAAGTGCTTCATGACCCGCAGTTGCGCCATTAGCCGTGTCAGCATAACGCACACGCAATGTGTGGATTTGACCAACTGGACCAGTC
>Ga0308007_10001353_pt1 | contig 10795 bp, 10 predicted proteins | sample Neamet71_FD_203152 | JGI IMG/M metagenome (GOLD analysis project Ga0308007, IMG submission 203152) | Marine microbial communities from water near the shore, Antarctic Ocean - #71 | ecosystem: Environmental > Aquatic > Marine > Unclassified | place: Southern Ocean | collected 2014-06-07
CGTTAAAGGAATTGATTCCACCATAGATACTTTTGTTTTAAACCTAATTAAAGGATTGGCGGTATTTAAGCCGGGAACTATACGTGGTGTAGCTGTACGCAGCTACTATATTATTCCTTTCAGAATAAGAATGAAGTAGGTAATATAGATTTTATTTTGCGGTTAACTAGTGATGTTTCAACCAATATGGAAGGTAAAATTGATGAACCCAAATTTAGGCTTTGAAGGTACTAGTTTTACTAGTATATTGTTTTTCAAGTGTTACAAAACTACTACAATAATGATCATTTTACAATACCAATTTTTAGATGTTAATTTAGTATCAAACTCTATTATCAAAACCGACTAAGATTAAAGGGTTTAATGTTTGATAATATTTCTATTTCTGATTTTGTTTATAACAATATTGAAGATAATTCAAATTCGAATATTTATGATGTAAATGGAAAATTAGTCCATTATGAGAAAATTAATAATTCAAAAACAATAACTGTTAATACTTTACAATTTACCAATCTTTTTTTAGTACTTTTATTATACCGAAATTACACCAGTTTAATTATTTATAACTAAAGTGTAATAAATACACTTTATGTGATGATATCATTATGAATTTACCAACTAATAAAAAAGTCAGTAGTCAAAAATTAGCCTCAGTATTTAATAATACTAGTGCTACATATAAGTTTTACTGGTTTTTAGCAATTTTAGATTCTATAGATGAAGGGGTTTATGAAATAGATAAGAAGTTATTGTTTTCAAAAATGCTTTCAATACCATGGTATACGATTAACTATTTTAAAATATCGTTTGGTAAACAAGATCTAATTCAGCAAAGCGTTCAAGAAATTATGGATATTGAGAATATATCTATAAAATTAGAAATAAAAGGTATTGCCGACACACTTTATAATTCAACTATTAAAGAGACTCTTGAAATATTAAAACATTTTGATAACAATGTTCCTCATAAGTTTTTGAGTCCTTGGTTGGGTTCAGGCTCAAAAACAAGTGTATACTCAGGTTCTCAAAGTTTTGAAAATGATTGTATGTATGCCATTTATACAGATAAGATTGTTATAAGTGAAAATTGGAAAGAATATTTAAAAACTAATTCTGGTATTTTAAAGTCATTTACATATTGGAATCTATCCTTATTTTTACAAATTAGAAATTCAAATGTTCCAAATATACCTTCTAAGTTAATAAAGCCCATTACAAGAGGTTCTTTATCTAAACATAAATCTAATTATTGGGATCTTGTTATTGATGAATTAGAAGGTGTAGATTGTATTTATACTGGTAAGAAACTGTACAAAAAAGAATATGCCGTTGAACATTTTGTACCGTATCAATATTTAGTACATGATTTAATGTGGAATCTTGTACCAGCTGACCCATCATTCAATTCATTTAAAGGTAATAAGTTACCCAAAATTGAAGACTACTTTCATAATTTTTATAAAACTCAAGAACAAGCTTTCGAAATAATAAAACATTATAATTCTAAGAATAAATTTTTAGAAGATTATCTACCTATAATTCCTGATTTAAAAATTAAAAAAGAGTTGATGGAGAATTACATTTCACCAATCATAAAAACAGCACATAATAACGGGTTTCAATACTTGGTGATTTAATGAAGTACTTTTAAACAAGCCAAAAGACTGTATTTTATTCCGATATGAAAGCTTTATTATTAAAAATATTTATCCTGTATCTAAATCGCTTTATAAAACGCTTAGGGATAAAAAACTCAAGTTATAAAACTTGAGTTTTTAGTAGCGAAAACGGGTCCCGATAGCTATCGGGATGAACCTGTGACTTCCGGAGAATTTAATTTTTGAAAGTTTAATTTTTGAAAAAGTTTAAGGCATAAAAAAAGCTGAACATAAATGTTCAGCTTTTAGTAGCGAAAACGGGTCCCGATAGCTATCGGGATGAACCCGTAACCTCCTGAGAACTCAATATTTAAAGTTTAATTTAAAAAAGTTTAAAGCAAAAAAAAATTCAAGTCGTTAAACTTGAATTTTTAGTAGCGAAAACGGGATTTGAACCCGTGACCTCCGGGTTATGAATCCAAATTTATGCTCTGTAGGTACTGGTTTTACTGGGTTCTGGTTTTAAAATGTTGCAAAATCACTACAAAAACGATCATTTTGTAACACCATTTTGTAACACCACTTTTTTGATGTTAATTTTGTGTCAAATTCTATTGTGTTTTTATAATATACATGAGTTATTTATAACGCTAAATAATACTATTTATGTATCAATCTATTGATAGTTTAAGGCTAGTTATTTCAATAGCAAGAGATAACTGGTATTTATTATTTATAAAATTATAATTGTGCTAAATGTATGAATGTTTATTTATAAGTTTATACTGATTAAGAGGGATAATAAATAGAAAAGAATACCTTATGAAATACAAGAATAAGAAACAAGGGTTACATTTTCGTCTATTATTATATTGTTTTAATTCAAGTATTCAATTCAGTAATTCTTTCCATCAGCTTATAAAATCTAATTGTAGGAACCATAAAAGATACTTTCTTATATTGTTTTATAATCCTTTTCCCAATGTTTAATTGTTTTGGGTATGTAGTTTGCGTTATCAACACCTCTTATGGCATTAAAGTATTGTCTGTGTTCCTATTGTATTATATAGTACAGTATAGTTAAATGCTTCTATTCCATGATTTGTATCCATTAGTTTTTCTAAATCATACAAATGTCGGCTCATTATTTCTACTGTATATATATGGTTTCTTTTTCATTTTTTAGCTTGCATTAACGATTGGTGTTTTAATTAGGTTTAACATTTGGAGCCAAACTAAATAGTAATCTTATATTATTATAACTAATTTCAATATCAAGTGTCTCTAATGTCTTATTTGCAAGTAATTCACATTAGCATCTGTTTAAAATGTTTTAACTAATTTATTTAAATCTCTCGTTTTAATATAATGTAATTTATGTGTCATTTATGTATCAATTTTAATAAGTAATTTATATATTTTTACATAAACTAAAATCCGAAAACTGTTTTTGTTAGTAGGCGAAAAATTAAACTTCAAAATTATGGCATACAAATTTCAATTAAATTGTAAAAATAAAAATCAAGAAGGAAAACGTAAATACTTCAAGCCTCAATTAATTCTAATATTTTCAATTATCATGCTAATTACTGCTAATAGTTTTGGGCAGACTTTAAAATCTTTTAATGGTCTATATGCTAACGGTAAAAATCAACAAGGAAACGCAACTTATAAATTCTATGAAGATTTAGAAACAAGGAAATATTTAAAACAAGGTGTTTTTACCTACAGTTTTGTGGGTAAAAATGAACATAAAGGAATTAAACAAACAATTTTAGGGAATTATGATAAAGGACTGAAAGACGGTACTTGGACCTATAAAGTAAATATGATTGATTACAAGATTGGTAAATATTATCATACGGGAACTATTACATTAATATCACATTATAAAAATGGTTATGCTGATGGTAATTGGACAGAAAAATACATAGACAAAGCACGTCAAAAATTCTATTCATATGGTCAATATAAATGGGGTGAGTTTAAACCTAGTGGTAAGTTTACTGTGAGTATGAATTTTAAAGCTGGAAAAATTGTAGGTACTGTAGACATCAATGACGAAAATTTTAAAGCCGCTGGGAGTTATGATCAAAATAGTTTTGCTATTGGCACATGGAAATTAAATTTTCTAGACCAAGATCAGAATCTGGAGATTGTTTATAAAGACAATTACATGATTGATCTTTTAGGCAGAAATGGTGCAGGAGATATTCTAAATGGATCTACTAATTGGGAAGTTGATTATAAAAGGTTTAATGAGGTAAATGCAATGTCAATAGAAGAGCGTGAAGAAGTAGGTTTAACATTAGACACTTTGTGTGGAACTAAAAATTTAGCTACAAAACATATAGAAGATTATTTTAATTATATGATGACAAACGATTGGTTTTTATATAAATACATTGGCGGTGATATTACATATAATAATTACAAATACACTTATAGTTTTGGTGGTGGGTGTAATATCGTAATGCAAAAAGTGTATTACAATAATATGATCGATGTACAGCAATATAAAAATGCAGAAGTAGCATTCAAATCAGGAAGTTATTTTAAAGCTGCAAAAGGTTATTATTCCTTTAAAGGCCAATTAAAAACAGCATATGGTACTAAAACCTTTAAACAATCTGAACTAAAAAAATTAGACCAAAAAATAGAAAATTCGGTTGTTAAAGCAGATTCACTTAGTGAAATATATATGATTCGTGAAACATTAGACAAGTATTACGTTTCAGTAAACGCTAGAAACCTTGAGTATCAATTAAATATTATTAATATTATTTTAAAATATTTAAAAAGTCCATCTGACGCTTATAGGAATGTGCCAATATCAAAATTTAGTGATGAGATATTCAATTACCAATTAAAACAAAAATATGAAGACTTAATCGTTTCTTTTGAAAACCAAAATCCTGTATTTTATGGTCCTTATCAAAAAGGAGTTTTAGAATATTTTAAGAATTATATAAGTTTTCTTGCCTATGAAGTTAAAAAATGTTACAAGGGGGAAGAAGGCTATAACAGGGAAGAAATATTAACTGTTCCCGCTGGTAAAAGTTCTAGTTTTAAGGATATATATTATTGTCCATGTATTGAAGATAGTTTAATACTGAGATTAGCATTAGCAGGAGAACGTTATTTAAATACTGTAAAATCTGGGTTACTTATTGCTAAGCTGTTTGAAGATAAAGTTCTGCAAATTGAAAAACTAAACCTTCAGCAGAAAACAAAACGTTTATATTTATCATACGTACCTTTTTTAGTAGAATTTAAAAAATCATATAAGGCAAGTAAAAATTTAGAGGAGAGTGTCCAAAATTTAAATAAAATTAATTTATCATTGAATAAAATCATAGCGCTCTATAAAGGCGAAACTAAACTTATAGATAAAGCACTTAAGAAAGCTTTAACTATAGAAGAACAGAGAATTATCTTATTTGAATAGAAATGGTTTTTTTATTATACTTTGTATGCCTGACTAAAAAAGGACTTCTTATAAGAAGTCCTTTTTGGCTATATAATAGAAACTAATAGGACCATAATAAATATCAATTATAATTTCCTGAGGATACTTTTTAAATTTTATAGATTAGATAAAAATTTTAAACTAATATTATAAGGTTTTTAGCACATTACGATTTATTTTCATTTAAAAAAATATAACAGCTATACCTCAATAAAGTAGTTTGTTAAATATGTTTCTGAAAAATAAGGATATTTCAGTCTTTCATTAAGTAGCATGTAGTCATTTTTAATCGTTTCCTTTAATGGTTTAGTTTTGGCTTCTGAATATAAAAACAAGTTGTATATTAATTTAATATAATCTTCATAACTATATAATATATCATTTAAATTAAACTGCTCTTTGTGTTTTTTTAGCACACTTTTTTGATGAGTCAATTTATTATAGAACAAACACATTAAATAAAATAAATTTAAATGATGTTTTTGATAGTAAAACTGTTGTTTCTCATCCATATCTATAATATTTATAAGATAATACATTAGATCAATATTTTTTGATGTAATAGCGATAATAATAAGTTCATAGGAATAGTCAATTAGTAAAGCTTTTTTTTCTGAATGAATTTGATAATATTCATTCAGAATAGCGTCTATATTATCATAATTATGAGCCAATATTTTAATAGAAATTAAACGACTACATAAAATAGGATGTAATTTGGTACTAAAAGCTAAGTTTCCAAAGGAGTCATTTATAGGTTCTTTATTTAAAAACCTCCTAAACTCTAATATTGCCTTTGTGAAAGCTTGTAGTTCTTCAGTGTTTTTAGTTTTACTGATACTTATTGTCCAGTCTGCATAGTAACCATTAAGATTTGAATAATCAACAAATGTTAAATATACGCAACGTAAGAAATTAATGTTATTTAACAATATGTTGTCTTTGAAATATTGTTTACGTAGCAATAGACCAATCGAGTTTCCTAGATATAAAATTTCCGAATATGAAAAGGTGTTGTATTCTAATTCCTCTAGCTCAAATACCTTATTTAAAATTTCATACTGCTTATTATAAAGTAACTCCCTAGATAATATAATAATAAAACTGGTAAAATCTTCAGTACTTATTTTTGTTTTTTGAACTAATTTAATTATTTCAGCTTCGTTAGAATGATAAACAGCCCTAAAAACCAATTCTGACAAATTGTTTTTTTCTTTATATACATACGTTTGCGTAAAATGAATATAATTCTTGTACCCAATAAATTCCGACAATATATTTAGTGTGTTTTTATTAGGTTTAACATTTGGAGCCAAACCAAATAGTCGTCTTATAGTATTGTAGCTAATTTCAATATCAAGTGTCTCTAATATTGCATTTGCAAGTAATTCACAGTCTCCTCTGTTTAAAATATTTTGGCCTATTTTTTTTTCAACCTCCTTTTTTATTAAAAAAATCATTTATGTATCATTTATGTGTCAAATATATGAATACTTATTTATATACTTGTTGTAATTAGATGTGAAAAAGTAATTAAAACTTATTTTAAACCTAAAAATATAAATTAAACTACAAAACAAATATAATTACTAAATAATTGAAAAAATAAATTTTTAAAATGGTTGATAGAGAGGTTAATTTAATCTGTTTTTTAATTATAAATGAAAAATATTTAAAAATAAATACTTAAAAAATGTATAACGAACAACTTGAAAAATTAATTAAAATTGCTCTCATGGATGGAGAATTAACAGAAAAAGAGAAACAAATATTGTTTAAAAAAGCAGAATCATTTGGGGTTGATTTAGATGAATTTGAAATGGTACTTGATTCCAAATTAATTGAAATTAAAAAAACTGTAAAAGCTGCTGAACCGGTTGCCGCAGCTCCAAAGTCAGATAAGTTTGGAGATATACGTAAATGTCCTTCTTGCGCAGCAGTTTTAAAGTCTTTTCAAACAAAATGTGATGACTGTGGACATGAATTTAGAAATGTCGATACGGTTGGGTCTTCTCAGAAACTATTTGATCTTTTACAAGTAGCTACTTTAAGAAATTCGAAAGCTTTAACTGACAATGAAGAACAAAAAAATCAGCAATTAGAGTCTCTATCTCAAAAACATAATAACGATGGGTCGCTAGTTAAAATTTTGGGTGGTAACAAACGTGCTGCAAATCAAGATGAAGAAAGAGAAGATTTAATTAGAGAAATGAACAAGGGTAGGAGGAAAATAGAAAAAAGTTTATCAAAAGAAAAAGCAAATATTATTAAAAACTTCCCAGTCCCTAATTCTAAAGAAGATCTACTTGAATTATTAGCAATGGCATCTAGTAATGCATACGATAATGATGGCCATGTAGGGTCTGAAGAAGCAGTATGGATTCAAAAAACAGATCAGATTTACTCTAAGATTAAAATTTCATCAGAAAAAGATCCAGAATTTTTAGAACAGGCAACTAATATGGTGTTATCTTTAATGAAAAAATTACCTTCAAAATATAAAAGATTTACAACATTCCCAGAAAGTATAAAATCAAAAATTCAATCTGAATTAGATAGTGATAAACAAAGAAAAAGAGAAAACATGATTAAAGCAGGGAAACCCTATGCGATAGTCACTGGCGGGTTCTTACTTTTATTTATTATATCAATATTATTTTCGTGGAACTTTATTTCATTAATTGGTTTTATAGGGGTTTTCGCATCAATTGGATTACTAGTAAATGCAGTTAAAAAATCAAATGAGATAAACTTTTAATTAGAAAACATATTATGGGATTATTTGGGAAAAAATCAGAAGGTGGATTAATGGACGTAATTCGTTGTGATGAGCAAGAATACCTTGTTTGGAAGTGGCGACCTTCAGGAGAAGCTAATTCTACAAAAAAAGAAAACTCAATACGTTATGGTAGTAATCTTCGCGTTAAAGATGGTGAATTAGCTGTTTTTGTTTATAAACAAGAAGGGGAAAATCAAGATTTTATTATTGGACCTCATGACCAAACCATAAAGACAGCAAATTTTCCTATCTTAACTAGTGTTATAGGTGCTGCTTTTGGTGGTTCGTCACCTTTTCAAGCCGAAATATATTTTATAAATTTATCAGGTAATATTCAAATAAGATTTGGAATACCTTATTTTGATGTTTTTGACCCTCGTTTTATGGACTTTGCTGTGCCGATGGCAGTTAGAGGAACTCTTACTTTTAATATTACTGATTATAAGGGATTTATAAAGTTAAATCGTTTAATAAATTTTGAACTAGATGATTTTAAAAAGCAAGTCAAGGATGGAATAACAAGGTATATAAAAGGTGTAGTTACAAATATTCCTGCCGATAATGGTATGCCAGTATTACAAATGGAACGAAAAATTCTTGAAATAAATGATTTGGTTGCAAAATATTTAGGAGCTCGACTTGAAAAAGACTTTGGTGTGAATTTAAAAGGTTTAGATATTGCAAATATTGAAGTTGATAAAGAGGCTGAAGGATACTCTGAATTAAGAAAAGTTACAGCAGAGCAGACAGCAAAAACTGTTGATGCACAAACAGATGTTAATATTAAGAATTTACAGGACCTTCAGGAAATCAACGCTACGAATATGGAAGATACTTTGCGTATTCAAAGAGAAGAAGCTCAAAGAGCACAAAAGCTACAAACAGAAGGTCAAAACTTATCAGTTCATCAATTAAATCAGCAAACAAAAGTTGCTCAAACTGCTGCTGAGAGCATGGGTAAAATGGGCTCTGGAGGCGGTTCTGGAGGTGGAGGCGGAATGATGGATCCTGGTTCTATGATGGCAAGTATGGCTATGGGAGGAGCAGTAGGCTCTGGGATGGCAGGCGCTGTAGGTGGAATGATGCAAGGAATGAATCAAGAAAAACAGACACCACCACCGCCACCTCAAGTCCAATATAATATTTCAGTTAACGGACAACAAAGTGGCCCATTTGGTTGGGATCAATTACAAAAAATGGTTCAAAGTAATCAGATAACAAAAGATACTCATGTTTGGAAGCAAGGTATGGTCGGTTGGGAGTTGGCAGGTGTAGTTCATGAATTAGCATCATTATTTGGTGTAAGTCCACCACCACCTTCTCCTCCAGCAGTTTAATAGTAGAATAAACAATGTGGAGTCCAGAACCCACAAAAAATAAACGGGGCGTAGCCTGAAAAGCCTTATGAGTAAGGAAAAAATAAATCTTATATTATGAAAACAAATGAATCATTAGGTAAAAAATCAGCAAATGGTGTTACTAATTTTTTCGTAGGTCTTTTAATGTTTCTAATTTTGATAGCTATTACACTATTTGTTTTAGGCGTAGCTGTTCTCGAATTTTTAAACTTTAACATGGGTACTCCTACGGCATTAGGTTTGGGTATTGGGCTGTCTGTAATTTATGCAGTTATAGTATTTGCAATTCCTTATCTTAGAAAGATGAGTACTGTAAAATGGTTTGCAATTTGTGCTTTAGGTGATGCTGCATGGTGGGCTTATTTATTATTAACCCAATAATATTATGAATGAGAATAACTTTTTTTCAATGGACAGATTAGTTGAATTTGGTATGGGTATGGTTGTTGCTCAGCAAATGGTTCAAACCATGAACCAATCTATGACTAATATGCATGTTCCAGGGGCGATGAACCACATAGGAAAGCAACAGCAACAGTTTTTTTACGTAATGATTGAAGGAAAGCAAGCAGGGCCTTTTTCTGAACAGGAATTAGCCGGTTTAATAGCCGAAAAGAAAGTTGTAAAAGAAACTTATGTTTGGATGCCGAGTTTATCAAATTGGAAAATGGTCGAACAGGTTCCTGAAGTTTTAAAACTTGTTGCTTTGGCTCCCCCTCCATTCACACAAAAATAATAAATTATGAAAATAAATTTTATACCTACTTTTATATCATTGTTAATTAGTGCTCTTATCTCCTATGGATTATCTGTTATCCATGTTTTAGAAACTAATTTCCTATTAAGTTTAGGGAGTTTCATTTTTCTTGGAACTACTTTAGTAATAACAATTGGTGTTAACTTTGAACAATCAAGGACAACAACCAATTTACGAGTTGTATCAGGTATTTTCTTTGGGGTAGGATTAATAACTAATTTAATATTCTCATTTTTTAAGTTTTCAATTCCAAGTTATGTAATTACAAACGGAATTCTATTGTTAATTTTTGTTTTAATTGTGTACTCAATAAATAAGGCGAAACAATGATAACAAAACTCTAAAAGGTAGTTTGTGAACGAATTTATTTTTATGTTTTAAAAGATTCTCGTAACGGAAATGTTTTTTAGTTTTGTTAAACTAAACAAAACCTTAATTCAATATTGGTTTGAAATAGATAAATTAACATATCATTTAAATCGGTCATTACTATTTACCAATATGACTTTTGATAGTGAGCTAAAAATCACCACCAATCACCATTGGTAAATAGATGGGGGGAATTTTAAAATATTTCTTAAATAATTACTATGAATACAGTTAGCTAATTTAGGTCTATAACTGGTGACTTTAAAGCGTAATAATAGCAGATGTTTTGGAAGGTTTGTAACACCTAACGTAAAAAGCCTCTCATTTCTGAGAGGCTTTTTGTCTGTATCCTAGTGATACTGTGTGTAGCGAAAACGGGATTTGAACCCGTGACCTCCGGGTTATGAATCCAAACTTAAGCTCTGTAAGTACTGGTTTTGCTGGGTTCTTGATTTTAAAATG
>Ga0308007_10001362_pt1 | contig 10755 bp, 14 predicted proteins | sample Neamet71_FD_203152 | JGI IMG/M metagenome (GOLD analysis project Ga0308007, IMG submission 203152) | Marine microbial communities from water near the shore, Antarctic Ocean - #71 | ecosystem: Environmental > Aquatic > Marine > Unclassified | place: Southern Ocean | collected 2014-06-07
AATTTTAATAATTGTTTTTTTATTTGGAGCCTTTTCAGGAGAAACTGTTCTTTGAAAAATAAATTCTGGTGCTGAATTTTTAGGGTTTTCTAAAGCCTTACCTTCAGTTGAGGTGTGAAAAAGATTATCATCTACAGAGAAGGGAGGCGCTCCTTTTTTATCTTTAGGTATTGGAATATTATTTTTCTTTGCATATTTAATTAAATCTGTTCTAGAAGCCAAATTCCATTCTCTCCAAGGTGCAATAACTTTTATTTTTTTCCCAAAAAAAGCATAGCCCAACTCAAATCTAACTTGATCATTTCCTTTACCCGTAGAACCGTGAGACACAGCATACGCACTATATTTTTTTGCTATTTCAATTTGTCTTTTTGCTATTAAGGGTCTTGCAATAGAGGTACCTAATAAGTAAGCACCCTCATATAAAGCATGTGCTCTCAACATGGGAAAAATGTAGTCTTTAACAAAAATATTTTTAAGATCTTCAATAATTATAGTTTTAACTCCAAGTCTTTTAGCGTTTCTAATAATTTTTTTTTTATCAATAATTTGTCCAATATCAGATGTATAAGCAATAATTTCTGCTTTATAGTTTTCTTGTAACCATTTTAAAATTATCGAAGTATCAAGACCGCCAGAGTAGGCTAGAACTATTTTTTTCATTACTTAATTAACTGCAATTTTTTTTTGCTTTTTCATATGCTTTGGAAAAACCTATCATCGAATAATGATCCACTGTTTGTGAACCTTTTGGCTCATTAGCTATTAACATTATATTGGATGCTTTTTTCATCAGCTTTATAAACTTTTTCTCTCTTTTCTCTTCAGCTATCCAAGCAAAATTTTGTTTTATAAACGTGTCCACTAGTGACGCTAACTTCGTCTTTTATATTTTCTTGCGGTCTAAAAGTCACAAATAGTTTTGAAGGCTCTCTTTTAAAATTTTTTGGTGATCTTGTTTTAGGTTTTGATTGCGCAAAACAAATTTTACCCTGATCTGTAGTTACTGTAAAAACCTGCCAGTCTTTGAATGTTCCACTAGAAACTGGATTAGCTGCAAAGGTTTTTGAAGCAAACAAAACAATAATTGAAACTAATAATATTTTTTTAAAGCTCATAATAATTTTTTTACACTAAATTTAATTAATTTCAATGTTTTGACAACTAAGGCGTAGGATTAGGATTATTTGAGTGGATTAAATTTATTTTCTCAATGATTTCCTCGCTAAGATCAATATCTGCAGTCCCAATGTTTTCTTTTAGCTGTTCCATAGTTGTTGCTCCAATAATATTACTCGTCATAAAAGGTCTTGAATTCACAAAAGCAAGAGACATTTGAGTTAAGGTAAGTCCGTTTTCTTTTGCTAACTTGTAATAATCATCAACAGCTTTTTTTGCATTATCTTCTTTATATCTAGTCCAGAAATCTCCAAACAGTCCAATTCTAGAATTTTTTGGTATTTGATTGTCTCTATACTTTCCAGAAAGATAGCCTATCGCTAGAGGCGAGTAAGCTAGTAGACCAACTTTTTCTCTACAAGAAATTTCAGACATTCCAATATCGTAAGCTCTATTTAATAAATTATAGGGGTTTTGCACAGAAACTATTCGTGGAAGATTTAGTTGTTCTGCGACCTCTAAAAATTTAGATAACCCCCAGGGCGTTTCATTTGAAACTCCAATGTATTTAATTTTACCCTGATCAACAAATTTTTTCAAAGACTTTAAAACAGATTCAAGTTCATTCCATTTTCCCTCTTTCGAGTCATGTTCGTAATTTCTTTTTCCAAAATAATTAGTATTTCTTTCTGGCCAATGTAATTGATAGAGATCAATATAATCAGTTTGCAATCTTTTTAGACTACCTTCGATAGCTATAGCAATATTTTCTTCAGTATAATTTCCGCCACCATTTCTTATCCACTCAACACCTGGTCCAACCATTTTAGTTGCTAAAATAATTTTTTCTCTCTTTTTACTTTTTACAAACCAGCTACCAATGATTTCTTCTGTTTTACCTTGCGTTTCCTGTCTTGGTGGAACAGCATAAACTTCTGCTGTATCAAAAAAATTCACTCCTTGATCAAAAGAATAATCCATTTGTTCAAATCCTTCTTCTTGGGTATTTTGTTCACCCATATTCATTGTTCCAAGACAAATTAAACTCACATCTATACTTGTATTGCCTAACTTTTTAAATTTCATAATGTTTAGTTACTTGATTTCTATTTAATACTAAAGACTTATTTGCCTAAGGTGCTGGGTTAGGATAGTTGTGATGTATTAAGTCAATCTCACTAATAGTTTCATCATCGAGCCTGACATTAATACTTTCAATATTTTCTTTAAGCTGTTCCATAGTTGTTGCACCAACAATATTGCTAGTTACAAAAGGCCTGGAGTTTACATAAGCTAAAGCCATATGCGTTAACGAAATGTTTTTCTTTTTAGAAAGTTTATAATACTCATCAACTGCCTCATAAGCCTTCTTTTTTCTGTATCTCCCCCATATATTTGCATACAAACCCATCCTTGAATCTTTAGGCATCTCGTTGTTTCTGTATTTTCCTGACAAGTAACCAAATGCCAAAGGGGAGTAAGCAAGCAGGCCAACATTCTCCCTCATAGAAATTTCTGACATACCAACATCATAAGTTCTGTTTAAAAAATTATACGGATTCTGAACAGAAACAATTCTTGGTAAATTATTAACTTTGTTTAATTTTAAATATTTTGAAAACCCATAAGGAGTTTCATTTGATATACCGATATGACGAATTTTTCCCTGTTTAATAAATTTTTCTAATATTTCTAAAACAGATTTAAATTCATGCCACTTTTTTTCATTTTCATCATGTTGATAATCTAATTTACCAAAATAATTTGTATTTCTTTCTGGCCAATGTAATTGGTAAAGATCAATATAGTCTGTCTTCAGTCTTTTTAAGCTTTCGCTAAGAGCAGACTCTATTCCTTTTTCATAGTACTCATTGCCCCCACCTCTTATCCATTTAAATCCAGGGCCAGTAATTTTTGAACCTAATATAATTTTATCTCGATTTTTTTTTTGTAAAAACCAGTTACCAATGACTTTCTCCGTTTTTCCATATGAATGATCCATAGGGGGTGTCGCATAAAGCTCCGCAGTGTCAAAAAAATTAATACCTTGTTCTAAAGCATAATCCATTTGAGCGAATCCATCAGCCTCTGAATTCTGCTGACCCCAAGTCATAGTTCCTAAACATATTAGGCTTACTTTCAAATCTGTAGCCCCAAGTTTTTTAAATTTCATAAAATTACAATTATTCGTGAGTTAATTAGAATTAAACAAACAAGTAAAGAAGACAGGTATTGAAAAATATAAAAAAACTCTTATATTGTGATGTATATGGAATTTAACAAACAAAATGCAACAACAAGATCATCAGCATCAGAAACAATAATTGATCAAGGGTTAAGAGCTTACATGCTTAAAGTTTATAACTATATGGGATCAGGAGTTCTATTGACTGGTTTTGTGGCCTTATTATTTTTCAAGCTTGCAGTTGTTACAGGTGAAGCTGGCGAGATAATGGGCTTAACTAACTTTGGATCAACTATTTATACGTCAGGTTTAAAATGGGTTCTTATGTTAGCTCCATTAGGAGTAGTTTTTTATATGAGTTTTAATATTGCAAAAATGACTGCCGCAAAGGCTCAAACTACCTTTTGGGTATTTGCAGCTTTAATGGGAGCGTCTTTATCTTCAATTTTTTTAATGTACACAGGCGCTAGCATAACTAGAGTATTTTTTATTACAGCAGGAACTTTTGGATCAATGAGTATTTACGGTTACACTACTAATAGAGACTTAACTAAACTTGGCTCTTTTCTAATGATGGGTCTTTTTGGAATTATTATTGCATCAGTAGTAAATATATTTATGAAATCTTCAATGATGTATTTTGTAATATCTATTTTAGGAGTTTTAATTTTCGTTGGCTTAACTGCTTACGATACCCAAAAAATTAAGAACAGGTATCTTGAAAGTGATAGCGGAGAGTTAATGGGCAAGAAAGCAGTTATGGGTGCCTTAACTCTTTATTTAGATTTTATAAATTTATTTATAATGTTGTTAAGACTTTTCGGTCAGAGAAGATAATTACTTTACAGTTCTTAAATTATTCCATTTAGTTTTTTCTATAAGACTTAAAAGATCATTAGATTTTTCTAAAATAAGTCCGTGTTTATCTTTAATGTAAAATTTTTCATCATGATTTTTTGGCTTTAGGGTTTTTAAAATCTTGTAAATTGGTTTTTCAGATGCTCGTTGATAAATATCGAAAGAGATCTCTTTAGGTCCAATAGAGACTCCATAGTCTTTCCAAGTTCCGTTTGAGACCATTTTCCCATACAGATTTAAAATAGTTTGAAGTTCTTTTTTTATAAAAAAAATCTCTTTATCATTGCTATCAGGAACATTGTTTACAACTAATTTTAAGTTTCTCATATTTTATACCTATTAATTAAAGATATTTGTAAGCCAGTAAAAATAAAAGTTATCGGAAGAATACCCCAAACTTTAAAATTTACCCAAAATTCCTCTGTTTGCGTTCTCCAAACATATTCATTTAACAAAGCCAATGCGAAGAAAAAAAGTATCCACCTTATTGTTAGTGCCTTCCAGCCTTCATCAGATAAAGATATAGACTTACCAAGCATTTTTTTTAAGATATGTTCTTTAATAAAAAATCTTTCAAAGGTTAGGGTTAGACCAAACAAAGCATTTATTATTGTTGGTTTAATGTAAAGAAATACTGGATTATCAAAATATAATGTGAGTCCACCAAAAACAGATATAATTATTCCGCCAATTAGAGGAATATAAGGAATTTTTTTTTCAACAACGTAGCTAATAAGGACAGCAATTATAGTTGCGACAATAAGTGGTGGTATGGCAACGCTTAAATTCTTTCCACTTTTAGAGTAAACTACAAAGAAGATTAACAAAGGACCAAAGTCAGTAATAAACTTTAACAAAGACTTATTCACACGCAGATTCTAGCATAAATCTATTTTTAAATAAATTTATATATTGATTTTTAATTAAAAGTTACTATCTTAAATCTAATGGCTGCAAATGTTGCAAAATTCTCAATTGGATCTATCGTCAAGCATAAGCATTTCGATTTCCGTGGTGTAATTCACGATGTTGATTTCGAATTCAACAACTCTGAAGAGTGGTATCAATCTATCCCAAAAGATGTGAGACCTAGAAAAGATCAGCCATTTTACCATCTGTTAGCTGAGAGCAACGATGTAACTTATGAGGCATATGTTTCAGAGCAAAATCTTTTAGTGGACAACTCGAAACAGCCAGTTAAACATCCTCTTATCAATGAGATATTTGTTGGTAAAAAAGGATCTAACTATCTTAAGTTATCTAACTAATTAGAAAAAAACCGCCACAAATTTAACAATATTTAATCAAATCTATAACAAACAATTTAATTAATGTAACTGGTGTCAATGCCTAGTTGGGAAAAAATTCATTTCTTAACTCCCTCAATATTCCTGATTAGGCAAAACAACTTTCTTTCTTTAAAACAAAATTTAATATATTTGATATAGATCAAGATGTTTAAATTTTTATCATCTAGCAATATTTATTATTTAATACAGAAATTAATTAATTTCATAAATTCCATATTTTTTTTAATTTTAATTATTGGTTTAACCTTTGCCTTAGTTTTGTCACCCCCTGATTATGTTCAAGGTGATTCTGTTAGAATAATGTATGTGCATGTTCCTGCTGCTTGGTTAGGACTAGCATGTTTTTCTCTTATTACACTTCTTTCTATACTCAATTTTATTTTTAAAATAAAAAACTTTTATTTTATTAATAAGAGTATAGCTCCCATTGGTTTATTGTTTACTTGTTTAGCAATTATTACCGGTTCTTTGTGGGGTCAGCCAACCTGGGGCACTTGGTGGGCTTGGGATGCTAGGCTTACGTCTATGCTTGTGTTGATGCTATTTTACGTTTTCTATATTTTGACGTTTAAACTATTACATAGAGAAGAGTTGATTGTAAAAGTTTCATCGATTGTAGCAATTATAGGTTCAATTAACTTGCCTATCATTAAGTATTCAGTTGAATGGTGGGCTACACTTCATCAACCGGCAAGTATAAAAATTGTAGGATCAAGCAGTATACATCCAGCGATGTTACTCCCATTGTTGGTAATGTTGTTGGTTTTTTTATTGTATGGTGCGTTAATTTTTCTGATGAAATATAAAACAGAAATCATTAGAATAAAGAAAAAAAATATTAAAAGAATATGATTATAGAATTTATAGCAATGAATGGATACGGACTTTACGTGTGGTTATCTTTTAGCACTGTATTTATCTCTTGCGCATTATTTTATTTGAAAACAAAAAAAACTTTAAAAAAATATGAAAATGATTTTTTGGCTGAGCTTCACAATCTTTCAAAAAATGAAAAAAACAAAGCTTTAGAAACTTCTAAAGTTGCGCAACAATTGTTAGCGACAAACTCTAAAATGAATTAAAAGCATTTTTAATGCTTACAAAAAAAGTTAAAAATAGAATATTATTTTTAGTTTTTATTTTTGCTTTATCTTTAGCTTTTATTTTTTTTATCATAAAATCTTTAAACCAAAATATTCTTTACTTTTCAACCCCAACTGAAATAAAGCAAAAAGAAAATATTGTTATTGGAAAAGCAATGCGTGTTGGTGGAATGGTTAAAAAAAACTCTATTACTATAAATGAAAAAAATATTCAATTTACTATTACAGATTTTAAAAATGAAATACTAATAAGCTATTCAGGAACTGTTCCAAATTTATTTGCTGAAGGTAAAGGTGTTGTTGCCGAGGGCAAACTTAACGATAAATTTTTTTTCATAGCCAATAGAATACTTGCTAAACATGATGAAAAATATATGCCACCTGAAATAAAAAAAATGCTAGAAAATAATGTTAAGTAATATTGGAATAGGTTTAGTTTATTCGATTTTAGCTTTGAGTTTTTTAACTATATACAACGCTCATCTTGATCTAAAAATTATAAATACAACTGTTAAAAAAATTATTTATAAACTAAGTTTATTTCAAATTACTTTTACTATTTTAAGTTTTTTTACCTTAATACTAGGATTTATAAATTCCGATTTTTCACTTGTTAATGTTTATGAAAATTCACATACAACTAAACCTCTATTTTATAAAATAGCAGGAACATGGGGCAATCATGAAGGTAGCCTACTGTTGTGGGTTAATATTTTAGTTTTATTTTCCTATTTATTTTTAATTTTTAACCACATCCACAATAAAAAATTTAGATTGTATACTTTAATTTTTCAAAATATCTTAATCATAGGATTTGTAATTTTTTTATTATTTAATTCAAATCCTTTTAATTCTCTTTATCCAATCCCACTTGAGGGTTTAGGATTAAATCCTATACTTCAAGATCCAGCACTAGCAATTCACCCGCCGCTTCTTTATGTTGGGTTTGTTGGATGTTCAATTTATTTTTCTGCAGCCTTGGGCTCATTACTTTCTGGTTATAATGGTAAACTATTTGCTAAATCAATAAAAGTCTGGGTCGTAACCTCTTGGTGCTTTCAAACTCTTGGAATTATTGTAGGATCTATTTGGGCATACTACGAGTTAGGTTGGGGCGGTTTTTGGTTTTGGGATCCCGTTGAAAATGCTTCATTACTTCCTTGGTTCGCCATTACAGCTTTAATGCATTCATTAATTGTACTTGAGAAAAGAAATGTCCTTTACTATTGGGTTATAATACTTTGTCTTTTAACTTTTATTCTAAGCGTAACAGGTACATTTTTAGTTAGATCTGGAATTTTAAATTCAGTGCATACTTTTGCAAGTGATCCTTCTAGAGGAATATATATACTTGTATTTTTATCACTTATGATTTTTGCAGCGTTAACTATTTTTTTTACAAAATATAAGAAAGAAACTTATGATTTTAATATAAAAAGTAAAGAGACTTTTATTTTAGCAAACAATTGGTTTATGGCTTTTTTCCTTGCAACTGTATTAATAGGAATGCTCTATCCAATTTTTCTTGACGTACTAAGTAATATAAAAATTTCTGTTGGACCTCCATTCTTTAACATTGTTATTATTCCTTTGGTTGTCCCGCTTTTATTTTTAATGGCTATAGGGCCAAAATTTGGTTGGATTAAATCACAAAAAAAAATTTTTTATAAAATTTTATTTCTTATTCTAGGATCTGTAATAATAAATTTGTTTATTTTTAATTTTTTTGGCAAGTACAGTTTTTTATCTAATTTAATTTTTATAGCATCAATATTTCTAATTTTAAATTCAATTTTAGATATTAAAAAATTCATTAACAATAAAATTAAACTTGAATTATCAAGAATTATTTCTCACCTAGGTTTTGGTCTGCTCGTATTTTTTATTGGTATCAATCATCAGTTTTCGCTTGAGGAAGATTTTAATTTAAAAGTTGGTGAAATTAAAAAAACAAATAACTATGAAATTAATTTCGAGAGCATGAGAATAAAAGAAAGTAAAAATTATAAAGCAATCGTTGGCAATTTTAAATTAACAAATCTTAAAAATAATTTAGTTGAGTATCTAGATCCTGAAATAAGGATTTATTCTAATCCAGAAACTTTGACTTATGAAGCTGCCATAGAAACAAAAATTACGTCAGATCTTTACTTAACAATGAGTAATGTATCTAGGTCTGATTATTACAATATTAAGTTCCAAAAAAAACCGTTCATGATTTGGATTTGGATCTCAGCTATAATGATTGCGCTCGGTGGCTTTGTACAATTAACTTTTAAAAAAAATGAGAGTTAGTATTTTAAAAATAATAATTTTTAGTTTTGTATTTTTTTCTCTTTTTGTTTTGTGGCAGGGATTAAAAAAAAACAATAACTATGACACTAAAAGTCTTGTTGGCGCTAGAATTAGCAACTTTCAATTTACCGAAATAAATAATGTCAATAAATCGATTTCAGAAAAAGATTTAAAAAATAATAAATTTACATTAATTAATTTTTTTGCTTCATGGTGCTTGCCCTGCAGAACTGAACATAAATATTTAATAAATTTATCAAAAAAAAAAATTAAAATTATAGGTATAAATTTTAAAGATAAAAAAAAAAATGCTAACAACTTTCTAAAAGAATTAGGTAATCCTTACAATTTTGTTGGAAAAGACTCTGACGGAAAAGCCTCAGTTTTATTTGGTGTTTATGGAATTCCGGAATCTATATTAGTTGATAATAACTTAAATATAATAAAAAAAATTATTGGCCCAATAGACCAGAATCAATATAATGAAATTTTAAATCTGATAAAATGAAAATTAAAAAAATTATTCTTATTATTTACTTTTCTTTCTTCATGTCTTTGAATGCAGATGAAAACTATAGAGATGTATCAGAAATTTATAAAAATCTGAGGTGTTTAATTTGCCAAGGTCAGTCAATTGCTGATTCTAACTCAGACTTTGCGGTAACTATAAAACTTGTAGTACAAGATTTAATCAGTGAAAAAAAAACTAATGATGAGATTTATAGTTTTTTAATTAGTAAATATGGAGAATGGATTGTTTATCAACCATCTTTTAGCAAAAATAATTTTTTATTATGGACCTTGCCTTATGCCGTATTAGTTCTTGGAGGTTTTATTATTTTTTTTATAGTTCGAAAAAACAAGCATAATAGGGTTAATTGAATGTGTACTTTTTAAACTTAAGGTAGTATTTTTGAAAAAATGAAATTTATAATAACAGTTTTTGTAGCGACATTTTTTATGGCAAATAATTATGCTTTGTCAGGACCTTTAGATAAACTAGAGCGTAAGTTAGATAGACTATTTGGTAATGAAATAGAATCTGGTTCTGATGTAAAAGCGGCCAAAAAAAAAGAAGCAAAAAAAAAAGAAGATGAAATTCAAAGAACATCTAAGCAAATAATTAGTCAACCATGTAATAATAAAAGAGGGCTTGCTGACAAACTAGAAGCAAGTCTAGACAAATTATTTGGCCAGGAAGTATCAACCATGACTGATGTAAAATGTTCTCCAGGTACTAAGCAGGTTAAAAGAAATACTGTTTCAAATAAGCGTCTTTCTTATAAAGATAACAATCCCCAACATATCTCATTTTATACTGGAACTTTTGATTCCAAACACGAAAAGGATGTTGGAGTAACTCAAACCGATAAAACTTCTTTAATCGGAATCGAACATAAAAATAAAGATTTATTTCGTAACACTTGGGTAGGAAGATTCTCACCAACTACAGGTGCCTTCGTAACAAAAACAAAATCAATTTATTTATACACAGGGATAGAGGCAGATTATAATTTGGGCCCTATAAGCATATCACCAAGCTTTGCACCTGGATACTATGAAGCTGGAGATGGAAAAAATTTAGGAAGTGCGCTTGAATTTAAATCACAAATAAAAATTGGAATAGATTTATTTAAAAATACTAACCTTGGTTACAGCTATAGTCACATCTCAAACAATGACTGGGGTGATGTTAACCCAGGTTCAGACAATCAAACGTTAAATTTTTCTAAAAAGTTTTAATTAGAAATGTCTATTAGTGATTGTTATAATATTGAAGACTTTAGAAAATTAGCAAAAAAAAATCTACCATCACCTATTTTTCACTATATTGATGGTGGAGCAGATGATGAAACAACACTTAAAAGAAATACAGAGTCGTTTG
>Ga0308007_10001366_pt1 | contig 10740 bp, 9 predicted proteins | sample Neamet71_FD_203152 | JGI IMG/M metagenome (GOLD analysis project Ga0308007, IMG submission 203152) | Marine microbial communities from water near the shore, Antarctic Ocean - #71 | ecosystem: Environmental > Aquatic > Marine > Unclassified | place: Southern Ocean | collected 2014-06-07
ACACTCGCCGCAGCACTAGGCTCAGATGTGGGTGGCATAAAATTAGGTTTAGAGTTTTTTGGAGCTAATGGTCCGGAGGGTTTCAAGGAAGTATTAAAAGCTAACCAAAATATTTTTCTTGATTTAAAACTTCATGATATTCCAAATACAGTCGCTAAGGCGATCCACTCTTTAATGCCATTACATCCCAAAATTATGACTATTCACACGGCTGGCGGTTACGCGATGATGGCAGCAGCAGCAAATGCCGCTACAGAAGCTGCGGCCCAGGAATGTTGCGTTCGCCCTTTGATCGTTGGCGTTACGATCCTTACTAGTCTTGACGGGGCAGACTTAACTGCTGTTGGCTACCAGGATAGTTTGCCAGGCCAGGTTTTGAGAATGGCCAAGTTAGCAAAGAAGAGTGGCCTGGACGGTGTAGTATGTTCACCACACGAGATTAAATTACTTAGAGATACCTGTGGCCCTGATTTCAAATTAATTGTTCCCGGTATTCGCCCGGCAGGTAGTGCAAAAGATGATCAAAAGAGAGTTATGACACCAAAAAAGGCTATTGAGCTTGGCGCAGATTTCTTGGTAATTGGAAGGCCAATCACCCAAGCGGATGACCCTATTGCTGCCGCGCGAGCAATCGTTGAAGAAATAGATAGTTGATCGTGATGGCTAAAGTAAAAATTTGCGGCCTATCAACTAAAGAAACAGTTTTTACTGCCGTTAATGCTGGTGCACAGTATATTGGATTTGTATTTTATCCGCCATCCCCGAGAAATATTACCATTGATCAGGCGGCTAGACTTTTAGAGACACCCTATCCAAATATACTCAAAGTTGGCGTTTTTGTTAACCCCAGTGACGTCCTACTCACCAACGTTCTAAAAGATGTTAATCTTGATATTATTCAACTTCATGGCAACGAGGGTCCCGAGCGAGTTAAATATATTCGTGCTCGATTTGCTAAAAGCGTAATGAAGGCAATTTCTGTTTCTGATGTTGATGACCTCAATAGTGCCAAAGAATTTGAGAGTACATGTGATATGTTACTCTTTGACGCTAAGGCGCCCATTGAGATGGATAACGCACTTCCAGGTGGAAATGGATTAGTATTTGATTGGAAGTTAATTGCTGATTATCAATGGAAAGTTCCTTGGATGTTATCGGGAGGTCTCAATGCAACAAATGTGCAAGAAGCAATTAGAATAAGTGGTGCAAAAATTGTTGATATTTCGAGTGGCCTTGAAACCGACCCAGGAAGTAAAGATATATATATGATAGAAACGTTTATGAAAGTAGTTAAGGAAACTGCAGAATGAGTGATAAAAATGTTAATAGCTTCCGAAACAGTCCTGATGAAGATGGTCATTTTGGTATATTCGGCGGGCGATATGTAGCTGAAACATTGATGCCCCTTATACTAGAAGTGGAAAAAACCTACAGGGCCGCTAAGAATGACCCAACTTTTAAGAAAGAGTTTAATGAACTTCTTAAAGAGTATGTAGGAAGACCTAACCCACTTTATTATGCAAAACGCCTAACGGAACACCTTGGTGGTGCAAAAATATATTTTAAACGCGAAGAGCTTAATCATACCGGGGCCCATAAAATAAATAATTGTGTTGGGCAAATATTACTAGCCCGTCGTATGGGTAAAACGCGTATAATTGCAGAAACTGGAGCCGGGCAGCACGGCGTTGCGACAGCAACAGTTTGTGCACTTTTTGGCATGCCTTGTGTGATTTATATGGGGGCTAAAGATATTGAACGTCAAAAACCAAATGTCTTTCGTATGAAACTCCTTGGTGCCGAGGTTATACCAGTTACAACTGGGTCAGAAAGTCTTAAAGATAGCATGAACGAGGCTATGAGAGATTGGGTAGGCAACGTAGAGGATACTTTTTACATTATTGGAACTGTAGCTGGACCGCACCCCTACCCTGAACTAGTCCGCGACTTTCAGTGCGTGATTGGGAATGAAGCACGTGAGCAAATTCTTGAGAAAGAGGGACGTCTTCCTGACAGTCTTGTCGCGTGCGTCGGCGGTGGCTCAAACGCTATTGGCCTTTTTCATCCATTTCTTGATGATGATGTTGAAATGTATGCTATTGAAGCAGCTGGACATGGTGTTAACACTGACAAACATGCTGCTTCCCTGTCCGGGGGAATGCCAGGCATACTTCACGGTAACCGAACTTATCTTCTTATGGATGATGACGGCCAGATACAGGAGGCTCATTCTATTTCCGCTGGACTAGATTATCCAGGTATTGGACCTGAGCATAGTCACCTTCATGAAATTGGCAGAGTGAAGTACGTGCCAATTGGAGATACGGAGGCCCTTGCGGCCTTTCAACTTTGTTCAAAACTAGAAGGTATTATTCCAGCGCTGGAATGTGCCCACGCTATTGCCTATATTTGTAAGCTAGCCCCGGACCTACCTAAAGATCACGTAATGATTATGGGCTTAAGTGGCAGAGGCGATAAAGATATATTTACAGTTGCTGAAGCACTTGGTGAGGATATCTAGACTATGGGTGTTTCAAGGATAAATGCGAGATTTAAAAAATTAAATTTAGAAGGTCGCTCAGGACTAGTAACTTTTACCACAGCTGGCGATCCCGATTATAACACAGCTCTGAAAATCCTAAAGGGCCTCCCCGGGGCAGGTGCTGACATCATTGAGCTAGGAATGCCCTTTTCTGACCCTATGGCAGACGGTCTTGCCATTCAGGAAGCTAGTATCCGGGCCCTTAATGGTAATATGACCTTAAAAAAAACCCTTGAGATGGTTCGTAGTTTTAGAAAAAACGATCAGGATACGCCTATAGTTTTAATGGGTTATTATAATCCAATCTATATTTACGGGGTACAAAATTTTATTGGGGACGCCCTAGCGGCAGGTATTGACGGTATGATTGTAGTTGATTTACCACCCGAAGAAGATAAAGAACTAGCCATCCCAGCGAATGATGCTGGCATGGCGATGATACACCTCGCTACACCTACTACTGACCAAAAGCGTCTGAAAAAAATTCTTAAGAATGGATCAGGATTTTTATATTATGTTACCATTGCTGGCGTTACAGGGACCGCCAAGCCAGACCTCAAACCTGTTAAAGCTGCATTAGATAATTTTAAAGAAATATCACAAATACCCATGGCAGTTGGTTTTGGCATTAAATCTCCAGAAGATGCCGCACAGTTTGCAACTTTTGCTGATGCAGTTGTTGTTGGTTCCGCAATAGTCGATATTATCAAAAACAACATAAACCAAGAAAATGTTGCAAATTCTGACCTAGAAGCTAAAGTTCTTTCCTTTGTAAGTAAACTTGCAAATGGCGTCCAAAACGCGAGAAAAAAAAACGGGGTCCCCCTATGAACTGGTTAACAAATTTTGTACGTCCTAAAATTCAGAGTATTATAGGACAAAAATCTGAAACTACAGATAACCTATGGCACAAATGTAAAGGCTGTGGACAGTTGCTCTATGTAAGTGATGTAGAAAAAAATCTAAATATTTGTCCTAGCTGCGACCATCATGAGCGAATTGGTCCAACGGAGAGATTTAAAAATCTCTTTAATAAAGGTGAATATAGTCTAGTTAAACTTCCGGTTCCAACTGACGACCCTCTCAAATTTAAAGATCAAAAAAAATATACGGAACGTCTCAAAGCTGCCAGAGCAAAAAGTGAATATAAAGATGCTATTGCAGTTGCTTACGGAAAAATGGGAAACGTCCATACTGTAATAGCTGTACAAAATTTCCTATTTATGGGCGGCTCAATGGGTGTTGGAGTTGGCGACGGTATCGTTGCGGCATCTACTCAAGCCATAGAGAAGAAAGTTCCCCTTATTTTGTTCGCTGCTGCCGGCGGTGCCCGCATGCAGGAAGGTATTTTATCTTTAATGCAAATGCCCCGATGTACCGTTGCTGTGCAGCGTCTTCGTGACGCCGGTCTTCCTTATATTGTTGTACTTACAGACCCAACTACGGGAGGTGTTACTGCTTCTTACGCTATGCTTGGCGATATTCAAATAGCTGAACCTAATGCACTAATTTGCTTTGCCGGTCCTCGGGTAATCAAAGATACTATTCGTGAAGAACTGCCTGAAGGTTTCCAACGCAGTGAATACCTTTTAGAGCACGGCATGATAGACATGATAGTACACAGAGCTAAGATGAAAGAAAAATTAACCCAACTTTTAAGTCTTCTTGTGAATAAAGAAGTTTAGTCACTGAAAATGAACAACCTTACCAGTGACACAATACTTGAACGTCTCCTTACATTACACCCTAAAACTATTGATCTCTCTCTTGGTAGAATGCGTGATATTTTAAATAAACTTGGTAATCCTGAAAAAAAACTACCCCCAGTTATTCATGTCTCAGGTACCAACGGTAAAGGCTCAACCATAGCTTATTTACGTTCAATTCTCGAATCAGCTAACTTGTCTATACATGTATATACATCACCTCACCTTGTCCGGTTTGCAGAACGAATTCGTATAAATGGAAAGATTATTAGTGAAAGTTATCTTGAAGAGGTTCTAGAGATATGCGAAGAAATTAATGCTGGCGAGCCTATAACTTATTTTGAAATCACAACTGCAGCGGCCTTTAAAGCATTCGCCGACAATCCTGCTGATATTTTAATACTTGAAGTTGGCTTAGGCGGACGTCTCGATGCGACAAACGTTGTTGAGCAGCCCCTTAGTACAGTAATTACACCCATCTCCCATGATCACGAACATTTTTTAGGAAATGATTTGCATGGAATAGCATATGAAAAGGCAAGTATAGCAAAAATAAATACTCCCCTGCTCTCAGCGAAACAACAGCTAGGCGTCAATAAAATAATCAGTGAAGTTGTAACCTCAAAAGGAGGAAAATTTATTACTGAATGGGATTATAAGATTATAAGTGATGGCTTTATCTACAATGATAGTCAAGGGACGTTAAATTTACCAATTCCAAACTTGCGGGGCCCTCATCAGGTTTCAAATGCGGCACTTGCCGTTGCAGTGCTTAGGCATCAAGATAAAATTTCAATTAGTGAAAAACATTTTGCAGAGGGTGTTACCAACGCTAAATGGCCAGCTCGTATGCAGGATATTAGTATTAGCCGATACGGGAAATTACTTAATAATGGAAGTGAGCTTTGGCTTGATGGGGGGCATAATCCAGCCGCGGGTCAGGTTGTGGCCGACAGCTTTAAGGGTAAGAATCTCATCCTAATATGCGGCATGATGGAAAACAAAGATGCCTCTGGTTATATTCAAGCATTTGAGAAAAAAATTTCTAAGTTTTACGGCCTTCATATTGACGGTGAGACGAGCCATTCAGCCGCTAACATCGTTAAATTTGCGCAGTCTTTAGATGTTAAGTCAGAGACCGCAAATAGTGTTGAAGAAGCTTTAGTAAAAATAGGCAACAAGTCCGTAGTGACAGTAATTATTTGTGGCTCACTATATCTAGCGGGACAGGTACTAGCTGAGAATGCCTTGATCCCAGATTAATCCCTGCTAAACTAAATAAAATTATAATAGACAGGATAAACCGATGTCCAACACACGCCTTTACTTAATCACTCCGCCTACTTTTAATTTAAATAAATTTGCAGGTAGCCTAAGGGAGGCCTTAGAGGGTGGAGATGTGGCTAGCGTCCAGCTTCGGATGAAAGAAAGCAACGATGAAAATATTATTGAAGCAGCTAAAGTACTCATGCCTATATGTCACGCCAAAGATGTCGCATTTATCATCAATGACAACGCAGAGATTGCAAAACTTGTGGATGCTGACGGCGTTCATGTTGGCCAGGACGACCTGACTATAGAAGAGGCTCGCAACGTCGTTGGTGAGAATAAAATTATTGGAGTTACCTGCAAGGACAGCAAGCACATTTCCATGACAGCCGGCGAACAAGGGGCCGACTATGTTGCTTTCGGAGCCTTTTTTCCAACTAAAACAAAATCTATAGTAACTACTGCGTCCCCAGAAATACTTCAGTGGTGGCAAGATATTTTTGAAATACCCTGCGTTGCCATTGGCGGTATAAACTCTACAAATGCCCCCTCAATTGCCAAAGCGGGTGCAGATTTTGTTGCTGTCTGTTCTGGTGTCTGGGATCACCCTAATGGCCCAAAAAAAGCCGTGACTGAAATAAACGAAGCGATTAATACCTAAATGAAAGAATTTCCCATTCTTTACAGCTTTAGGCGCTGCCCTTACGCGATGCGCGTTAGACTAGCTTTACTTTCTTGCAAAATTAAATGCGAATTAAGGGAAGTTGTATTGCGAAATAAACCACAGCAAATGGTTAACATCTCACCTAAGGCCACCGTTCCAGTACTTGAGCTTGTTGATGGAACAGTTATTGACGAAAGCCGCGATATTATAATTTGGGCTATAAAAAAAAATGACCCAAACCAATGGCATCCGCATTTAAAAGAAATGGGTGAGCTTGTTAAAATCAACGATAATCAATTTAAAACTCATCTTGATAAATACAAGTATTCAAGCAGAAATCCGGAGCTTTCAAAAAATGCCCACAGAGAAAATTGTGATTTTTATCTCAAATTAATCAACGAAAAACTAAAAGTATCTAATTTTTTGAGCGCAGATAAGCAGACCATCACTGATATTTCTATTTTTCCATTCCTTCGTCAATTTGCTTTTGTTGATAAAAGTTATTTTGACAAACTACCCTATCCGCACCTACAGAAATGGCTCCAATACCATTTACAAAGCAAACTTTTTCAAAATATTATGACTAAATATGATCCGTGGCATGAGGGACAGAATATAACTTACTTTCCATGATTAACTCTTGCCTGAGTAAGCCAATAAAATACAAGATAGGGTATTTTGCAGTCTATTATTTTCGTCTAGTGAAATAGAGTATGAAAAGACACAAAATAAACGGCACCGCACGTTCAAGAAAATCTCCAGGCGCATCTGGCTGCAAAAAGAATATAATGGTCATCACGAAACCAAATATCATCGATGGCAAAATAGCTCGAGAGCTTATTCTTACCCCTGCGAGCCTCATGAATACCACAGGACCTATACTTGCGCCCAATGCATTCCAGGCAAACAGAACTCGAGAAAAAATATCACTCGGAAGATATATTGAAGTAATCACCGCAAATACACAGAGAACGGCAATAACAATCCGTGATATAAATAGTTTACTGCGCCCCTCGTTTTCCTCCCCCATCAAATCGTGAGCAATTGATGATGCAGATACAAGTAGTTGGCTATCTGCGGTTGAAAGAACGGCGCTTAACACTGCGGCAACCATTATCCCTCCTAAAACAACGGGAAGCAAACTGTCCGTAAGCACAAAGAAGATATCTTCTGAATTAGAAATTTCGTTAACCATAATGCTTCCACACATTCCCAGAATTATCATTCCAATCATACTGACTGCAACACAGCTTATTGCTATAATTTGAGCCACACGCATTTTTACATTTTTTTTCATTGACATAAATCGAATAAGCAGGTGAGGCTGACCTAATGCACCAAAGCCGATGGACATGCTACCCACTACAAATCCAATCAACATTAATCCTGTGTTTGAACCGCCTAGGGAAAGCTGCTCTAGTGTAGAGGATGCTTTATAGTTTTGCCAAAAATCACTTACCCCCCCAACCTCAATTAATGCCAGAGCTGGAAGCAATAAAGATGCTACCATCATCAATGTCCCCTGCAGGGTATCCGTCAGACTAACCGCCCAAAAACCACCAAGCATGGTATAGGTCATAATCACAAATCCTCCGAGGAGGATACTATTTGTAATTGACAAATCAAAGGTAGCAGCAAATGTTCCGCCAGCAGCTTGAAGTTGTGCGGCAACATAAAACATAAAACAAAAAATTATGATTATTGCGGTAAACACTCGAATATTTTTTTTTGTCTTATCGCTTCCGTCGAGAATAAGAATATCGGTCACGGTAACTAACTTTTTTTCATGTGAAAGTTTCTGTAGACGAGGCGCAACCCAGATCCAGGAAAAACCGTGACCAAGGACAAGGCCCGGTACTACCCAAAGCGCGGATATACCCACAGCATAACCAATACCGCTCAAACCAAGCATAACCCAGGCCGAAGCTGAACTCGCTACGTAGCTCATTGAAGCAACGAACGGCCCAAGGCTCCGTCCACCTATAAAAAAATCCGTATTATTATAAGTTTTACGACTACCAAAATAACCAAGTGTTATTAGCAATGTTATATAAACGGTTAATGTGAGAAGAATTATAGTATCTTTAGTCATAGTATCTCATTTTAATTTCCCTGCGGTAGCGACTTTATATAACCTTTTTGCTTATGACCAGCGATAGTTACTTCCATATTGCGCTGAAATGATACAACTTGACCCACACCGCAGCAATAATTATTATATTAGGCTCTTCCTTTTATACAAATTTAATGGGACCACAGATTGATTGGATTGATAATTTGGGAAAGCAAGGATATTTAAGCGGACAATTACTTCTTCCCATGCCGGGCATGACTGACCCCCGCTTTGAAGGAGCTGTCATATATATTTGTAGCCACTCCGAAGAAGGAGCCATGGGCTTAGTCATTAATAGCCCCTGCGAGAATATAAACTTTCCTGATTTGCTAGATCAGCTCGACATTGATTGTGACAATAACGTCACACCAGACCCGCAATTAAAAAGTATTCCTCTTCACGAAGGGGGTCCCGTCGAATCTGGCCGTGGATTTATTCTACATAGTGCCGATTACGTGCAAGGGTCGACTTTAATAATTTCGGAAACTATTGCCCTGACTGCAACATTGGACATCCTTAGTGCTATTGCATGTGGTGAAGGACCGGAACACTATCTTATTGCCCTGGGCTTCTCTGGCTGGGGCCGCGGTCAACTTGAAAACGAGATAATAAGAAATAGTTGGCTTACTATAGAGGCTGACGCTGAACTTGTTTTTAAAACTGACCTAGAATTAAAACTACCCCGCGCCCTAGCAAAGCTTGGTATTGACTTATCCATGCTTTCCTCACAGTTTGGTAACGCCTAGATATCTTCTAAATCAAAATAATTAGAAAATTAAAGATATTTAAATAATAAAATTCGCAATCTCTTTGTTTTTTATTAAGTGACATCAAATAGCTGTTGCTATTATGACACACTATTGTAAATTTACATCAAATTATGATATATCTGCTTATAATTAATTGATTATCTCTAAAAATTCCTTTAAACAAGTTGGTAGTGGAATATGTAAATAGGGAAACTTTAGGCATTCACTGGAAGTTTTTTTGGGCATCTATGTCTAAAAATACTGATAAAATGCTGTTTTCTGTTTTCATTTTTACTATATACACCAAATGGTTAGGTGAAATTTCTCTCGGTGAGAGTTTTTTGACCCTGGCCACTCGCGGGGCCTTATTTTAGTAATGTGAGGTTCTTGAATTTTAAAAATACAAATTGTTAAGTGTTTAACATTTAACTTTTTGGAAGGAAAAATTAGATATGAAAAAATTACTATTACTATCTGTTTCTCTACCTTCACTTGTTATTGCAGATCTTTCATTTGCACAACAAGCGGTAGAAGACGATACAGTGACAGTGGTTGGATCACGTGTTAAAGGCCGTACGGCTCTTGACTCAAACGTTCCTGTGGACGTTATCCAAGCTGCTGAACTACAAAACACTCCATCACTTAACATGAAGGACGCGATCGCTGCTGTTTCTCCATCTTATGTGGTTAACCGTAATGCTATCGGTGATGGTAACTCACTTATTCGTACTTCATCACTACGTGGCCTTAACAACGGTGAAATTCTTACTCTTCTAAATGGTAAGCGTATGCATCGTAACGCAGTTATCCATACTGCTGGTTGGCAGTCTGCTGACGTTGGTTCACTTTCTGTGAACTCACTAAAAAGTATCTCTATCCTACGTGATGGTGCTGCTGCTCAGTATGGTGCCGATGCGGTTGCTGGCGTGATTGATCTTACGCTTGACGATTCTATGGGTATTTCAGGTGAAGCAATGTTTAGCCAGTACTACGAAGGCGACGGATTTGCTTACAACTTAGCTTCTAAAGTTGGTATTTCACTTGCTGACCGTGGTTTCTTGACTGTAACAGCTCAATACGGCGCTACAGACGCAACTGACCGTGCAACATTCCACAAACTAGCTCAAGAAAATGTTGATCAGTATGCTCGTCAAACAGCGGGTACTCTAACCGGTACTGCAGCAAACTATGACGGCATGTTCCAAAATCCAAAAGATGATACAGGAACACTAGATCCACAGACCATCGCTCCTTTCGGTGTTAACGAGGAAACTCACTTCACAGTGACGTGGAACTCTGTAATGGAAATTAGTGAAAATGCTGAAATCTATACTTTCGGTAACTTTGGTCGCAAGCATCACAAAGAGCCATTCAACTACCGTGCTGGTCTTCCAATAGGCTATTCAATGGCGGGCGTTGGCGGCAACTCTGGTGCATCTAGACAAGTAACATATACATATAACGATTATAAATATCTATATGGTGCTCAAAAAGCTAACCAGTATTCTTACCTTCTAAAAACAGTTGACGGAACATATAACGCCTCAACTGGTCTTTCAGGTACTAAGAATACAGCTAACATTACAACTGCAAACAAAACTGGTGCCTTCTCTGGTCACTTCACACATCCAAATGGTTATAACCCATGGTTTGAAATGGATTCACAGGATCTCGGCGTATACGCTGGTGTTCGTGGT
>Ga0308007_10001367_pt1 | contig 10737 bp, 8 predicted proteins | sample Neamet71_FD_203152 | JGI IMG/M metagenome (GOLD analysis project Ga0308007, IMG submission 203152) | Marine microbial communities from water near the shore, Antarctic Ocean - #71 | ecosystem: Environmental > Aquatic > Marine > Unclassified | place: Southern Ocean | collected 2014-06-07
CATTTCTTTAGCAAGATTTGGTGAGGAGTAATCAATAACAATTTTTTGAGGCTGCACTTTACGAACACCTAAAGCTTTGTCAGCGCTGAGCTTCATTATACTCTGGGTTAAAAAGTCATTAGAGAGATGAATGTTTATAAAGCCTGGGCCAGCAACCTCTATTTTTTCAGCTATTCCCTTAAGGTCAAGTTTAGCTATAACACTTAATGCAATTTGACGGGGGTTTGAACCCATCACTTTGGCCGCAGCCATTACACCGTTAGCCTGAAAATCTCCAAACTCAGGCCTGATACTCTCAGATATACTAGGAGAACACTTATTGGGTACGCCTACATCTTTCATGGCTGCTTTAATACGTTTATTTAAAAGATCTTTTATGCTCATAAATATTTAGTTACCAGTTAATTAGGCGATAGTGTGTTTCATAGATAATGATTGTAGTTTGCTGTTTAAAAAAAGTCAGTCTCGCCTTAGTTTTTTGTTAGTAGCAATAGGGTTTGGAAAGTTGTAGATGACAATGTAACTTGAGATCAAGAATGTGAAAATTGCTGTAGCTTGAATCAGATGTGACGCTAAACCGCTAATTATAGTAGCTTTATATGCAACGTATGCTATGAGAAGGGAGAACTCACTGTTTTGTCCCAGACGAAATCCTATATCCCAGGCAAGATTTTTTTTCTCACTTTGTTTTTCTAGCAGAAATCTAAAAATGATTGGCTTTACTACAAGCATAGTGATGGCTAGCACTAAAGCTGCTGTACCAATTTCTGGTAAAAATTTAAGGTTAAAGCCAGCCCCTATAGAAAAGAAGAACATTATTAGAAAAAAATCGCGAAGAGGCTTTAGTGTTAAGGCTATATGCTGTGAAATGGGACTAGAGGCAATAGTTATTCCAGCTATAAATGCCCCAATTTCTCTTGATAAGCCTAGTATCTCTGCTGCTTCAGACAACCCTATGCACCATCCAATTGATAGGAGAAAAATATACTCGCCCATTTGATCGAACCTAGAAATTAGCTTTAATAGCACTAGTTTCACGAAAGCCCAGGCAAAGAAAACAAGCAAAGGAAGCGTTAAAAGAGTTATCCCAATTTCTGCTAAATTAACTTGACCGCTAGCGCTACTTAAAAGAACTAATAAAACAAAGATAGCTAGAAAATCTTGCATTAATAATAATCCAGTGATCATTTCACCGACATGCTTATGATGCAAGATTGTTGTTGGAAGTAACTTGATGCAGATAAGAGTACTTGAGAACATCATAGCAGCACCAATAACTAGACATTCTATTGGGGAATAATGAAATAGGTAAGCAACAAAGTAGCCTATGAGGGCAAATATAATTGAACTTATGAATGTTACAACAGTGACTTTTTTTAATGCCGAGAGTAAAGATTGAGGCTGAAGATCAAGACCAAGAAGAAACAAAAGGAAAATGATACCAATTTCTGAAATTTCTGATAGAAGATTTATGTCTGGAACCCAGCCGAAGCCAAATGGTCCAATTAATGCACCCAGAAAAATATAACTGACAAGAAGAGGCTGTCGTCCATAAATTGCTATTGTCGCAATTATTGCCGATCCCGTAAAAATAAAAAAAAATGATTGAAATACGGCCTCGTTCATACCAATCCTCATCTTCCTGTGGGTATATAAAAAAGTAATTAGTGTGACATGCGTGCAATTAACAGGATACCAAAATAGACCTATAAGTTACTAAAAGTTTTTAAGTTTGTTGAAAATAATAAGTTACTAATTATTTTTTTAAAGAATTCCGTATAAATAGTGGCTCAGGAGGGTTAATTGCTCCTTGATAGCTCTCATCAAAATCATTTAACGACGAAAGCGCGGACTCTAGGTCACTATCTTCTTTTAGGTCAAAAGATGTAAATCCGCATCTCATAAGATAAAACAATTGATCTTGGATCGGGTTTCCTATGGCTCTAAGCTGGCCAGTGAATTCATACCGCTCTTTTAGTAACCTGCCAATTGAAAATCCTCTCCCATCTGTAAAAACTGGAAAATTTACAGCAATCAGGGGAAATAGGTTGGCTTCATGCCCAATCAATTCTACTGACTCATCACTATCAATCCATATTCCAGTCACTGTAAGATTTAAGTTGTCTCTATTATCCAGCCAATATTGCATAGGTAATAAAAGAAGCGGTTCTGCAGGAAGTACACCCTCAAATCCCTTTTCTATAATAATCCAAGGATCTTCTACTACCTCAGCCCCTTTAATAATTTTAGGCATATCTAGGCACCTTTCTTACGGCGAGCAGCAGATACTGCGATGTTTTTAGGATAGACACTTTCCTTAAAGGGATCAGGCCCAATACGACGATATGTGTCTATGAATAACTCATCACCTTTTCGTTGCTGAATATAAGTATTAAGAATTTTTTCAATAACATCAGGAACCTCGCTCTCACCAAACGATGGCCCTAAGACTTTTGCTAAAGAGGCATCGGTGCCAGAGCTACCTCCTAATTGAATTTGATAAAACTCCGCCCCTTTTTTATCGACTCCTAGTATCCCTATATTACCTACATGGTTGTGTCCACAAGCATTCATGCAGCCAGATATATTCAGCGAAAGATCGCCTAAATCATAAACGTAGTCAATATCTTCGAACTTTCTCTGGATAGATTCAGCTATAGGTATAGATTTTGCGTTGGCTAAGGAGCAAAAATCTCCTCCCGGACAACAGATCATATCTGTTAGTGTGTCTATATTTGGGGTAGCAAAACCACCAATTTTTGCTTTTTTCCACAACTCAAATAGATTGGATTTATTAACATCAGCTAGCACTATATTTTGATTATGTGTTGCTCTAACTTCACTAAACGAAAATTCATCTGCCAATTTTGCAATAGCTTCTAACTGGATATCTGTTAAATCACCAGGTGCAACGCCAGTTGGCTTTAACGATAATGTAACGGAAACATAACCTTCTATTTTATGTTCTCTAACATTTCTTTTGAGCCATTTACCGAAAGCGATGTTCTCTTTTGCTGACGCTAATAACTCGTTATCTAAGTTTTTATCATCAAGAGGCTCGTAAGATGGTTGAGTAAAAAACACTTTAACCCTATTAATCTCTTCATCAGTCAATTTTCCAAGTGTATCTTTGGTATATTCCCATTCATCTTCTACTTCTTGCGCAAAAACTTCTGGTGTCCAAGCTTTCACTAAAATCTTTATCCTAGCTTTATATTTATTAGACCTATTTCCGTGACGATTATAGACTCTCAGGATGGCATCAAGGTAAGTTAATAGATCTTCTTGAGGTAAAAACTCGCGGATAACCGAACCAATAATAGGCGTACGCCCCAGCCCACCACCTACTAGTACCTTGAAACCCAGTTCATTAGATATATTTTTTACAATCTGAATTCCTATATCATGAACCTGTATCGCCGCTCTATCTCCTTCAGTCCCACACACAGCAATTTTAAATTTACGTGGAAGAAATGCAAATTCTGGATGAAATGTAGACCATTGTCTTATGATTTCGCACCATGGGCGCGGATCCTCTAGCTCATCTTTAGATACCCCAGCAAACTGGTCGGATGTAGTGTTGCGAATACAATTTCCGCTAGTTTGTACTGCATGCATCTGAACTTCAGCAAGTTCTGCTAGTATTTTTGGCACATCTTCAAGTTTAGGCCAGTTGAGCTGAATATTTTGGCGAGTAGTGACATGACAGTAACCCTTATCATATAGCCTAGTAATATGAGCTAACTTTCTTAATTGGGTTGAATTTAACAGGCCATAAGGAACTGCAATACGCAACATTGGCGCAAGACGCTGAATGTATAAACCATTTTGTAGGCGCAAAGGAAGAAACTCATCGTCAGTAAGCTCACCAGCTAAATAGCGATCAGTCTGATTTTTAAATTGAGAAACACGCTGCTCAATAATTTTTTGGTCTTGTTCGTTGTATATGTACATAAATATTTACAGAATAAATAATTTTTTAGGAGTCTTATTATCTATTATTGGCAGTAAAAATAATAGAAATCAGTTAGTTTTAGAGAGAATAGCTGAATTTCTGGAATTATCTAAATAATAGTCATTCTAGATTATGATCCAAAGTATATTTTATATCCTATTTATGTAATTAAATGATCCTTAATATATTAAGCAGGAATGAGGACAATATGAAACGACATTGATATAATTAATCTATGTAGTAAATGTATAAAAGATATAATTGCATAAAAATGAGACTGCCAATATGCCAGAAGAAATCGTTAAAAGTAAATTAGACAAAAAAGATAACAGTGCTGTGGACGCTATCGCCGCTGTTGGATTCGCATGCATTTTTGTTGCGACAATCGTTTTCTGGCTTAGTAACCATTAAAATTATTTGATTTAAATAGAATTTTACCATTAAATTTTTTTATTTTCTGAGAATTTTTTAACTTACAAGCCGTTTTTTTATTGAAATCCAGAGTTACTTACTACTACTTTAACAATAGAAATAACGCAAATAATAAAGACTATAGTAAATATAATCCCCGCTATAATAAAACTATATATATTTCCATACTTGAAATCTCTAATCCTGTTGCTATTGCTCTGTACTCCAATGAATGCCGCCAGAGTGCTAGCTACAATGGTCCAGAACCCAGGTTTTAAGTCATTTTCATCGATACTCTTACTCTTCTCTTGCATGTTTATCATTCCTAGTTTCTGGTTCTTATAAGTTAGGCCTTAGCCATTTCTTCATGTCCGCTAAAGACAGTCCTTTTCTGATTGCTAGGCTTTCTAGTTGATCTTGGTTTATTTTTCCTACATTAAAATATTTTGATTCAGGGTGAGAAAAATACCACCCACTTACTGATGCAGCCGGCCTCATAGCAAAACTTTCAGTTAGGTTGATACCTATATTCTGATCCGCATTCAGTAAGTTAAATAATTGTTCTTTTTCTGTATGATCTGGACAAGATGGATAACCGGGAGCTGGTCTTATTCCTTGATACTTTTCTTTTATAAGAGCTTCATTATCAAGCTTTTCGTCAACAGAGTATCCCCAGAATTCTTTTCTGATTCTTGAATGCAAATGCTCTGCAAATGCTTCTGCTAATCGATCTGCTAGTGCTTTAACCATAATACTATTGTAATCATCACCTTTTGCCTCATATTCAGCTGCTAGATCTTCAACACCTATACCAGTTGTAACCGCAAATCCACCTATGTAGTCATTTGTATTAGTCTCCTTGGGAGCAATAAAATCTCCTAAAGAAAGCATCTCCGTAACATCATTATTTTTTGATGACTGCTGCCTAATATTATGAAGCACAGCCTTTACTTCAGTTCTAGATTGATTTGAATAAACCTCAATATCATCATAGTTTATTGTATTGGCCGGCCATAATCCAAACACAGCAGACGCTTTTATTTTTTTCTCTCTAATTAGTTCTTTTAGCATCACCTGTGCATCATTAAATAAATCTGTGGCAGCTTGGCCCACAACCTCATCGTTAAGTATTTTCGGGTATTTCCCTGCAAGATCCCATGTAATAAAAAATGGAGTCCAATCAATCGTATTCAATAAAGATTCTAGTGGATAATCCTCTAGAATATTAACGCCAAGAGTTTTAGGTATAGGTGGTACATAGTTCTTCCAATTTATCTTACGCCGTGCCTCTTTAGCTTCATCATAAGTAAGCGAGTTGTTTCTTGGCCGACGATTAGACATCCTAGCTCTAACTTGCTCATAATCAAGCTGAACACCTGCGATGTAGCCATCTTTTTCCTCTTTATTGAGAAGCTTTCCGGCAACTCCTACTGCTCTCGAAGCATCAGCAACATAAATTGTCTGATTATGATGATAACCAGGATCTATCTTTACGGCCGTATGCGCTTTTGAAGTAGTCGCACCACCAATCAATAGAGGGAAATTTAAATTTTGTCGTTCTAGTTCACTAGCTATATGAACCATTTCGTCTAAGGAGGGTGTAATGAGGCCTGATAATCCAATAATGTCTACTTTTTCTTGTACAGCAGTTTCAATGATTTTTTCTGCTGAAACCATAACACCAAGGTCAATTACTTCATAATTATTACAACCAAGAACAACTCCGACGATGTTTTTGCCAATATCATGTACATCACCTTTAACAGTTGCCATTAATATTTTTCCGTTGTATTGCGCTTTTTCTCCTTTCTCTTTTTCAATGAAAGGCTGGAGGTGAGCAACAGATTGCTTCATTACGCGAGCAGATTTTACAACTTGAGGGAGAAACATTTTACCTGCACCAAATAAGTCGCCTACTACATTCATTCCGTCCATTAAAGGGCCTTCAATGACATGAAGCGGCCGCTTAGTGTTGAGTCTGCATTCTTCTGTATCCTCTATTATGTAAGTAGTTATTCCCTTTACAAGTGCATGTTCTAGGCGTTTTTCAATTGACCATGATCGCCACTCTAGATCAGCCTTATTGTCTTTTTTAGGGCCATCGACATGGTAATCTTGGGCGATAGACACTAAATTTTCGGTACCTTCAGATGAAATATTGAGAATAACAGCTTCTACTTTTTTACAAAGTTCTTTTGGTATCTCGCTGTATACAGAAAGTTGTCCTGCATTCACGATGCCCATGCTTAGTCCTGCACGAATTGCATGAAGAAGAAATACTGAATGAACAGCCTCTCTTACCGGATTATTTCCACGAAATGAAAATGAAACATTGCTGACACCTCCAGAAATAAGCGCAAGAGGTAGATTTTCTTTAATCCAGCGAGTACTCTCAATAAAGTCGACCGCATAATTATTATGTTCTTCTATACCTGTAGCGACCGCAAACACATTTGGATCAAAAATTATATCTTCTGGGTTAAAACCAACTTCATCTACTAAAATACTATAGCTTCGACCGCATATTTCCTTTCTCCTCTCTAGACTATCAGCTTGACCTCTCGTATCAAAAGCCATCACAACTACAGCTGCTCCATACTTTTGGCATAACTTAGCTTGCTTGATAAAAGATTCTTCGCCCTCTTTAAGGCTAATAGAATTTACAATGCATTTCCCTTGTACCCACTTTAATCCAGACTCAATGACGTGCCATTTAGAGGAATCGATCATTAGTGGAACTTTTGATATATCTGGTTCAGATGCAATCAATTTCGTAAAAGTAGTCATAGCCTCAACAGCGTCTAACATTCCTTCATCCATATTGATGTCAATAATTTGCGCGCCATCTTCTACCTGTAGGCGGGCTACAGCTAAAGCCTCTTCATATTTTCCATCTAGTATCAATTTCTTGAATCGAGCAGAACCTGTAACATTGCAGCGTTCACCTACGTTCACAAATAACGAATCTTGGAAAATAGTATAAGCTTCTAGTCCTGATAGGCGGCATGCAGACTTAATTGTTGGAATTGGCCTTGATTTGAATTTTTTGACGCTGGTAGCTATTTCTTTGATGTGTTCTGGTGTTGTACCGCAACATCCACCAATTATATTAATAAAACCACTTTCAGCAAATTCAGTAACAATCGCGCTGGTTTCTATTGGTGTTTCGTCGTATTCTCCAAACTCATTTGGAAGCCCAGCATTTGGATGAGCGCTCACAAAAGTGTTAGAAATACGTGATAATTCTTCTATATGCGGACGCAGCTCTTTTGCCCCTAAAGCACAGTTTAAGCCTATAGAAAATGGCTTTGCATGAGAGACTGAATTCCAAAAAGCTTCAGGAGTTTGCCCCGAAAGGGTTCTACCGCTTGCGTCTGTAATAGTGCCAGAAATCATGATTGGTAATTCAAGATCTAGTTCTTCAAAAGCTGACTTAACTGCAAAAATTGCCGCCTTAGCGTTCAAGGTATCAAAAATTGTTTCTATTAAAATAATATCGCTACCGCCTTCTATCAGTGCTTTAGTAGCGTCGATATATGTATCTACCAGTTCGTCAAAATTCGTATTTCGTGCAGCTGGATCGTTAACATCTGGCGATATTGATAATGTTCGACTAGTCGGGCCTAGAACTCCCGCTACCCATCTTGGTTTTTCGGGTGTAGAAATCTCATCACACGCTTCTCTTGCAAGTTCTGCTCCAGCTTTATTGAGCTCATGCACTAGATCTTCCATCCCATAGTCCGCTAGAGATATAGAGGTAGAGTTAAACGTATTAGTTTCTACAATATCTGCGCCCGATTTTAAATATGCGAGATGAATATCCTTAATTATTTCTGGTTGAGTTATCGATAAAAGATCATTATTGCCTGCTACATCTCTATCAAAATTCTTGAATCGCTCACCTCTGTAGTCAGTCTCATTAAACTTATGTCTTTGAATCATCGTTCCCATTGCGCCATCAAGAATTAAGATTCGATGGGAGGCTTCTATATATAGATTTTTGATACGGATGTCGCGATTATTCAATTTTTTATCCATAGTCTTTTGACATTTACAGCACAGGTATTTTTTATATGACTCATTTTATCATATCAATATACCTATATCAAAATATTTTGATATAGGTATTAAAATAAGATTCCAATAAAAAGGTAGTTAATTGTCGATATAGGTCAAGAGTGCTAAAGTAGAGAAATAAGATCCTAGATAAGTGTATAGGAAAAAAGATAATTCTAAGGGACTATATGACAAATATTGACATTACAGAATCTGCACAAAAATATCTTGCAGAACTGCTTGAAAAGCAGGATACAGAAGGTATTGGGATTCGTATCTTTGTCTCTGATCCCGGAACTCCGAAAGCTGAAACCTGTATTGCATATTGTCGCCCTGGAGAAGAAAAAGAAGACGATACTGTAATGAATTTTCCTGATTTTAAAGCTCATTTTGGTCAAAGAAGTTTACCTTTCTTAGAAGACGCAAAGGTAGATTATTCTGATGATAAGTTTGGTGGGCAGCTCACAATAAGAGCCCCAAATTCTCGTATGCCTAATATTAGCGACGATAGCGCGATCGAAGATAAGATTAATTATGTTTTATATAATGACGTTAATCCTGGATTGGCAGCCCACGGTGGAAATATTACTCTAGAAGAGGTTGTAGATGATATTGCAATTCTCAGATTTGGTGGTGGATGCCAGGGCTGTGGATCAGCAGATGTTACTTTAAAGGAAGGAGTGCAAAAGACTATGCTGGAAAAAATTCCTGAACTTAAAGGTATTAAAGATGTAACAGACCACACAGACAAAAGTAAGGCTTACATGTAATCCTTTAAATATAGGCCGCTTATGATTTCTTTGACTGCCTACTAGCGAGCGTGCCTTTAAGTTTTTCATGCATTGTACGGATTGTTTTCTCCGTTGTTTTCCAGTCTATGCAGGAATCAGTAACGGATACCCCATATTTTAGATCTTTTATATCAGCGGTTATGCTTTGATTTCCAGCGTGAATGTTACTTTCAATCATAAGCCCGACGATCGACTGATTTCCCTCAAGAATTTGATCAGTCACATTTTCTACTACCAAAGACTGAAGTTCGTGATTTTTGTTAGAATTGGCATGACTGCAATCCACCATGATGTTTTCTGATATTCCTGACGATCTTAGTCTTTCCTCTGCAATAGATATACTGACTGAGTCATAATTAGGTTTCCCATCGCCACCACGAAGAACTACATGAGAGTATGAGTTTCCTGCCGTTGTTATGACCGATACACTACCTTCAGCATTAACTCCCAAAAATCTATGCGGGCTAGCTACAGACTTCAGGGCATTAATTGCAACTGTCAGGCCTCCATCAGTGCCATTTTTGAATCCTACGGCTGAAGAAAGGCCCGAAGCCATTTCGCGGTGTGTCTGCGATTCTGTCGTTCGAGCGCCTACAGCTGCCCATGAAATCAAATCATGCATATATTGAGGTGATATCGGATCAAGAGCTTCTGTGGCGGTAGGTAGACCCAGTTCTGCTATATCCATTAGCAGTTGCCTTCCTATATGAAGTCCTTCGGTGATTTTAAAGGAGTCATTAAGGTAAGGATCATTAATAAGTCCTTTCCAGCCCGTAGTAGTTCTAGGTTTTTCAAAATAGACTCTCATCACTAAACATAGAGTGTCAGAAACTTCTTTAGCTAAATCTTTTAGTCGCTCAGCATAATCTATGGCTGCATCAACATCATGGATAGAGCAAGGACCTACAACAATAAATATCCTATGATCTTTTCTATCAAGAATATTTTCAATGGAATTTCGGCCATCCGTTATTGTTTTTTGTGCAATAACAGTAAGTTTTATCTTATCTTTTAGGGCCTTAGGCGTTATCAATATCTCTTGTGATTCAATATTGATATTATCAACAGCTTTTATCATTTCATTTAACACCAGCTAATTTCTCAATTTCACTATTCTACAGCAAAACTTACATATGGGGCATAAGAGAAAATTCTAGAATTTCCTTAAAATATTTAGTGCACAGAGATCTTGGGTATTTTTTTATGGGGTGCTTTCATTTTAAGATAATACCTGTAAAAATAATTTGATTAGATTTCTTCCAGGTGTTGAATCAATGGAAAATATAGTGCTTTTCTTGCAGGTAAATCATTAATCTTATTGAGTAGATTTGCGTAGTGTTTAAGTTGTCCTTGATATTGTAATATTTCACGCTGCAAAAAATCATCTAAATGCTCATTTTTATGAGGCTCAGTCGACTTATAATCAATGATCCATTGCTCTTTATTTAAAATAAAGCAGCGGTCTATAACAGAAGTTTTAGGTTTACTGTCCCTCGACGACTGGTAACCAATAGCGAACTCACA
>Ga0308007_10001372_pt1 | contig 10721 bp, 17 predicted proteins | sample Neamet71_FD_203152 | JGI IMG/M metagenome (GOLD analysis project Ga0308007, IMG submission 203152) | Marine microbial communities from water near the shore, Antarctic Ocean - #71 | ecosystem: Environmental > Aquatic > Marine > Unclassified | place: Southern Ocean | collected 2014-06-07
TTCGCGTCGCTTTTTTTTCCAAATTCCATAATATTTAGAATAATTGCAATATATTTATTTAAAGAATAATTGCAATTGTTATATATATTATGAATCCGGTTTATTATTACCTAGCTGAAAACAAAGGGAAAAAGTTATCTATGAAAAAGCTGTCAAAGACTCTGGAGATGAAGAAAACCGCCGTTATTTATTATTGTTTCAAGGATATTAGAATAAGGAGAGTACTCGGATATGAAGTTGGGTGCGGAAAAAATAGTCTTAATGTGTTTACAGTTGACAATTAATACTATTACCTAATCATTCTTTAATTATATCGGGAAAAATATTAGAAATAATAGAATCACAACCTTCGAACACTTTAAAAGACCAAGCTGATCTTTCTTTATTCCAACTTGCTCGATTAAAAGAAGATTTGATAAGATCTTTTCTCTCAAAAGTTTTAGTTCCTGAAATATACACAGTGTCGTCTATGATTGTATACACCAAGTCTTTCTTGGCAGCTACTTCAACAACGACCGCGTCATCTTGGATTAGGTCATCGATAGTAGCTTTATCGATTTTTGCTTTGATTATAGTCTGTAGCAATTCAATTAGAGGTGCTACCTTTTTGTCAAGTTCTTCAAATTTATCTTCAATAATTTTAATGCGATTCTCAAATGTTGCGTCCATATCTGCGTAACTTAGTGATTATGTAGATCTATAACTTTTATAACTTTTATAACTTTAAATAAGTAAATGTACAAATTAAACAGTTTCTTTCATATTTTGATGAGACCTATACATAAATTTATAATTTTTAAGTCCGAAATTATCATTATTTAGTACAGTTTCGATGTCATTTTTTATTTCCATAGAATCCATCCAAAATTCCATACGGTATAAAACACTTGTAAATTTAGTACAGTCCACTATTCTTATTCCATTTATATGCTTATATATGTCATTATTATTAGAAATGATTTCTAATAAACAGTTTAACCATTCTTCGTGGAATTTAATTAAATTTTTACCATTTTTAATAGAAAATTCGAATCCAGTGTTATTTTTAGAATCTTCCCAACATGGTTCTATACCCGACCTAAAGAAAGAGTATGCACATGGGGTAGCATTATTTCGTTTCATCTTTTTCATTGTTTTTCCGTCTGAAAAAATATCGTAAATTTTTGGTATATTATTAAATGTTCTCCAAAACATCTGCACATTTGTTATATCCATTAATTTTTCTACATTTTCATTATAATATTTACCAAGATCCTTGTAATGTAAAAATAGTGTCCATTTGTCGGATAACTCAATTATGTTCTCATCCATCTTTCAGAATAGTATAAATTCTTAATATATTATAGTTTTAAATGAAATTTTATTTTAAAAGTATATTATATAACAATGAATAGAGCGGGGAAATCAAATATAGACCCAGATATTTGGGGACCTTATTATTGGAAGGTTTTTCACTTCACGGCATTTGGATATCCAAATGAACCGACCGATGACGATAAGAAAGCATACAAAGATTTTTACTTAAATTTTTCCAAAATATTACCATGTGATAGTTGTACAAATGCTGCTACGAGAGAAATGGAAACTACCAACTGGGAAAAAATATTGTCATCTAGGGAAGTTTTAATTAGGTGGACATATAATTTCCACGAAGAAGTAAATATTAAGTTGGATAAAAAGTCTCCAAAATTCAGAGATTTCGAGGATAATTTTGTAAATGATAACATGTCAAACTATTCTAATAAGCTGGAGCACATCATTATAATACTTACTGTTATCGGTGCGATAATTTTTGCTGTATTTATGCTCCGCACATTAGACATTCTGTAGTATCCTCCGCGACATCAGAATCTTTCTGTTTAATAATTTCCTTTGATACATCTGTTGTGAAGTTTTGAGTTTCTAATACAGATTTTGTTCTTATGTAATACGATCCAGTTTTTAATCCACTTTTCCACCCGTGAAAATGTATAGAATGAATAACCTTTGGTTGAGGGGGGTTTACAAAAAGATTTAGACTTTGACTTTGACAGATAAACGGGCCACGTTGTATAGACATGTTTAAAAGAGATTTCTGAGGTAGCTCCCATGCCGTTCTGTAAATTTCTTTGATGTCATTTGGGATGTCCAATCCCTGAACAGAACCTTTGTTTAGCATTATTTTCTCAATTAACCCCCCCGAGAACAGGTTACGACTTCTAAGCTCGTTTATAAGATGTTGATTTATGATAACATAATTTCCAGATAATACAGACCTCGTGTACAAATTAGATGTATACGGTTCAAATGATTCGTTATTTCCCATTATTTGAGCAGTAGAAGCAGTCGGCATGGGAGCAACTAGAAGACTATTGCGAATACCATGTTTTATAATATCCTGCTTAAGTTCGTTCCATATAGTTTCAGAATAGAATGTAGGTTTTACATTCCACATATCAAATTGAAGAATTCCCTTACTACTAGGAGAGCCCTTGAATGTTTCATATGGACCATGAAGCTTAGATAACTCACACGACATTTGTAATGCATTATAATATATACATTCGAATATATTCATATTGAGCTCCATTGCTTGATGCGAATCATAAGGGAACTTAAGTATCATAAATGCATCTGCAAGACCCTGTACACCGATACCAATCGGCCTATGTTTCATATTAGATAATCGCGCCTCGGGCGTGGGATATTCGGTAACATTTATTACATTATTTAAATTGTGAACCAATTCTCTGGTCTTTTCTCCAAGTAAATCATAATCAAACTCTCCGTTATTAATGTATTTTGGGAGACACAAGCTTGCTAGGTTACATACTGCCGTTTCGTTAGCATCGGAATATTCAACTATTTCTGTACATAGATTACTACTCTTAATCATCCCGTAATTTTTTTGGTTTGATTTGTTGTTTACGGAGTCCTTGTATAGAATATATGGAGACCCAGTCTCAATCTGAGAGTTTATTATTTTAGCCCATAGATCAGCGGCGTGGATCTGACACCTGTATTTTTTTTCTGATTCATATTGAATATACAGGTTGTCAAACTCTTCTCCGTAAACATTTTCTAATCCACGACACTCGTTAGGACACATAAGAGACCACATCTCATTTTTCTCGACTCTCCTCATGAAAAGATCAGGTATCCATAATGCATAAAAAAGGTCTCTTGCTCGAATCTCTTCTGCCCCGTTGTTCTTTTTTGCATCTAGAAAATCATGGATGTCTGCGTGCCAAGGTTCAATATATATTGCAAATGACCCATTTCTTTTTCCACTTTGGTTAATATGTCTAGATATATCATTATAAACCTTTAATAGTGGCATAATGCCATTGCTTTTACCACCAGTTTTATTAATATGAGAATCTTTTGATCTAACATTTGAAATATGAACCCCAATACCTCCTGCCCATTTTGATATCAATGCCATATCGGCAGCTGTTTTGTAAAGTCCTTCGACTGAATCATCTGTTCCTAGTAGAAAACATGAACTCATTTGTTGATAGTTTGTACCAGAGTTAAATAGAGTAGGAGTTGCATGCGTATAATACTTAGAAGACAGGGAATTATAAACTTTTTCTACCATATCCATATCATCCGCGTGGATAGCAAGTGCAACTCTCATAAATAAATGTTGCGGACGCTCCATAAATTTCCGCTCCACATTTAAAAGATAAGATTTCTCCAACGATTTAAACCCAAAATAAGTAATAAGATAGTCTCGGTCATAATCAATTATTTCATTTAGTCTTTCTACATTATTATCAATTGTACTTATAAACCTGTCTGAAACAATGCCTCGTGTATTTAATTTTTTCATAACAGATTGAAAATCACCGCACGTATTTTTATGGTGATTATTTATAGCTATTCTACTAGCCAAAATTAAATAATCTGGGTCATGTTTAAAGAGAGTCGCAGAAAAACTCGCAGAAAAATCGTCAAGTTGGGTTGTGGTTATACGATCATAAATCAAACTGCATATATTCTGAGCTACAAATATGGGATCCACATTAAGTTTATTTCCCCAAATTGTACTTTCTCCTCCTAAGAATTTTATTTTATCTGTGATAAGATCGAATTTAACATCCTCTTCTGATCCACTTCGAGTGATTACTTTCATCTTTAATATTAACTATATTATCTCTTAAAATATATTTAATGTTAAATAAATGTAATATCATGTAATATCATGTAATATCATGTAATTTGGTGTAATATGATGAGTAAGTTTACCACAGCCTAAGTTTGCTTGTAACCGGGACCCAAGTTTTCAAATACTGAGATAGGAGTATTAGAATTAGGGATATAACCATATGCAATAGAATCTTTGATATACATCATTGTATCAACTTTGGAATATATTAAAAATAACACAAGGAAAGCGATAGATGCCACACTTAACGTAAGTAAAAGATTATTCATTTATTATAATATAATATATTATTTATAATAATTGAATTGAATTGAAATAATTGAATTGAAATGAAATAATTGAAACGAGATTATTGACTTGTGTATGCTTTCGGCTTCATATGTTTCACAGTATCTCCCCTAGGTGCAATAACTAATGAACTTCCTGTGCTGTGACCACCAACCATAACCTTTGGAGAATCTGTAATTGGATCTAATTTCTTATGTCCGCCGCCGACTACCCATGGATATGGACCAGAAAGTCCAGACTGTGTATCGGTTTCAGTCTTAATCCACCCAATGGCCTTTTGTTTTCCGGAGCCACCGTCGAATGTTTCTTCAACTGCTCCCATCCGAGTATCTGGAACCGAAACTTCCTTATTGCGTACTCCACCGCCTACACCCCATGGATATGAGCCAGACCTACCACGAGGAGTGGAACTATATGCTGCTTGCCAACTAGTTCCTTTATTCCCACCCCCGGATGAAAACATATTCTTAACAATTTCTGCGGAAGGTTTCACTGTAGAATGTCTAGATTCTCTGTTACTGTATCCTCCAATTGGCCATACACCAAGGCGCCAAAATACGATAACTATTAACAATAGTGTAACTAAACCATATCTGGGCTCAAGTGGAAACATGAGCGCTGGAAGGAGAAGTACCCACCAATATACTACATCTGATGATACATCTGGGGGTGCAACTGCGGGTGCAACTGCGGGTGCAACTGCGGGTGCAACTGCGGGCGCAACTGCGGGTGCAACTGCGGGTGCAACTGCGGGTGCAACTGCGGGCGTGGTCGGTGACACATTCGATGTGTCAGAAGAAACCTGTTGTCCAGTGGTCGTAGCCATTATTTATTATTTATAAAATATATTATTTTTTATTTAAAACGAAAAATACAATTATAACCAGAGGTAAACTAAGAATTATATAAATCTTACATTACTAAGCGGCAGCGTTCCCGTGCATGGGAACACCCATTTGTGTATGCGAATTAATATTAGAAGTTAGATACTTAGTTTGTTCTCTCTCGATCCCGGCACCGAACTGTAATGCGGAAATCTTATCACTTAACATCATCTTATCCTCCTGTATTCTCTCTATCTTTCGTTGGAGATCGTTAACTTTATCCTTTAATGATTGCTTATCCATAGAATCAATATCCACTGCAGACGTAGTATTTACAGCATAATCTATTCTCGTGTCAGTTTTTGTGTTCTCACTTAAAAACCAATAGACTAGAACAGATGCTATAAAAGCAAATGTTATAAATACAATATCACTTTTATTATTTGTCATAATTTATAATAACAGATATATTTTATTTTTTTTATATTGAATGTTATTTATTTAATTAATTTAAGAGTTCCCGCTGCGGCCAGACCGGCCATCATTTGAAAAATTATAAATGTAACAAATTCTAATGTGGTTCTTTTTCCAATAGAATAAAACATTAAAGTTATAGCTGGATTGAAATCATTTGACACGTTAATAAATAATAAGCCAATGGGTATTATTATAGCAAGGAATATCAAGTTTGACATAATAAACCATTCCGATTTAAAGTATTTCATACTAAGTAGGATAGTTATGCAAAATGCATAAGTTCCCATAAACTCTGTTATCAAATTTGAGTAATTCATTTAATTCAATTAATTCAATTAATATAACGTACTATAAAATAATTGAATTTAATGAATTATTTAAGACCCTAAGGTCTTATTTATTGAATTTAATTAAATTAATTTATATAACCGGTAAACGTACAATATCCCTGTCATTTTTAATCAGTTACGATTGTTTGGTTATATACGTTACCATCATTATTTTCCCAGTAAATAATTCTCGTATTGTCTAAAAAATTGCCAAATCGATCCGATCTGAAGTGAATATGATATTACTGATTATATTATCAATTATAAATAACCTACGAGTCTGACCAAGTACGCAACAATTATTGTAAATATTCTCAATTGTATCAATCCATCTAGATGGTTCCTGGATATATTTATATGTAATTTTCGTACTCATGATATTCATATAATTTTCAAATTCTTCGGTATTACAAATTGTATTATTTATTTTTATCAAATGTGAGAAAATGTCGCAATTTCTAGCGACTTTAAACATATAAATTCTTCTTATAGCATCTGCTGCGTCGTCACGTACAAGATTCCAGATTAGTTCTATTAGTTCAGTGGGGAAAAACTTACATGTTTGGAAAGTCTTAATAAAGTAAAAGATTTTCTGATTCATACTTTATTATTCTTTGATATCTATTATGTATTCTTTGTTATTTATTCATACTTGATTATTTTTTGGTTATATACTTTTTTGCAATTAATCTTGTCCATTTATATCTTCTAGTACATGACCGTAATTGTCAGCTTTTCGGCCAAGGTGGTCTGAATGAATTTCGTCCCGGTTTCCCCTCAAATTATTTACCTTGGTACATAACCAAACTAGAGGAGTTTGTATTTTGTCGTATGCGTTAACAGCAAAGTCTATATGCTTACTCATCTTATTTACACCAACTTCTATATTATCTAATTTTTCTAATTTTTCTAATTTTTTTATTTTGACCAAAATTAAATTTAATTTTTCCTCCAAATCAGCTATTCTAGACTGCGAAATGTCCGGTTCGGACGGTCTTAACCATGCGTCGTTACGGGAAGATATAGAAAACGATGTAGCCTTGTCACACATTTATTATAGTATGTAGTATATTTCTAAATCAGTATTTCTAACTTAGTATTTCTAACTTAATCTTCTTTTGTATAGCATTTTCTACAAACTGGCATATAAGATTCCACTGAACCAATAAGTACTAGATCCTCGGATTTAATAATTCTTTTTGTAAAACTAGCAAGTGTCCCATTCATGCACCCCATGCAGATTGCATGCAACTTACGAACATTTTCGCAATACGGTATTAACTCTAAAATTTCACCAAATGGTCTCTTAAGATAATCACCGTCTAATCCACATACGTGGATTATCTTTCCATCTTCACATGCATCCACACAGAACTTAACTAAGTTTTTGAAAAACTGTCCTTCATTAATGCAAATCACATCAGATTCTGTATAACCTTTCAAAGATTTTGCAAGTTCTAGATCTTTACCACATGTTATACAATCAAGTGAAGTTTTATCATGGGTTGTTATTTTATCAGCTGACGAATATCTAGAATCTTCTTCGTAATTTATTATTAAAACATTTCTATTTAACAATTTGTTCATTTTGGCGACCGATATTATTTCTGATGTTTTTCCAGAAAACATGCATCCCATAATTAGATTAATACTCATAATCACAGTTGTTATTACAGTTATATCTAATAATGATCTATTTTGTTAAATTAAGTTAAATTAAGTTAATTTAAGTTAATTTAAGTTAATTTAAGTTAATTAAATTTAAGTTAATTTAAGTTAATCTGAAGACTAAATAGTTCCACCAAATCACTATAAGTTTTTATTAATTTATTATAATCGTCCATTGTTTCTATTGGCATTTTACTATTTAATGTCTCAAAAAAATATTTAGATCCGACCGTTTTAAGCCAAATAATATCGTCTTTACATAATACATACTCACATTCTGACGACAGTTCGTTTCCACATGAAATGCATATGTCGTAAATGTCAACATCAAACGAATTTTTTTCGGTAATCTCATGTATAAGTAAATTTAGGTCATTGAATAACTTCAAGTTAACATACTCGTTTACGTTAATATTTACATTTGTTAAATTGTCGCATATTGAGTCTATGTCCATTTGTGAATAAGACATATTATAGTATTACTATAATGAATTAAATAATTATTAAGTGTAATTATTAAGTATAATTATTTAATGCAATTTACCAGTAGATAAATAAAACTATCACGTATTATCTATTATCATACATCTTCAATTTGAACACTGACTTGTTTCGCGGGCACAGCAAACCGGTTATATATCTTTATAGAATAATCAGTCTTGCAATTATCAGGAAGGGCCTGTTTAGAATTCTTGAAATGAGCCTTATAAAGTGCAACATCAGCTGGTCTCAATGGAAGCGCCTCTAATTGAAGTCTTTCATATTCCTTTAGTGCCCATTCTAAAAGTTCGTCCGACGGTCTGCGATCTTCGCGTGACATTCCCATTTGGAGAGTGACATATCTATAATAACTTCCAAATTGCTTCGCAACCGAGCCATGTTCTGCGGCTTTCTCGTCAGAGTTGTAAAACTTTTTCAAACTCTGAACGAATGATGTAACTAGACCAATACCACCTGCGGTAAATAATACGGCGTCCTTTGCCATCGGTACGTCGATACTTCCAGCGACCAGAGACGCTGCCGATGCTACCGTGGTCGCAACTATACTATATAGAGTTAAATTATTTGATACTGACCTCCAGAATCCAGACGAATTTGTATGCATAAATCTAAGTCCAGACGCTTTCTCACCCCACTCTCTCACAAGATTTTCATAATCATCATTCCAGGACTCCGCATTTACGCGCTTCTTAAACCCTGCCATTTTAACCTCTGCCATCGCTAAGCTTGCTTCTGCATTTCCAGCTGGTTGTGCCATTTATTCGATCTATAGATATAGATATATATTTTTTTTTATAATTTTAAAATATTTACAGTTATCAAATGGGGATTGTAAACTTAGATTCTATTACTAGTTCGTTTGGTACATCATTCGCGAATACATATGTATCATTAAATAATGGTCATGTTAACATATCGTGCGAGAGAAGTGGACCAAACAATGACGCATGTGGATGGGTTTTAAGTGCCAGTTTTAGTGTATGGGTATCTAAAGAGTTTAGACTTTCTAATAAGAGTATTATAGACAGGGTTAATGTTAGGGCATCGTTAACCGACGACATGTTAAATAAAGACTGTTTTACTTTAGCATATGATTTACTAAAATTACAATTAACAAATACAGATGATAGCATTTGATAAAATAATTATTGTAGCCCCGAGGGACTTAAATGAAAATTGTAAAAAGTTAAATGAATTTTTTACAGTTTTTAATTGTGTGATTTAATTTTGTGATTTAATTTTGTGATTTAATTTTGTGATTTAATTTTGTGATTTAATTTTGTGATTTAGACAAGTCCAAGATTTTGCAATTTGATTTTCTTATCATGAGATATAAAAAGTCTTCCATTTACGTACTTAACTTTAACCCACGGAACATGTTCTTGTCGAATTTCCTGATTTGTAATGTTACGACCAAACCTGTCATACTTGTAGTAATTATCACCACATGTTTCGTCCTCCCAGCGCTGTTGATGTTTATAAAATAGTTGCTTCTGTGATTTTTCATTTGTTGCTTTTCTCTTCCTGTTCACGGATGTTTCTTGTGCCTCTGTCATCCTCAGCTCGATAATAGAGTCGAATTCTGGGAGAAAATCTCCGGTTGAGATTGGTGCGGCATATGAAAGAGCCATATCTGTTACGTACCACTTTATATCCAATAAGGATATATTTTTTTATATTATAACGTAAAAAATCCAATCATTCTAAATCCACTCATTCCGAAGCCGCCAAAATGAAATAACTTACATATCTTAGTCGTCGTCCCCCCAACGCTTATTATTGACAGCTGACTTAACCGGTTCGCGGGGGATCTTTTTCAGGACCATGTCAAATAACATATTTGACAGAGCTTTGTCACATTCAAGAACAGTCTGTAGAGTGCTTACATTTCCCAGGACGTATTTAATAAATCCTAGATGCTCGTCTGTGATGTCTTTCTTTGCGTCTTTCTCGTTGTAAAGTGAGCTAGCAACTGCGTAATCGTCAGTGGAGGACATTCTTGATGTAATTGATATTCTTGTTGTAATCTTATGTACTTTATTGTTTCTAGTTAACGTATTTTTTCGCAAAATACAACATTCGTATTAAATATAAATTTTATATAGTTGTAATTGTAATATAGAACTATATATGCCGGTCGAATATTTTCGAGATGACGCCGCATTAAATATATTAGGAACATTAACATCGCATGTTCAGAGTCAAGACTCAAAAATTACAGCTGTCACAGACGAGTTACTAGAGATAAAGGGAGCGAACACAGCAAAGACAGGTATTACCGCTGATCAGGCCAGTGCCATTACAGCTAACACTGCAAAGACAGGTATTACTTCTGATCAGGCCAGTGCCATTACAGCTAACACTGCAAAGACAGGTATTACTTCTGATCAGGCCAGTGACATTACAGATAACACAGCAAAGACAGGTATTACTTCTGGTCAGGCCAGTGCCATTACAGCTAACACAGCAAAGACAGGTATTACT
>Ga0308007_10001376_pt1 | contig 10706 bp, 10 predicted proteins | sample Neamet71_FD_203152 | JGI IMG/M metagenome (GOLD analysis project Ga0308007, IMG submission 203152) | Marine microbial communities from water near the shore, Antarctic Ocean - #71 | ecosystem: Environmental > Aquatic > Marine > Unclassified | place: Southern Ocean | collected 2014-06-07
TGTAATAAAGTCAAAACCGGATTCGGTATTGGTTGCCCACGCCATGACGACGTTTCCGTCTTCTGCTAATGCTTGTATTTGTTCCCATGCCATTTCTCGCACTCGCCTTGTTACGTCGCCAACATACACTCCCGCTCGGATTTCTAGGAGCCAGACAGCTAAACGCCCCCTTAAACGGGGTGGCACCGCTTCGGTCACTACCACTAACATGGCCATGGTTATTTACTCCTATGGCCGATATCACCCATGGTATCTGGTTCTGGTATGGCGGGTGGTTGAGCGTCTTCTGGTGGTTTGGGTAGTTCTATTTCACCCGCAGCCAGCACGTCTTCGATAAGCGGTATTAACCGTTTTAACACCTTTTCTGTACGAAAAACTTCTCGGCAGGCAATGCGTACGTCTTTGTCGGGTTTATGTGGTGATTTGGCGGCAATTCTAAACGCAACGGGGACAACCGTTTCAAATTTGATTAAGTCTGCGATGTCGTAAACAAAAGACAGCGGTTTACCCGTGTGTAAAAAGCCAATAGCCGGCGCATACCCTGCTGCCAAAATGGCGGCTTCTGTTACGCCATATAAACAGGCGGTTGCAGCACTAAGACATTGGTTTATTTTGTCTCCTGCTTCCCAGTCTTTTGGATCATAACGACGGCCATTCCATTTAACGTCGTATTGTTTGGCAAGCATTTGGTAGATTTGTCGTACGCGCGCCCCTTCTATGCCGCGTAGTTGGTCAACACTTCGCCTTTGAGGGGCTTCTTCTCCAAAACGAAGTTCAAACATTTTGCGAACGACTTTTAGACGCAGCGATTCGTCTAAAGCGAGTTGGGCCTGATAAAGCAGTTTATCGGATCGTGCGCCGCCGGGTTGCCCTGCTGAATACAATCGAACGCCTGCCTCTCCAACCCAAATGACTAAGGTACCGGTTGTTGAGGCGAGTTTAATGGCGGCGTGGCTGATTCGTGTACCGGGTTCTAACATCAAGCAGGCTATAGAACCTACCGGAATGTGCATGCGTTCACCGTTCACGTCATCTATGACGACAAACGCACCATCACGAACGTCGATTCGCCCCATGCCAACAAATATCATGGAGTTACGGTCTTTTATGGGGATGGGTTTTAGAGGAACAAAGCCCGCCATTATTCAGTCTCCTTTTGAGATGTAATAGCCGCCAGCTCATTTGCCGCTGTTTTACCTATCCATTGTTTTGGCGTTAACATAAAGCTGTTTAACCCTGCTTCCGTTTTAAACCCGTCGAATTCCACGGGTTTAAAACGGGGGTTATGCAATTGCTCCCATATTCCCAAAAATTCAATGGTGTTACGGTTTCTCAGCCAATTTCTAATGAGGTCATCGGTGCGATCATTGCTTTTATACCGAGCAATGTCCGTAATACAAATGTATTCAATGCCGTCCTTGGTCATGGTCGAAATGTCTTGTTCTAATACCTGTAGTTTTGGCTTCATCTTTCTCATTCCTTAAGTTAGTTGAAGAAGAGCCTATCGATAGGCTCTTCAGGCGCTATATAGGCTTAATCAACATTAATCCACATCCTAAAGATTTCGCTCGGCCAAAGCCTTTTTCCAGTTGAGTAATAAAGCGTTCTGGGTCTTGTACTGTCAGTACACCTTGATAATCCACGCTAGAAAATTGGATTTTATCCTGCTTGTTTTGCTTTTGCCCCTTATGGCTAACATGTTGCCGATAAGATTGAATCTCTGGCAAAAAGTCTAAGGTAAAACCCCATGTTTCTAAGCGTTTAGCATTGGCCAACCATTCTTGAGCCGCTTGCTCCATGATGACTCGAATGTCTTCATTACCTGTTACACCGCGTTCTTTTGCCGTGCGTTTGGCGTGCATCATGACGTCGTGTCGTTTGGATTTACCCTGTTCATCCGTAACACACACTGTTGGGTTGGCGTTTAATTTAAAACTAAGTCGTTGGCCACGTTTTAAATTCGGCATAAAAGACTTGCTCTGTACTTGAAAAATACTGTTGTCTACTTTTGGTTCAACCGTTGACAATACAAAGAAGGTTTTCCCTCCTTCGTCTCCCTCTTGTCGAAACAAAAAAGAACGTTGCTCTTCTTCGGTAAAAAGTTGCCATAATATTTGGTGGTCAGAGTAAACACCTTTGCCACCAAACCCCAGCAGTAATTGTTTTGCCTGTTGTGACGCTTGAAACGATACTTTCGATAAATACATGTTAAGGCTCCTGTATCGTTATTTGGTACATAACCCGTTGTTTAAATTGCCAGCGGTCACGGTTTATTGGGTCATCCCACGGGTGGGTGGTCAGTACGGTTTCACCTTCAAACTCATCGGCCTTACCTTCCCATGTGTAGGTGAAGAACGTGCTTGGTCGTAGCCAAATCGAATCCATTTTGTCAGTTTGCATGATGCTTAAAAAAGAATGATCTAACGCGTCTTTTAAGCCTACTGCGTTCAATATTTCTGGCAATAAAGGCGCGGCCAGCGGGCACGATTTTCGCCCTAGCGATAAAACATAAACCGGTTTTATCAAGGCTTGCTGGAGTTGCTCTAAGGTCATTGCACTGTTTTTTGTCAGTGTAATCGCCACAACCCAAACACCATCACAGCGATAATCTCGTATTGAAAGCACGGTGTTTAATTTTTCTTTGGGCTCATCGAGTAATTCATTTTTACGAGTATGATAGACATATTTGTTATTGCGAGATGGCACTTGGCTGGTGTGATAATCCCGTAATAAACTGGTTGGCGTGATTTGTTTGGTGGCCACTTGTACAACCGAATGCAGCGCGTCTAATTGCGCTGCATCGTCTCGTTTTATGCCCAATGCGGCACCTAATAAGCCGAGAATGGCCGAGCGTGTTGGCGCCACCGCGGTGGCTCTGTCCCCACCAACGGCCGGTTGTCCCCAACTTGCCATGGGGCCATACAGCCGAAAAACTAAATAATCCTTCATGCTTCAGTCTCCTTATTGCGCCACAAAGGTTTTTAATTCGTCGAATGTGCCTTCGCCATTAACGGCATCAATGGTGTAACGCGTTTCTGCACATTCGCCATACACTTTATCGAAGTTCTCCGTTTGTTTGTTTAATGCTGCAATCGCGTCAACGGCTTGATCACCACCCGTCACAGGTTTTAAGAATGCCGCCGATAAAGAGCGTGGTTGTTGTTCGCCTTTTTCTGCCAAGACGTAACTGGCATAAGCACGTGAAGCAAAGCTGTTTTGTTTGCCTTTTGGCGAGACTTTTACGGCGGCTTCCGTCAATGCCTGAATGGCTTTGTTGGCTAACGCTTCATTGCCATTTAGATTTTCAATAAGCTGGGATTTGTTGATGCAGATGTAGTTATAAAAAAGTGCCGCTGCAAAACCCGATTCGCCAATGTGAGAAGAACCTGAATCGACTTTACCATCGTTCAAGTCATCGACTGCGGTAAAGTAATCGTCTTCAACGACGATACTATGAACACTTATGGCATGAGCGACTTGGCAAGCCGCTTCGACATTATACTGGGGGCTAGACGCTAGCATACGACCAAACAAGGCGATATCCACCGCGCTTTGATTTTTTCGCAATAAGGCTTTTTCTTCGTCTTTGGGAGCACGATTTTCTTCTGCAAGTATTGCTGCCAACTCGAATGCCGCTGTTTTTTCTTCTGGGCTAATATGAGCAAGTTGCTCAATTTCTAACGAGTCTTTTTTAATTTTACCAAAGACACCCGCAATCTCTGCGGCCCATGCTTTGGCATTTTTTTCTGCTACGCCTTTGTCGATCATGACATCAAATACTTGCAGACCAAATCGCTTAGTACGTTTACCAATGTTATCGGCTAACGAGGATTCAAAAATGTCGGAACAACGCCAGTTGCGTTTTAAACTTTGCGAGCTAACGCGTAGGCGATCAAAGCCGCCCATTTTTGCCGTTTTGGGACGACCAAGGTCATCACGATTAAGATTAGATGGCGCGTAAGAAGTCAGTATGTGTAATTGAATAAATTGGCTCATGATAAATCCCTTTTAATTAACAGTTTGTGAAGACGTTTTTGTTTTCAAATTAGCAGAACGATAATAGTCCATCGCCCATTGCACGCTAATGCGTTTGTCGGCTTTGCGAGGTTGCCAAGAATAATGTTCATCGAACCATTGAAGTATGTCGACAGCGACTTTTGCGGGAGAGACTTTGCCATCCAGTTGTTGAATGATGCGACGTAAGCGCGTTAGAAATTCGTCTGGTGTTGGTGCGTTTTGTAACTTGGCAAACCGCAGTTCACTGACAATCGATTTGTCGGGCGACGCGCCTTGTTTATCTGATTTTTTACCGGCTTGAACGGCCAGCTTTTCACCATTATTTTGTTTAATATGAACTAATACTGCTGCAACGGTTGCCCATGCTTCTAATTTTTGCGTTTGCCGCTCTTCTGATAAACCCTGTAGGTTATCAAAGACTGGCATCCATAAGGATCGAAACCCTTCTTGCAACATGGCATCGTCCGCTGAATGACAGCGTTTCAGTTGTGCCTTGTGGGATGTTGGTGCAGGTTGAATGTGCTTTTCTTTAAGTGTTTTCACATCTAAAAACATGCTGTTCCACCAGCGTTCCACGATGTAGTTATATTGTTGATCGTCCATTAACTCACCTCCTTTGTCGTTTCAATATTATGATCCGTTTTAAAGCTTTTTATGTCTTTACCGCCATAAAGCCAGCCCGATAAAGAACGTCTTGCCGCTATGCGTTTTATCATGCTGCGTTCAGAACCTAGCTCAGACAAGGCGTATTCATCAAACAAGTCCAATACGACGAATTGCATTTTTGTTAGCCATGCTTTTGCTGATTCGCTAGAAAGCTGCTGGCTATCATCTTCTTTTATTTCTTGCATTAACGTAGCAATCGCATCAAAAAACAGCGTTTCTGTGCGTTGCCAAAATTCCAAATCAATAAACGACATGTCGCCTTTGGCGTCACTCGGGCTTTCGAACCACGCCGCTTTTACCTCTGAGCGTAAGTGCCACAACGCATCTGACGAGAGTTTTTGCAGTCGTTTTACTTCAACAAGCAGAACATTTTGATCTTCTGGATCAAACTGAAATAACGGCATAGTGGTGCTGTACCAGCAACGCGCTTTCATGTTGTCCATGTCATAAGCAAACGCCCAAAGCCGAGGTCGAATGTGCTTTAAGGCTCGACGATAATTCGGTGCTACGCGTTGAAAATGCGTCATCACCGCCGCACAGGTTTGTGCTTGTTCAGTACTCGAAAAACTTAATACATCCCAAATTTTGTAATGAATGCCACCCGGCTGACCTTTGGCAGATAACCATTCTGCGTCTGGCTTTTTAGGGTCGCCTTTGTAAGGTGTGAACGGATGCGACCAATTGCCTGAGTAATTATGGCCATAATTTTGTGTTCGATAATCCGTTACCAATGTTGATGTCATTTGACCTGATATTTCACAAACGCCTTCTCGACTCTCTACTTCAAGACGAATACGTCGCGGCATGGCCCAAAACATATGCAATGGATGCACGCTTTTTTCGTAAATTTCTGTGCCTTTTTTATCACTGGTTCGTGTGGGCGCCAACCAAGGGAAGACTGAACCATCGGTAAAATCAGCTTCTTCGTAGACCCATTCTTCACGGTTAATGACGTTCATCCATAATTTTTGCCACAAACTGGCCGTTTCGATGGAGGGTAAAATCAAGGTAGTTAACGGCCCACCGCCTCTAAGCCCAACTCTGTGTCCTGCGCCACCTGCGGGAGCATTCATCTGTAAAGTAAATAACGCCAACAGCGCCATGTCTAACGACATTTGTTTGCCAATACCACGTTTTATAAAATGGTCAGTGTTGTTCTTAATGCCGTTTTCACCGGGCGCTTCGATCAATAACCCTGCGACTGTGGTGGGCTTTTGATTTTCTAACAAATCAAAATCTTGCATAAACAGAGGCCCAGTACCGTCTCCATTAAAGGCATGCTCTACCCGTTGAAATGCTTTTTCCAACGTTTCTTGAGACGGTGGCGTTTCAAATAACGTCACCCATGCGCTTTGGCCTTTAGGCGCTAATACAGTCTGTAATAAACCAATAGCAAACTGATACGCTGCGCCTTGAAAGTCCGCCCGTGGTAAGGCGAAATCCACTACATCGGTGCGGCTAATATGGCTCATAGGCAACACTTGCTCCGAGCCATCTTGCAGCCGCATAGGCAACCAAGGATCTTTAACTAAATTCATAACATCTCCTTATCATTCCTTTCTTTAAATCCAAATGTATCGCTATTCAAACCGTACATCATTTTCCGATAACCATGATACTTAAGCCAAAGAGATCTGTATTCTCTTACCCAAAGCACGGACGGCTTGTTCAATCGTGCTGAGCTTTGTTTCGTGTCTTAAGTCGAGCATATATTTGATGTTTTGTTTTTTTACATTGATACGTCGTGCCAGCTCCGAGCGTTTTACGCTTTGTTCAACCATTGAATTAAGTAATAACACCTTTAACCATGTATTCGCCGGCACTTCGACATAGTCATCGCTTGTTGTTGAAGATGGCAACGGAATGGCTTGCTCATCTTCAAAATAAAACTCAAATGCCGTTACAAGCGCATCAAGTGCATCTTCTAATGTGTCTTCGCGTGTTTCTCCACAAGCGAAGGCTTCGGGAATATCAGGAAAAGAAGCAGAAAATCCACCTTCTTTTTCCTCTGTCAAAATAACGGGATAATTCATCTCCTAGATCCTCTAATGTCCATCTTTTTTGTCATGTCGCCTTGCAACTATTTTTCTGTTTACAAGCCACTTTATTTATCTAGCCCTAATTGTTTAAGAATACCCTTTCTCGTGCCTTCCTTTATTTCCTTTGAAGGCTGTCTAGAGAGTGTTGACCTTTTGCCATTGTAATAAAGCCGGTCGTGTTTTGCGCCTTGCTTAAACTCCACTCCTTGTTTTTCTAGCCACCGCTTAAATTCGCTTTGTTTCATCACACCTCCCTGTGCATATTCTATATCACACCAACACAAAGGTAATAAAAAATTATTACCTTGTCGACAACTTTTATTGGCATGAGTTGTTATTTAACCCATTCCTCCATCCGTTCCTCACCTTAATTAGGAGGTGTTTTTTCTTTAAATCCAAATGTATCGCTGTATTCAAATCTTGTATCGTCTTCTGGTAACCATGTTTGCAGGTATTTAGCCGCTCGATAATTCGACACTAACTCATCATGTTCTTGCTCAGATGGCTGATTGAGTTTAGTCGCGTATTTATTTTTAGAAAGTTTTAAGGTGCTTAATTGCACAGAAAACTGTGGGTGATCAATTCGGGGGCTGAGTGTGCCGCTGGAGTCTCTTTTCAGCAGCAATACATTGACCGTTTCTATATCACTGTGTCGAGTGCTGATGTCTGAATCGTCATCAAACCAATATTGATTACTGTGGTCGCTGTAGCCGTACTCTTGCCACTTTAATCGGTTCGATTTTGCTTTGTTTGCCTTTGCCAATTCATCCCCTTGGGTTGCTTGTTCAAGCTTTAATAACGAGGGTGGAATGTTGTCAAAAGCGTCACTGGAATACACCGCTTCGATTAAGTCACGCGCATTATCTGGCATGTTAATACCGCCCAGTTCTCTGAGCTTTTTCATCCCTAACCATAATCGACCGGGTGAGCGGTAAACGTATTGGGTATTCAGAAAGTCATTTGCTAACCAATCTACCTCTGGCGTATCTGACCATATTGGCGCATGCAGGTATAAAACAGGCGACGGTCTGCTATCGATAATGCCTGATTGATAAGCGCCATCTTTGTTTCGAGTATGGCGATGTAGACGACCGGCACGTTGGATTAAATCGTCTATTGGGCAAATATCGGAGATCATTATGTCGGCATCGGCGTCGAGGCTTTCTTGAAAGACCTGAGTCGATATGAGTATTTTGCCTGTTCGTTGCTCTGCACTACTGTTTTTACCAAAGTACGCCAAGACTTTTTGTTCAATGAGTTGACGGTCTTCAAGGATAAATCGACTGTGGAATAACAGTGCATTTTCTGGGTTGGCGATGTGTATGCGGATCATTTCATACGCTTTTAGCGCATCGTCTACTGAGTTACGAATCCAGACAACGCATTGTCCTTTTTCTGCCGATGCCAAGACTTTAGCCACCACGGCGCTTTCATTGTCCAGATGTTCAACGGCGACAAATCGACTGACGTCGGCTCGGCTGTCTAGCTCATGTTCGATTAACGGCGTTTCGGAAGAAAACGATACTTTGGTTGCCAACGGGAAATGATAATTTGTGGGTGCTAAATGAGAAGGTTGGCTCTCTTTAAGTCCACTCTCGTGTAAATAAATACGCGCTAAACGTTGCCGCTGCTCCATTGATAAAGTCGCGGTCAATAAAATGGCACTGCCACCTTGATGAAGGTGCAAAGACAGCAAGCTTTCTAGCAACTCAAACATATATTCATCGGCGGCATGTACTTCGTCAAATATTAATACTTTTCGGTGTAAACCAAGCAGGCGTAAAGACTGATGGCGACGCGGCAATACGGCGAGCAAGGCTTGGTCAATGGTGCCCACTCCGATGGGTGCTAATAAGGCTTTTTTACGGGAATCACTTAACCATTGGTTGCATTGTGCCGTGGCGGTTTGATCGGTAGCAGAATAGTCACTATCAACTTTTGAGGAAGGGAAAACGCTTGATTGAAATAATTCGTTCATGTCTCTTGCGCCATGAGCCAACACGATACTGGGTGCGACGTCATTCCCTTGAAACATCATTTGATAACTATCAAATACTCGTTTGTACATGGCGTTCGAAGTCGCCATTGTGGGTAAACCAAAATAAAAACCGTCGGCGGCATCAGCCGCTAGCAAACGATGTGTTAATGCCAGCGCGGCTTCGGTTTTCCCTGCGCCTGTTACGTCCTCAAGAATAAAAAGCTGAGGGCTGTTATCGATTTCTACGTCTTGCGCCCATTGTTGCAGTGGCGTTGGGGTAAAACCAAAGTGGTGTTGAATCGATTGGAAAGGCGCTTTATTAAAGGTGTTTACTAATTCGGTGGCATTGAGTGCTGCTTGCGCTCGCTGTTGCGCCATTGGCCAGTATTCCTCTAGCGGCATGGGTGTAGAGCAATAATGAAAGTAAGTTTGATCTGAGCCTACCCAATCCGCCAAGACCGCGACACCGGCGAGCGTCCAACTGACTTGTTTTAGTCGTCGACGCCATTCTGGATCAATCAGTTTTTCAATGGGTAATGCAGGCTGAATCAGTGCAAAGGCGTCTAAGGCAAACTGCGTTGCTGCTGGCGTGTTTTTCTTACGCTGCACATAGGGAAGCAGTTCATCACGCTTACTTATATTGATGGGTTTTCCGTGATGACCCAGTACACAATCCATAAAAACCATTAATGTTTCTAAGGATGGGCCTTCTTCATCGTTACTTAAGGGGCGCGGATATAATTCGTCTAACTCTTTTATGTTGTCCCAAAAATACAAGCCTAAAAGATCGTGACGAAATTCTCTGCCGTCGTATTGGCGATTTGGCCTGGCATCAAATAAATAACCTTGCTCATCTTTATAAAGCGCTTGGAAAGCCGATGCGAATTTCCCGAGGTCATGCAAGGTAAGAAAAAAGACAAATAAACTAGTCAGTTGTTGCGGTTTTATATCCAGAAATTCCGCTATGTTTTTAGCAAGTTGAGTATTGGGGCCGAGTAATATCTCACCCACAGCCGCTACATCCAAACTGTGGTATGGCAATAAATGATAAGGCTCACTATTGGCGTCTGACTCTGTTTTCTGAGCCTTTCCCCAATAGTAAAAATACGAGGCTGTTTTCGCGTCTTCCATGATCTATCCTTGTGTTTCTTTTTAGTGTATTTTTCCGTTTTTTTATTCTCTGTACTTGGCCTTTCAGCTAAATCCTTTTTGTATTTAGCTGTTAAGAGATTAATGTAATAAAACACGCTAAACAAGAATAAATACTCTTTCTTTTCTTTCGCTAACCATTGTAATTAAATAGAAATACGGCAAAATAAATATGGCAGAGCAGTATCGGAAAATCATTCTTAGATGCTACTCAATAGTACTAGTACTTTTCGATAATTAGGATTTTATTATCATGTTCAAACATCTCAAAGCTGTACCAGGCGATCCGTTGCTGGCTCTTATTGTTGCTCATAAGAATGATCCGAATCCTAAGAAAGTCGATTTAGGGGTTGGGGTTTATAAAGACAATTCTGGTAATACGCCTATTTTAAATAGTGTTAAGAAAGCAGAAGCGATATTACTGCAGCAAGAAGACTCTAAAAGCTATATTGGTATTAATGGAGCGCCTGAGTTTGCTCCGGTTGTACAAGGTTTGCTGCTAGGTAAAGACAGTAAAATCATTGTCGATGGTCGTGTTTTTTCGGCACAAACTCCCGGTGGTACTGGCGCATTAAAAGTGGCCGCTGATTTTATTGGGGCAAATTTGCCTAATCCTAAAATTTGGGTAAGTGACCCAACTTGGGGGAACCATTTACCTATTTTTAAAAGTGCGGGTATTGAAATTGCTACTTACCCCTACTACGATCCTGCAACAAATGGTTTACGTTTCGATGACCTAATGGCGACACTTCGAGCAGAAGCCAAAGCAGGCGATACTCTTTTACTGCATGCTTGCTGCCACAATCCAACCGGTATTGATTTGCGGTTTGAGCATTGGGAAATATTAACGAAATTTG
>Ga0308007_10001377_pt1 | contig 10704 bp, 6 predicted proteins | sample Neamet71_FD_203152 | JGI IMG/M metagenome (GOLD analysis project Ga0308007, IMG submission 203152) | Marine microbial communities from water near the shore, Antarctic Ocean - #71 | ecosystem: Environmental > Aquatic > Marine > Unclassified | place: Southern Ocean | collected 2014-06-07
CTTGGTTTGGACCTGCAGGGTGGAGTGCACTTCCTTATGGAAGTAGACATGGATGCGGCCTTAACGCGTCGTATGGAAGATAACCTAAGCAACGTTAGAACCATTTTAAGAGAACAAAGAATTCGAAGCCGTGGCCTAAACCTGATTTCAATTTCGCACTTAGAAGTGCGTTTTGCGAACAGTGATGATCGCAGGCAAGCCCGATCGGAACTGGTTGATAGTTTTCCAGATTTACAGTTCCAGAATCGCGAAGCAGAAGGCGTGTTTATCCTAGATATGCGAATGATACCGTCTGTCGCATTACAGATTCAAACCGATACTCTGCAAGCGAATAGAACTACTTTGCTAAATCGCGTCGACACACTCGGCGTGTCAGAGCCCACTGTGCAGCAACAGGGCTCGGACCGAATAGTAGTTGAGTTGCCTGGTATGCAAGATCCAGCCCAGGCAATCAGGATCCTTCAGCGTATCGCGACATTAGAGTTTCATCTCGAAGCCGAGATAGGCGCGTCGAGTCTTAGCTACGAGACCTATGAATACGATGGCATTTTAATCAACGTCGACAACGATGTAATCCTGCAGGGTGATCGAGTAAGCAATGCTGTTTATCAGTTAGATCAGAACAGCCAGCCGGCGGTGCTCTTGAGTCTAGACGCGCAGGGCGGTAATCAGATGAACCGTGCTACTCGCGACAACGTGAATCGTCGCATGGACGTGCTGTTAATCGAGACTAAATCGCGCACCATCATCACAGTAAATGAAGAAGGGGAAGAAGTCGAAGATATCGAGTTCTATGAAGACGCACAACTCATCATGCATGCGAATATTCTTCAGGCACTAGGAAGACAATTTAGTATCACCGGGCTGACGCCACGTGAGGCGAGCGACCTTGCTCCGCTTATTCGCTCGGGATCTTTAGCGGCCCCCATGACGATTGTTGAACAATCGGTTATTGGCCCATCGATGGGACAGGAAAATCTCGACCAAGGTTTGTTGGCCGTTCAAGTTGCAGCCGGTCTCGTTGTTATCTTTATGTTGTTCTACTACCGTACTTTTGGTATGGCAGCAAATGCTGCGCTTATCATGAATATTTTAATGATTGTAGCTGTAATGTCTTCGATAATTCCAGCGACACTGACGCTGCCGGGTATCGTTGGTATCGTTCTTACGGTGGGCATGGCGGTTGATGCGAATGTGCTCATATTCACAAGAATTCGCGAAGAATTGGGGAGTGGTGCGCCACCGCAACAGGCCATCGATGCGGGATATAATCGCGCATTCACGACTATTATCGACGCTAATTTGACTACTTTTTTAGTCGCTGCCGTACTCTATACGATCGGTACCGGCCCAGTGCGCGGCTTCGCGATCACTCTGATGATTGGAATTATGACGTCTATGTTCACTGCCATCGTCGGCACACGTGCAATCGTAAATTTGATCTATGGAGGTAAGTCTGGCAAGACACTTTCCATAGGCAGTTACAGGAAAATAAATAAGCAAGAAGGTCTGAACGTAGCGGCGGGGAAATAGATAAATATGTCCTTAACTGAAAAGCAAATCGATTTTATGGGTGTGCGCAAGATTGCGGGCGTGTCGTCGATTATCTTGGTAATTATTTCCATTATATCGCTCGCCTTTAACTCATTGGAGTTTGGTCTGGATTTTACCTCCGGCACATCGGTTCGCTTGAGCTACTCAGATGCAGTCGTCGTCGAAGATGTTAATCAGACGTTGCGTGAGAATGACTATGATGATGCGGTAGTCGTGACTTTCGGTTCTGATCGCGACATCCGAATTCTATTACCGGTAGATGAAAATATTGCCGTAGGTAATCAGGCTGCGCAGGCAGTTATTGTTGGTGAGTCTATTGCCGAATTGCTGCAGAGCGCCAGTGGAAGCCAAATCTCGCTTTTAGGCTCCGACTACGTGAGCGCGAAAGTTGGTGGAGAACTAGTTGAATCGGGCGGTATCGGCATGCTAGTGGCCCTCGCCATTATAATGGTGTACATCGCCATGCGCTTTCAGTTTAAGTTCTCGGTGGGCGCTGTGGTCGCACTTGCTCACGATCTAATTATTACTCTAGGGATCTTTTCACTATTCCGAATTGAATTCAATTTGAATACATTGGCTGCTCTGTTGGCAATCATTGGTTATTCACTGAATGATACCATTGTGGTATCCGACCGTATTCGCGAAAATTTTCGTCGTCTGCGTAAGGGCACGCCACTCGAGATGATCAACATTTCTCTTAATCAAACTCTATCACGTACGTTGATTACTTCATTGACTACGCTGCTGGTGCTCTTCTCAATCCTTTTCATCGGTGGCGAATCTACTCAGGGTTTTGCAACGGCGCTTATCATCGGCGTGGTGATCGGTACTTATTCTTCAATCTATATAGCCTCGAATGTCATTCTTTATATGAATGTGACCCGTGAAGACTTGATGCTGCCCGTAAAGGAAGGCGCCGAGTTGGACGATACCCCCTAGTAAGAGTTCATATCCCTTCGGTATTTTCTTGAACCGGGTCAGTCCCGCGGTAAATAGCACTTGGCGATGACCCGCATAATTGCTATGTTTTGGTCCGTCAAAATCTAATGTTCATAGAGGGCGGTTCAGATTGATTCACATAGGGCAACAATCTCAGTGTACTTTGCAGGCTTTCTTTAGCTGGCGTCCTGTATTTTCAGTGCTATTGCTCCAGTTTTCGCTGTTTCTACCCCTCGCATCGGTTGCCCAAGACCCCGCCTTATTTCCTAGACCTGCCGAATTGAAGCCAGCCATAGACTTCTGGATCCGCGTATATACCGAAGTCGACACTCAGAGTGGCTTCCTGCATGACTCACAGCATCTAGATGTTATTTACACTGATCTAATCTTAAACCGCCGTACGATCGAGGCTAGACGCAGCCAAATTCAGGAAGACTTGAGAGTGCTCGCCACCGGAGAGCGCGGTCAACTCACGGATTCACAGCGTCAAATCCTTTCACTCTGGCCCAGTGGAGTAAGTAGCCAAACTCTGCGCGCGGCGGCTTCTAATGTTCGCTGGCAGTTGGGTCAGTCAGATAGGTTCCTTGGTGGATTGCAAAGGTCGGGTGCCTACCGCCAGCATATAAAAAATGTTTTAAGAGAAAAAGGACTTCCGGAGGAGCTTGGGGTGCTTCCTCACGTCGAGTCATCATTTAATCCGGGTGCTTTTTCTAGCGCATCGGCAGCCGGAATGTGGCAGTTCACTCGTGCCACCGGCCAGCGCTTCATGCGCATTGATCACATAGTCGATGAGCGGATGGATCCTTATACAGCGACTAACGCTGCCATGAGCCTGCTTGAATATAACTACAGTGTTCTCGGTACTTGGCCTTTGGCGCTAACAGCCTATAATCATGGAGCCGGTGGTATCGCGAGAGCGGTAAGGGAAACGGAAACTACCGATATCGAAAAGATTGTCGCAAATTATAAGGGGCGATCCTTTGGATTTGCATCACGTAATTTTTATGCGCAATTCCTTGCTGTCAATGAGGTAGAAAAAAATGCCGAGGAACACTTCGGTGTTGTGCGCTTTAATCCCGCGCCAAATTTTAGAGAGGTCGAAACAGACTCCTTCATCGATGCTGAAGTATTTGCGAGTTCTGTTGGTATCAGTTTGGAGCAATTACGCGCTGACAATCGAGCGCTTCGCCCTGTCGTGTGGGAAGGCAATAAAAGAATTCCAGCGGGTTTTAGAATTAAGGTGCGCGATGAGGTTGTTCCCTCGGGCGACATAATGGCGATGGTGCTTGCCGATTTCAAATTTCCAGTGCAGACACCTGATATAGCTTATGTGGTTGAACGTGGAGACAGTCTCTCGGTAATAGCTAGGCGCTTTAATACGTCTGTGACAAGGCTCGCCTCATTGAATCAACTGCAGAGCAGGAACAGAATTCAAATCGGCCAACGTCTGCTGCTTCCTCAGGATAATAGCCAACAGACTTCTGTTGCCGCTGTTATTGCCGCAGAGGGATCGTACACCGTTCGCAGAGGAGATACCGTTTCATTAATCGCTGCACGCTATGGGGTTACTGAGCAGGCACTTTTGGGTGTGAATGGGATTCAAGACCCACATAGAATTTATCCAGGACAGCAGCTTACGATCCCTGGCCAGGGCGATGCCGGGATTCAGTTAGCAAAGGTAGACGCTAATATTTCTGTAGTTCAGGCTGTCGACGCTCAACTTCTAGAGGAGGCCGTCGCTCTCACGGAACTAATCAGTGATGCGGCAGCATCAACGCCAGGAGAAGTAGAGTCGCTCACCTTGGTGCGCTTACCTCCTGCTGCAACCTTGCCGGACAATCAAGAATTGGATGCCCCAGTTACCGAGGAAGAAAGCACGGCTGAGGCATTGGATCCTGTGATAGATGTTATTGAAAGCAACGAACAGCTTGTCGAGAGTTTGTCTGCTGACCCTTCAGATTACACTGTAGCGGGTAATAATACTGTTGAAGTTCAGGCATCAGAAACACTAGGGCATTTCGCCGATTGGCTGGATATTCGTGCTTGGGATGTGCGCAGGTTAAACAATATGGCATTTCGCGACCCAGTTATTGTAGGTAAGCGTCTGACTCTAGATTTTTCGAGGGTGAATATTGCGGAGTTCGAACTTAAGCGTCGAGAATTTCACTCAATTTTGCAGCAGGAATTCTTTAGTAATTATCGCATCCAAGGTGTAGAGCAATATGAGATCAAGCGTAACGATAATATCGGCGCCATCGCGAGGAATCGTTATTCCACTCCTATCTGGCTTGTGCGGCAGTACAATCCTGAGCTGGATTTCAACCGAATACAAATCGGCAAGAAAATAGCTTTCCCACTAGTTGAACAAGCAGAGTAGTTTGTCTACTTTTCTTGTTTTCTAAAAAGGCTTTCCAGTAATTCCGCATACTTGGGTCGAAGTGCCTTCTGAGAGAAGTCGTGTAAAGTGACTTTCGGCAATGCTATATTTTTGACTAGCAATTTTTGCCAGTTTTCAAGTTGTTTGAGAATTTCTGCACAATTCACATCGTCCTCGCTACTTTTATCGTGGCCTTCACTGAAGGTATAGAGAAACTTACTATTAATGTATTCCGGATAAACCAATGCGTCGGGCACGAGGGGTGTGCAGCCCAGCGTGCAGGCTTCCTGTATGGAGAGGCCCTGGAAGTCATGCAAGGCAGTGGAGAGAACGACGTCACAGCGCCTGAGTAGGGCTATATAATTATCACGGTTCTCGATAAAGCCAAAGCTGCCCTGATCGATGGTCAGGGACGAAGCATGCTGTTCTAGTAGTGCCGCTATCTTCTCAAATTCTTCAGGGGACGACCTGAACTCTTGGCCGACGACATGCAGCCTGATTGGCAATTGTTGTGAGCGGATTGTCTTAGCTAGACGCAGAAGTAGTTTCGGCCCCTTGTCATATTCCCAACGATGGTTCCAGATTACGTCAATAATTTCTTTAGGATTTTTCGGATCGAGCACAGCTGGCTCTGAGCGAAATTCTTCCAGAGGAACTGGAACGACTTCGCTCTTTTCGATTTTCTCAAGCAGTTCCGGAGACAATTGATCCGGTAACTTTTTGAGTAATTCCTTCACTCCATGTAGGAAAGTGGATCGGTTATAATCGCTGTTGAAGGCTATTGCATCCGCACAGAGTGCGGAATAGAGGGGGACCAATTGCGGCTCAACGTTGTTGCTCCTTGCGGTGCTGCCGAGTGGATAAATAAACTGATTTTCATGGAAATAAAGCAGTGTAGGTAACTTTGCGATTCTGGGTATGAAGCCGCGAAGACTTGCGAGATCAACCATCGAGGTAGCGATGAGCAGATCGTAGTCTTGATTGAGCCTCTCCTTCTCGTTGAGAGCCCACTGTAAGCTATTGCCTCGTATTCGCCAGTTGAAGTGGCGCGGCGGCAGCACAAGTTGCGTCCAGTTGTGCTCGGGAAACATCTCGAGCAGTCTGCTCCGCCACATTTTGTGGCTCATGGCGTCGTAGGCAGAAAGCAGTAAAATTCGGTAATTCATCATGAGTTCTTGTATTGCCAATCAATTGAAGAATAATTCTGGCATGATTCGAGATATTAGCTTAGCGTGCGCGAACGAATAAGTCTGCAGCTACGCCGCAGCCAATTAATAATCAGTTGCAGTAAGTGATTTCGGAGGAACAATGACAATCAAATTGCATGGTATGACCTATAGCAACTATTACAATATGGTTAAGGCCATCATGATAGAAAAAGGAATGGATTTCGAGGAAGTTCATGTGCTGCCCAATCAAGAGTCGGAGTTCTTGCTTAAGAGTCCGATGGGGAAAGTTCCTTGCTTACAGACCGAGGAAGGTTTTCTGAGTGAAACCGGTGTCATGATTGACTATGTCGATAGCCTAAAAATTGGGCCTTCACTGTATCCAGATAATCTCTTTGCTTGCGCAAAGGTAAAAGAGTTAATAAGACACTTGGAACTCTATATTGAATTACCTGCCCGACGCTTGTATGGCGATGTGTTCTTTGGCAACCCGGCTACAGATGAGCTGAAAGAGCAGGTTAAACTACAACTGGAAAAAGGCTTCGCCTCATTGCAACATTTGGCGAGTTTCGGACCCTACTTATCTGGAAAAGAACTGAGTTACGCGGATTTTTACTATAGGTTCAGTGTAGGTCTAGCAACTATAGTGTGCAAGAAGGCACTAAATTGGAATGCGCTGAGTGAGCTACCAAACATTAAGCAGCTAATGGACCTGATGGACGAGCGTGCATCTATTCAGCAGGTACAGACGGATCAGGCGCGAGACGCTTGATCCGTCCAGAGAGAGCAAAAGCCCACTAGCGGTGAGGCGTTCTTTCTAGAATGCCTGCACTGCTACTCATATCGAGGATGGTCTCGATATTTTCTTCGATATCTTCAACTGATGCACCTAGGCCGAGATCGACGCCAACATTTTCTCTGACATCTGCCGAGTAGTAGCGTCCGCCCGCAGCCTGAATGATGCGGCCATTGGGAGCCTTCTGCGAGCAGAGATAAACCACAGCTGGTGTAACCAGTTCTGGGGCTAGTTTCTCGGCGCTATCCTCAAAGCCTGGCAACTCGACTGTCATTCTTGTTGCGGCAATAGGGGCTATTGCATTACTGAATACGTTGTACTTGGCGCCTTCGAAACGTAGTGTGTTCATGAATCCGACTAAACCTAGCTTCGCAGCACCATAGTTGGCCTGGCCGAAATTTCCAAACAGGCCCGAGGTGGACGTAGTCATCACGATGCGACCGTACTTTTGCCCGACCATGATGGGCCAAACACACTTCGTCGCATTGAGGCTGCCTGTTAGATGAACATCAATAACAGCATGCCAGTTTTCTAGTTCTAGCTTTGAGAAGGTCTTATCCCTTAGGATGCCAGCGTTGTTAACCAAAATATCGATGCGACCCCATTTTTCAACGGTTTCATCGACCATCGCCTGAACTGCTTCAAAATCTGTCACCGATGCATCGTTCGATATGGCTGTGCCACCGTTATCGCGAATTTCCTGTGCTACCTGCTCAGCGGCAGACGCTGAGCCTCCGCTACCGTCCACTGATCCGCCAAGATCATTGACTACTACCTTTGCGCCGCGTCGACCCAGTTCTAAGGCGTGCTGCCTGCCTAATCCGCCACCTGCTCCTGTTACAATTGCAACTTGACCTTCAAAATTGATTTTCATACGTCCTCTCCTACTATTACTTAATAGACTCTGCCCGCCCATTTCTTATAGGTTCCATCAGCAGGCTCTCTCAAATGTGCAGGATTCTATTCTGATGGCGTCTCAGCTGCAATGTGTGTGACGCCGGATGTTGAAAAAGCTGGAAGTAATACGCCGGTGTCATTGCTATAATATTCCCTCGGCTAATCTACTTGAGTCAGCCTTTAACTCAGCGAAGCAAGACGGTAGAAAAGGACTATGACAGATATTAAACCCGTACCGGCGGCAACCGTGGTAGTCATTCGAGAGACGGCCAACAAGACGGACCTTGAGGTATTGTTGCTTAGGCGAAATTCGAAGCTGGTCTTCCATGGAGGTCACTGGGTATTCCCCGGGGGGCGTGTTGACGCGGTAGATTTTGCGCTAGACGAGCAAGGCTTGGAGTATAGGGCCGCGCTGCGTGCCGCCGTGAGGGAAACGAAAGAGGAGGCTGGTATCGATATTGATATCGATCAATTGGTTCATACAGCTCATTGGACTACTCCTCCGAAGCTCCCTAGGCGGTTCTGCACCTGGTTCTTCCTTTGCCCACTTAAAAAGCCGGCCACCGTGGTGGTAGACAACGATGAAATACTCGAGCACCGTTGGATTACGCCGCGTGAAGCTCTTGCAGATGCGGCGGCTGATAATTGGGTCTTACCGCGGCCAACGATGGTGACGCTGAAGGACATTGAGATGCACCGCAGCCTCACAGAATTGCTGAAAGATGCCAGGCAACGGGGTATTCGTGTATTTCCTAAGGATTCAAGCTACTACCGTCCGGATGAAATGGGCTGTTAGGCTCGCCCGCGAGCTCGCATTTCGGGCCATATCTTGCTCAAAATCGGGGATTTCACGGCTGCATTCGGCCAATCCTCAGGCTAGCTGATTTAGCTGGTCCTTTGTCTACATTCCCACCCATAAGCACTTGCAATTTCGGGCGGGTTAATGGGATAGTTAAGAGGTCCGAATGGAAAAATTTATCAGTGTTCGCGGCCAGTAAAAAAATGACTTTTCGCTTTTACCGTGCCAAATATCAGTGATTAGAGTTGTTTTTGGACGTCGCTTAGCGAGGAGCAAAAAGTACTAGCAAGTCTTTCTATTCACTGTAGCCAGAAGAGCCTCTATGTCGTCTCCCACATTCGATAGTCTTCGAGAAACCCTCAAGAATCTTCGTCGTCGTCGCAGTAATCTGTTTATTCTGAAGCAGATGAGCTATTTCGTTATCGCTTTTTGTGTATTAATTTTGTCGCTCAGTGCGGCGACCCTCTGGTTAGAGCTCGACAAGACCGGTACAACAATCTTATTTGTAGTGTCAGTACTGAGCATTGCCTTGCTAGTCTGGCGTTTGATTCAGGTTTTGGGGAGACAGACCACCGATGACCGCAAACTCGCACATTATGTAGAAGATCATATTCCGGATTTAGAACAACGCCTGCTAACCTCGCTGGAATTTACCGAAGAAGATTTAGCGAACGGCAAGCGCGGTGTTTCTCAGCAGTTCATTCAACAGCTGTGGTTGGATGCTCAAGAGCACGTGCAGATTCAACAGGAACAGGTAGAGACAGTTGCACCTGCTAGAACTTCCTACCTTTCTTTCGCATCGGCGGCCGGCGTTGCCTTCGTGGTGATGGGACTGTTCCTTAGCTCCGACGTCCTATTCAATGCGGCAAGTCGACTGGCATGGCCATTCGCCATCAGCGAGCCGGCAGTTGTCGTTGAGGTGCTGCCAGATATCGAAATCAGTGTTGAGCCGGGCGATCTGGAAATGCAGCGCGGCGATAGTGTGACGATCATAGCTCGCGTTACGAATGCTATACCCGGCACGATTAATCTGCGCCTTCAAGATGACAATGTGAATTGGCGCGACGCTACAATGAATCGCGATGGCAGTGGCAGCGACAACGCAACTTATAGCTACTTCATTCCTTCTCTGGCAGAAGACACCACTTACTATGTCACCTTTGATGAGCGCGGCCAGCAGAGTTCAGCGCAATATCAGATTGGCCTGTTCGATCTGCCGCAGGTCGAGCGAATCGATTTAGCCATGGACTATCCCGAGTACACACAAATTGAGGACATCACGGAGGAGGACAGTGGTGACTTAGTAGTGCCCGAAGGAACGGAAGTTGAACTGCTAGTAACCTTCAATAAGAATATTAGGGCCGCCGTTGTAGAGTTCGATGAAAGTTATAGCGCGGATGAAGATGAGGTCAATCTATTGCCTCCCTATAAAGACATTAGTTTAGTGATGGATGGCAATATAGGCCGCGCCAAATTTACTGTGAATCAAGATGGCGTGTATCGTATTTCCGCGACTGATTTTTCTGATTTGCAAAGTAAGAACCCGCTAGACTATTTCATTCGCTCTATCGAAGACACGCCTCCCGAATTGGTGCTGAAGAGACCTGGCCAAGATCAAGATGTTATGCCTCTGGAGGAAGTTGTACTCGAGATTGACGCTAGCGATGACTATGGTCTGAGTAAATTCACCTTGAATTACAGTGTCGTAGGCGCCGATGAAGTACAAGTTGATTTTCTACCCGAGCAGAATCTGCGTGAGGTGTCTGGCGACGAGCTTATCTATTTGGAAGACCTTGATGTAGAGCCCGGCGACTTCGTCAGTTATTTTCTCATTCTCGCTGACAATAACGGTCTTGAGGGACCGGCTGAAGTTATATCCGATATTTATTTTCTGCAAGTTATTCCCACCGATCAGGAATTTCGTCAATCCGGCGGTGGAGGCGGTGGAGGCGGAGGAGGCGGAGGAGGCGGCGAAAGCGCCGATAGCAGTGCTCTTGTTCAGATACAGAAAGACATAATCGCGGCGACATGGAAACTAAAGAACAGACGGGCGAAGGTATCGCCGGAAGAATTCGCATCTGATGCTGAGATTATTTCAGAGTCTCAACTCGAGGCGACTGAGCGGACGCGTCGCTCAATAGACCGTCTTGCCGAACGTGTCAGTTTTTCAGATGCG
>Ga0308007_10001378_pt1 | contig 10702 bp, 8 predicted proteins | sample Neamet71_FD_203152 | JGI IMG/M metagenome (GOLD analysis project Ga0308007, IMG submission 203152) | Marine microbial communities from water near the shore, Antarctic Ocean - #71 | ecosystem: Environmental > Aquatic > Marine > Unclassified | place: Southern Ocean | collected 2014-06-07
AAAATCGACTAGAAGCGCATCAATTTTACCAAGCACTCGGTTTTACACACGATAAAAATCAGAAAATCTTTCAGTTAAAACGTGGTTCGTAATAGTAAAGCTCAATATTAGTCAGCAACGTGTGTGATATTCAATAGGCTCCATTTTTTACATAGGCTCAAAAACAGACCCTAAACTTGGCACAAAGAGTTTGTTATAAAGACGGCTGGCATAATCGTCTGTCATAGAAGCCATATAGTCACAAATAATGCGATGGCTGTTACCTTGGTTGTTTTCTACTGTTTTCCATTCTAATGCAAGATCCGCGGGCAATAAGCGTAATGGATCGGAACATAAGGTTTCAAACATTTCTAGGAGCATTTGCTGACCTTTATACACCAGCATTTGCACTTCGGTTTTTTGGATAATGTGTTCCATCTCAAATGCTTTTAATGCGTTTAGTGCACTTGCTTCTGCTTTTGGTAAACGTACTTGATAAGCCAGTAATGGATGTTCAATTTTCTCGTTTTTCTCTACTTTACAAGCGCAAATAAAGTAACTAACAAGAAAGCCAATAGCGTCTTTTCTTAGATGGCTTTTGCCGCTAAATATTTTCTCTCGTATGGTTTGCATTTCCTTTGTAAGAATAGGGCAGTTGCTTGCCAATAATGCGGGTTCTAGATAGTTGTGCCACATTTCTTTATTGACCATACCTAATACGATGGCATCTTCAAGATCATGCACTCCATAGGCAATATCATCGGCTAAATCCATAATACTGGCATCAAAACTTGAATAGAGAGATTTTGCATGCTGGTGGTTAGTATCACGATTTGTTTGTTGTAATGTTTGACGGTCTTGTTGTGTAAAAGGTGATAAAACCCAATCCAATAAGGCGTTTTCTTCGGTATAAATGCATTTCGGTGGTTGCCATTGATCTGCTTTGAACTGTCGAAAAGAGTTCGTTTTTTCAGGATAACGACCAACAACATCATCATGCAAAACAGGGTATTTTAAAATACCTAGCAAAGTTCGCCTAGTGACATCCATACCAAAATCGTCTGAGTAAGAACCGCGTTTTCCCAAAATACGCAGTGATTGAGCATTCCCCTCAAAACCGCCTTGAGCAGACATCATATAGTTAAGGGCAATTTCTCCACCATGCCCAAAAGGGGGATGGCCAATATCATGACTCAAACAAATCGTTTCAATTAAGGGCTCTTCTGGTAACCATGTTTGAAAAGCAGCGTCTTTATCATTAGCGTGTTTTAAATGATGGACGATACCGCTGCCAATTTGTGCCACTTCAAGAGAGTGAGTCAGTCGTGTACGACTATAGTCATTTTGTCGAATGGCGAGAATTTGAGTTTTGGACTGTAAACGTCGAAAGGCCGCACTATGAATAATACGCGCTCTATCTCGTTGGTAAGGGGTACGAAAATCATTGTTTCTAGGGAAGCTAGGTCCAGATCGTCTAGCCTGCCATTCCAGCATTGTATCTTGTTGATTATCTGCAGACATATTATTAGACATCGAATCGTTATTACTCATATTGCCCCGAGTGTTCTTGAACTATTAATAGAATAATGATCTTTCAGCAAAAATAACTTAGATCGACAGCCTAACAGAAGCACGAATAACAGAAATTGCCATCATGTTATGAATGTCAATTTGCGAATATCGAAGTAACTTCTACACTATGAATGTAAGTATTTGTAGCCTTAACTCAATAGCTATTGTTCTGATAATAAATATAGATGTTAAGTACTGGAGTTCTTTAATAAATCATTATAGAAGTAAGGAAACCCCTCAATATGAATCATCATACTAGTAAAAAGAGCTTTTCGTCTCGCTATATTAACATTATGGCAATCAGCAGTTTTATTGTTTTGTCTATTTCTGCCACTCTTTTAGTGTTAGAAAGTAATCAAAAAATTCAGTATGAAAAATCACGTTATTCATTTGAATTTCGTAGTCATTCTCTGGCTTTAGATAATTTAGTAGTAAGTATAGGAGAGCACCTTAATGCATTTGAAGACAATGCGGCTCATTTCTTTAGAGATCAAATGCTTGAAAAGAAAGCGAATTTGGCTGCACACAGCAGTTATACCTACCAATTCTTACAAAATACGGTATCAGGGCTTTATGAGTTAAATGTGGTCCCAATCGGGTACTTACCTGAACATATAGGCAAACTATCTGGGGAGGGAAAAATAGAAGCAGTGAGTACTTTACTCAGTGATGAAGTTGCCATGTCTTTAGCCTTGAACAGCTTATTTCAGGCCGCTAAGGAAAATATTCCTAGTTCATCTTGGATTTATTACACCTCTAAAAATAAGTTTATAAACATTTACCCATGGGAACTGGCACAAGCGTTTCATTATAGTGATGAGTTGTTAACGCATGAGTTTTATAAGTGGGGATTACCTGAAAACAATCCAGATCGAATGGCGTTTTGGACTCCCGTCTATATTGATGAAGCAGGGCAAGGGTTAATGGTTACCTCGGCAAAACCGGTTTATAGAGAGAATGAATTTTTAGGCACAGTAGCCATTGATATTACTCTCAACCAACTCATTGATTTTGCCAATGAGTTTGAACCTGAAGTAGGAAGTATGATGATAATTAATGAGCAAAATCAAGTAGTTGCTCATCATACATTAGCCAATAAAGATGAGAGCCACACAACAAAGGAAGTCATACTCTTTGAGGATATTCTTCCTGATGAGTTACAAACAGTTTTTCAAAATATGTTTAACAAAACAGAAATGGTAGTACAGGGTGTCAACGGCCGTTACTATATGTGGTACAACATGAAAAATGCACCATGGAGAGTGTTGTACCTATTTAATGATAATCAATTTAATTTAATGCACAAAGCCCGCTTGAATGTGGACTTCTTTTTCCTAATGATCGTACTGGCTATCATCCTTTATCTATCTTACAAAGTGACTTTTAGAGAATTTATCTTTCCTGCAGAAAAGTTGGTAAATCATATTGCCCTAGAAAATAAAAAAGAAACAGTGACAGAGCCGATTAAAGTACCGCCACCTTGGCGGCCTTGGTTTGAAAAAATCAGTAAAGTATTTGCTGAAAACCACAATATGATAGAAGAAATCAAACAAAAAAACGAAACACTTTTAGAGAAAAATACGGCTCTTGAACGCTATATGCCAAAAACCATTATCTTGCTTACGGTTGAGCCGAATGTGGGCAGTAGTACGATTGGTAATTTCTTATCACATGCTTTTGCGGATGTGGCCTCTGATTCAAAATCGACAGTTTATCTTGAATACCCAAAAATGGAAAAAACGTTTACTGATTTTAGCATTAAACAAGATGACCTAACCTACCACCACCCAGATGGTTATGACATTTGGGGAGGATATGATTTTGGTGTTATGCCAAAAGATGCGCATCCATCCATGTTGATTAATAAGCTGTTAGAAAACTACAATAATGTCGTATTGAATCTATGTGTAGATGCAACAGGAACGATACCAACAGAGCAAGAAACATTCCTTCACTATGCGAAAGTCATTATTTTAATAGCGCCTCATAGCGAAAAATACGCTTTGCCTTTCAATCAACTGAGCGATTATTTAAAACAACATGTGCGCCAAGACAAAACATCAATCTATACGTTAAAAAATCAAATTAATAAAAATGAAAGTGACCTTATGAAAAGTATCGTTGCCGACTTCACTTTACCCCATTTAACAGAATCACTGACGTTTAGCTCTGACTCTTTTATCTTGCCTGAAGACGCGAAACCCGTCATTACAGAATTGGTTGATCGAGTCGAACGAGTGCATCAAATTTCTGTGTTTATCCCAACCACTGTGAATATTGATGAAATAGTAGACACCAGCCAATATGTTGAGAAAACAATGGCCTTCTTTGGTGAAAAATTCGGCGGAGCTACTTGTAATGAAGCTAATGGCGTTTGGAATAGCAGTAAAGGTGATCTTGTATCAGAAACGGTTAATATCGTGGTGAGTTATACAACAGAAGACAATTTGAATATGTATGTTGATGATGTCATCGAATACGTGAAAATAATAAAAGCTGAACTGTCACAAGATGCCATGGCTATTGAAATAAATAAAAAGCTAATTCTGATTTAATGAAGACAATGTATTTGTACTCAAATTAATTGTATAAAAAATCAAGAAAAAGGGAATTCAGGTGGATCAATTACTTACAGCTATTGGACTTACTGGCGTTTTTGCCGGCGTGTGGATGACGTATTGGAGTTACTTGAGTGCGAAACGGCTGGAGTTTTTCCAAATCTACATAGATAAATTCAATAACATCATCACGCCTGAAGATATGCAATGGTGGTCGCAAGCCATGAATAATGACCCCCTTCTGTCAGAACAAATCTCTCAATGCGAAATTAAAATGCTACGTTATCTCAATCTAGTCTGGGAAGAGCACTTTCTCTATAGCGAACGTATGATATCGAAAAAACTCTGGAGCTTGTGGGAACCCAATATTTTTTTTGTTATTAAGACCGACTTTTGTCGACAAGTATTTGATAAGTATGAAACAAGCTTTGGCCCCAACTTTCGTGAATGGATAAAAGAGAGCCGAGATAAATAAAAAGCATAATGGCTTTATGATGAGTTTTCGGTCTACTCATTTTCTCAGAGTAGACTCTCCCATAAGACAAACAGTTAAAGGCTACTGATTTTGTGTCGGTATCAAATTCCCAACATGCAATCCACATTCTTTATTTTCTGATTCTTCCCACCACCAACGACCTTCGCGTTCATGTTGATTAGGCAACACAGGACGGGTGCAAGGTTGGCAACCAATACTGATAAAACCTGTTGAATGCAGCTCGTTGTAAGGCACATCAAACATTTTTATGTAGTTCCAAACATCTTCCGATGACCAATTTGCCAGTGGATTAAATTTATAGAGCGGTTTGTTATCTTGGCTAAAAGCGGTGTCTAACTCTGCAAAAGCTAATTGATCACGAGTGTCGAGACTTTGATCGCGGCGTTGCCCTGTAATCCAAGCATCCACTGTTTTCAGCTTACGGCGTAGCGGCTGTACTTTGCGAATACCACAACACTCTTTATGGCCATCCTCAAAGAAGCTAAACAGCCCTTTTTTGCGAGTAAACGCTTCTAGTGTTTCACGATCAGGCGATAAAATCTCAATGTCTATATTGTAATGCTGGCGTACTTTTTCGATAAATTGATAGGTTTCTGGGTGCAGTCGGCCGGTGTCTAAAGAAAAGACTTGAATGTCTTTTTTGGCTTTAACGGACATATCAATCAATACAACGTCTTCGGCACCACTAAATGAAATGGCTAAATTATCGAATACGTTTATTGCGTTATGGATGATCTTTTGAGCTGCATCGGCTTGATTTGCATCAATAAAGGCTGATAAATCAAATGAGGTCATAGAATACCTAATAAAATAAGTAAAAGTGAGCAGTGGAATACTGACGAGTAAATTAATTGTGGTAACCATATCAAGTTGTTATCGACTTATGAAATAAGAAAGCACGCTAACCTTATAATCACTTGATAGGATGGTCGTTGTGACTAAGCCTGTAATTTTGTTTTAACCAATATCCAGAGAACAGATACATGGCGTTTTTTAGCACCTTCATATCCGCTTTGCCTATCCTTTTGTTGATTTGCCTAATGACCAAAAAGAAAGCCTTGGCATCTCATATTGCGCTACCACTGACCGCGTTTTTGATTGGTTTCATTTAGCTTGTCTATTTCCAATTAGATGCTCGTTTACTAGCAGCCAATACTTTATCTGGCGTGTTATCTGTTTTGACCCCCATTTCTATTATTGCTGTTTCCACCATCTTAGGCATAGTCAATCAAGAGGGTCATATCATCAAAAAAACCATTCTACCCATGATCGTTTATGGTGTTATTGCCGCCTTAGTGGGAGCGGTTTTATTACTTATTTAGCAAGGTAAATAAGCAATAAAAAAAGGCCAACTAACTAAATAGTTGACCTTTATTACTGTCTTTATTGATTCGGTTCTTATTGATTAAGAATGGGTGCTACTTAATTAAATTAGCTTCTTACGAATGTTGACCACGACAATTTCTGCCAAAATCACCACCATAAAAATAGCGAATAGGGCAACGGAAACTCTTTGCCATTGAAATAAATTCATTGAATCATTCAAGACAACGCCAATGCCGCCTGCGCCAACCAAACCTAATACGGCTGATTCGCGCACATTAATGTCCCAACGGAATAAAATAATGCTGAAAAAAGCAGGTAGTACTTGGGGCCAGTAGCCTTTCAATAATACTGACATGGGAGAAGCGCCTGTCGCTTGAAGTGCTTCAACAGAACCCATATCAACTTCCTCCAACGCTTCTGCTAACAGTTTGCCGATAAAGCCTATAGAACGAAAGGCAATCGCGAGCACGCCCGCAATGACACCGGGGCCAAAGATGGAAACAAATAACAGCGCCCAAACGAGAGAGTTTACCGAACGAGAAGACACCAAGAAAAAACGAGCAATCCAATGGCTCCATAAAGACTTCGATATATTACTGGCGTTCATTAAGGCCAACGGAATGGCAAAAATAAGCGTCAGTAATGTTCCTAATGTGGCAATGTTTAACGTTTCAATGATGGCTCCATGGATAGATATGGGGTAATAAGTCCATTCCATTGGCCACATTCGGCTAAACAGATCCATCATTTGTTCTGGCGCATCATAAAAGAACTCTGGAATCACTTCCACAGTACGTATGGATTGGATCATCGCGACAACAATTACAAGATAAACGCTGTAGCGCGCTAGCTTTTGTTTGAGAGTGAAGCGTTGCCAATGATGGTTAATGGTCGTTTGCATAATAGATTCCTTCACACCTAACGAAAAATACGGCGCACAATATTAGATAAAAACTCACCAAACATGATTAACGCAATGATGGTAATCAAAATGGCAGAAACAAAGTCGTAGTCGAAACGTTGAAAGGCCGAGAATAATGTGCCTCCAAGCCCGCCTGCACCAACGATGCCTATCATGGTGGAATTGCGTAAATTCGAATCCAGCTGATACGTTGAAAAGCCAATAAATCGAGCAAACACCTGTGGCATCACAGAAAACAGAATAATACTGGCAAATCCTGCCCCTGTGGCACGAATGGCTTCTACTTGTTTCAAAGAAATTTCTTCAATGGCTTCAGCAAATAATTTCGCGATAAAACCAATGGAAGCAACTATCAAAGTTAAAATGCCTGCTAAAGGACCAAAGCCGACACTTTTAACAAATAGGATAGCGATAATAACAGGGTGAAAAGTACGACAGAGGGCGATGAAACCTCGCATAGGAATACTGACCCAGTTTGGCATGAAGTTCCTAGCGGAAAATAAGCCCAAAAACAGCGACAAAATAATACCGACAATACTGGCAATAATAGCAATTTCAAGGCTTTCAGCAAGTCCACTTAGTAAGAGTTCCCAACGAGAGAAGTTTGGTGGAAACATGCGATCAAGCATTGTGCCAGCGTGCCCCATCCCGTCTTGAATACGCGACCATTTTAAGTCCATCGCATTAATAGAATAGATTAAATAACCCGCTGCCAGAAGCCAAATTGAGCGTACTAACCAGCTGCCTCTAAAAGGGTTTTCATGAGATGATGTGGGCGTTAAACGAGCCATGATTCACCTCCATAAATTTGTTTTAAGTGATCGTCAGTAATGCCTTCTGGTGGGCCGTCATAGATTACTACGCCATCACTCATACCAATCATGCGTTTGGCATAACGTCGTGCTAATTTAACATCATGAATATTAACCAATGCGGGAATGTTTTTTTCAAGGGCAAAGCGTTCTAATAGCTCCATGATTTCGACCGCCGTTTTTGGGTCGAGTGATGAAGTTGGCTCGTCAGCGAGTAAAACACGTGGGTTTTGCATCACCGCGCGAGCAATACCGACACGTTGACGTTGTCCACCTGACAAACTATCCGCTCTTTTTTTGGCATGCTCAGCTAAGCCAACCGCCTCAAGCAATTCAAACGCGGTGTTAATATCTTCTTGAGAAAAGTTACGACGCCATGCTTTCCAAGCAGACATGTAACCTAGGCGTCCGGTTAAGACGTTTTCAATCACACTCAAACGCTCAACAAGATTGTATTCTTGAAACACCATGCCGATCTTACGACGCAACGTACGTAGTTGCTTGCCACGGGCTTTAGATAAATCTTGTTGTTCTAATAAAATTTCCCCTTGTGTAGGGTCAATCAGACGATTAATACAGCGTAATAAGGTACTTTTTCCGGTTCCTGATGGGCCGATGATGGCGATAATACCTTGTTCTGTTATATCAATATCAATGCCTTTTAAAATAGGATTCCCCGCGACGTATTCTTTTTGCAAACCTCGAATCGAGAGAAGAGTTTGAGTATCTGCGATACCAGCTGTTGTTGTCATAGTCATTTCCTACAGGAGAAGAGTTGCTATGTGACCAAAGCTTATTGGTCACATAATTTGCTCCTAAGAGATTAATTAAGGGTGCTATTCAAAGGAATACAAAGGAACAGCAGTATGATTAGGTTACTGAGCTTTTGCAGCAGCGTGTTTTTTAGCCGCTTTAGCCGCTTCTTTTTCAGCTAGCTGTTGTAGACCCGTTTTGGTGTAAGCGGTGCCTGTTGCATGAGCGATATCACGGATAACTTTCCAATCTTCTTTGTAAGTGATTGGGAAAAAACGATCAGCGCCACCGAAGGTTTCTTGCATGTCTTTTGAGAAACGGAAAGTAGAAAATGCCTCTTTAATTTTTTCAGCCAATTCTGGTTTTAAGTCGTGAGCATAACCAAAAGCGGATGTCGGAAAACGTGGACTAACATACAGGATGCGAAAATCGTCTGCACTAATTCGACCGGACGCAATCATGCGTTGAAATACATCAGATGCAACAGGTGCGGCATCATAGTCACCAGATAAGACACCCATGATAGATTGATCATGCTTACCTGAATACTTTACTTGATAGTCTTTATCCGGCGTAATACCAACACTTGGGAATAAAGCACGAGGGGCTAAGTTTCCTGAATTTGAAGAAGCAGAGGTATGAGCAACGGTTTTCCCCTTTAAATCGTCCATAGTTTTAATGCTGCTGTCTTTTCGAGTAATGGTAAGAAGGTTGTAGCCTTGAAATTCTTTTTCTGTGCCTTTAACTGCGATTGGGACATATCCACCTAAGTTAACAGCGTAGCCTGTTGGTCCTGTAGAAAAGCCTGCAATATGAAGACGACCAGAACGGATAGCTTCTACTTCAGCGGCATTAGAGTGAACAGTGTAATAAATGACTTTTTTACCAGTGACTTTACCCAAGTGCTTTTGAAATTCATAAAAAGCGTCTTTATAAACAGCTGGGTCTTCAACAGGAGTATAGGTAAATACCAGTGTATTAGGGTCGCGCCATTTACTTTCATCTTTTGGGGTATCAGCAACGAGATCACGATTCTCATCACAGAATTTTTCGTCGAGAACACCACGATAATTACAATCAGCGGCTTGAGCCGTAGTGACGGTAAAAAGTAAAGAACCTGATATTAATAGCCCAGAGAAGAGCCCGGTTAATAATTTATTTGACATACTTCTTTTCCTCAACACTTATTTTTATTGTTATCACCGATCGGGAGGTTCCGTTATCAGCGATGCGTTAGCACCACACTCTGTTAGCTCGGTAGAGTGATTTTGTTGGTGCTACGGAACAATAGAGCAAAGCGAATGCCACTTAATTAAAATCATTTAAAATCAAATGCTTAGGTTTAATTTTAAGGTTATTAAGTTCTCTTTGGGACATTCTAGTCTTACTCTCATGTTGAAATGGGTCAGCCTTGTCCATTCTCCTCAAACTGTCGAAAGTTTTGTTTGTCTAAGTGATATTTTTTCATTTTTCGATAAAGGGTTTTGCGTGATAAATCTAATAATTCAGCGGCTTCATTAAGCTGACCTTGCGTGGCTCGTAATCCATCCGCCAGCAGCTGTTTTTCGAACTGTTCCATACGCTCTTCATAACGGCCAATACTGTCGTCATTGGCTTTAATGGAATCTATCGATGCCTCGCTAATGCCTAAAACAAAACGGTCGGCCGCATTTTTTAATTCACGCACATTCCCCGGCCAGTTGTGCTGTAACAATTTATTTAACAGTGTGGAATCTAAATTGGGTAAAGGTTTGGTGTAGCGCTCGGAGGCCAGCGACGCGTAATGATGAAATAACGGCAACACATCTTCGGGGCGATCCTTAAGAGGCGGAATGGTTAAACTCGCTACATTGAGACGATAAAATAAATCTTTGCGAAACTTTCCTTCTTCACCTAGTTGCGCCAAATTTTCTTTACTGGCGGCAATCACAGTGAGTACCACTGGAATGGTTTTGGTGCTGCCCACTCGTTCAATAGAGCGTTCTTGCAAGACCCGCAGCAGTTTGATTTGCACAGACGTAGGCATTGTTTCAATTTCATCTAGAAAAAGAGTGCCGCCGTTGGCGGCTTCTATCTTGCCAATGTGGCGTTTGCTGGCGCCAGTAAACGAACCCGCTTCGTGTCCAAATAGCTCACTTTCAATCAGACTCTCACTCATGCCACCACAGTTTATGGCAATAAAACGCTGCTCTTTTCGATGGCTGAATTCATGCAGTGCGCGGGCGACCATGTCTTTGCCACAGCCCGTATCACCATAAATAATGGTGTCTACATTAGCTTGAGC
>Ga0308007_10001379_pt1 | contig 10683 bp, 8 predicted proteins | sample Neamet71_FD_203152 | JGI IMG/M metagenome (GOLD analysis project Ga0308007, IMG submission 203152) | Marine microbial communities from water near the shore, Antarctic Ocean - #71 | ecosystem: Environmental > Aquatic > Marine > Unclassified | place: Southern Ocean | collected 2014-06-07
TTCATGTTTGCCGATGGTTACCAATATGCCGGTGGTATTCGGTTAGCCGATGCCAATCACGAAGTCTTTAACAATTATGTCGAAGGTTGTAGTTTTGCTGGCAGTAATTTTAATGGTGGCATTGTGTTAACGGATTCTGATGGCTCTAGTGACAGTGGCTACCAACAAGTTGATAACGTGCTAATTGCTCACAATACCATTGTTAATTGTGTCAACAGCATTAACTTTGCTGGTGGAAAAACAAAAGCATCAAGACACCCAACGAATGTCACTATGATAAATAATGTTATCGCTAATGCAGTTGGTTCAGTATTTATTAACTCTTTGGAAGGTGTTCCTGTTGGTTCAACATTTGCCAACAACTATGTACATGGTGGCTCTTTTGCAGACGGTGGTTTTACGTCATTAAGTGGGTTTACCTTTACAGATCCTTTATTAGTTAAAGATAGTAAAGGCTTATATCGTCCGAGTTCGAACAGTCCTGCACTGTCAGGTGGATCAAGTGACTTCGGTAGTTTTTCTGTTGTAAGTATCGATATGGATGGTCAAGCTCGTAAAACAATCTCTGGTGCCGATGAAATGACTAGTGGCAGTGTAACGAAAAAACCACTAACACCTAATGATGTCGGGCCTGTTAATTATGTTAATTACAGGCCTTAATAGCTCAAATAAATAAAGGTTAGACTTAACTAAAAGCTTCGCTTTTTTTTATGTGGTAGTTAAGGCGTGTTTAGGTGCGATAGAGTACTTTTATTACATGCCAACCAAATTTAGTTTTCACTAAATGTGGTTCTAACGTCTTTGCAGAAAAGGCAATTTTATCAAATTGTGACACCATATCGCCTTGTTTGAATTCTCCTAAATCGCCTCCTTTTTTCGCCGATGGACAAGTTGAATGCTTTTTTGCAAGCACATCAAATTTTGCCCCTTTTTTCAATTGTTGAATAAGGTCTTCGGCAAGTTCTTTTTGTTTAACCAAAATATGTAGTGCGTGTGCGGTATTGGCCATAATGATGCTCGGATAATGTTAAATGTCGATGATATTAACACACCATGCTGTTGCTGCTCTGATTGAATAATGGAAACACTAAATTAAACCTAATAACTCAAACGCCCAATTCTTTTAATCGTTTATAAAGTGTATTCCGGCTAATTCGTAATTCTGTTGCGGTGCGGGAAACATTACCTTTATTTCGATGATAGACAGTTAAAATGTCTGGCTCACTGTCTATTTGATTAACCTCTTGTTGGGTGTTGTTATGAGCTTTTTGAGCGTCAGTAATTGAAGCCGTTTTATGTTCTTCTTCTTTTATTTTACAAATATCTGAGAAAAAATCATCGGGCAAGTGCCATTCGGCAATAATGTCATTTTCGGCCAAGGCTAGGGCAATTTGCAGTACGCTAACGAGCTGACGAATGTTGCCTGGCCAAGGATGTTGTTGGAATAAATTAAGTATTTCGGTCGACAGTTCTTTTGCTTGTTGTTCATTCCTTAAAAGACGATGTATTTCGACAAACAAAGCGCGCTTATCCGTACGATTTCTTAACGCAGGGAGCTCTAAGTTTAAACCGCTTACTCGATAATAAAGATCTTGTCTAAATAACCCTTCTTCGACTTCGTCTTTTAATGAGCGATTGGTTGCTGAAATAATTTTAATATCAATAGGGTAAGAATCGGTTGAGCCAAGAGGCGTGACTTTTCTTTCTTGTAGTACTCGTAATAAACGTGCCTGCACTTTAAGTGGCATTTCGCCTATCTCATCTAAAAATAAAATACCCTTATGAGCTTTGCGAATAAAACCAATAGAGCCTTTATTATTGGCACCCGTAAAAGCCCCTTTTTCATAACCAAATAACTCAGATTCAACTAGTTCTGAAGGGATTGCCGCGCAATTTACAGCAACGAGTGGATAGCGTTTTCTTGAGCTGTAGTTGTGCAGAGCATTAACAAAAATCTCTTTGCCCACTCCGGTTTCGCCATAAATTAATATGGGGATATCTTTTTCTATAATGCGTTGTGCTTGGTTAATACAGCGATCAATATGTTGGTCACCAAAACTGAGCCTTTCTAGAGAGATTACGTCGTCTTTGGTTGTGCGTTTTTGCTGGTCAAGTGTCCTAAAATCAACCGCGCGGATGATTTTTTTCTGAGGACGAGTGATGGAACCATGCCATAAAAAATTATGCAGGGCTGGCAGTTCAATCGACATAGACTCTGGGTGGTTTTTTAGCTCTCTAAGTGGGCAATCAAAAATATCATTAATGTTGAGTAATGCTAAATCATGACCGAGTAATAGTTCTGCTCGTTTATTTGAAGACAGTATTGTGCCATCGTCATTAAATACAATGAGTCCGGCCCACTGGCTATCGATATTGTCGAGGTTTGTATTGAACGTTAGTAAAAAATTATCTTCAGAAAACATCTTAATAATCAATCGATTTTCGATTGATTGTGACATCAGTTTGACCATACCTAAGGTGTGAGAGTGGGGTAAGTAGGTATCACTTGATACATCCAATACGCCCAATAAATCATTATCAGCATTAAAAATAGGCGAAGCGGAACCCATCATAAAACGATTTGATTTAAGAAAATGCTCGTCTTTTTGGACTTGTACTGCTCGACCAACAGCCATGGCTGTACCGATAGCGTTGGTGCCATTAAATTGTTCACCCCAAAGAGTACCGGGCTCTAAAGACGCTTGCTGTTGTTTGTTTAAAAAACGCTGATCCCCCCAGCTTCTAATCATTTTTCCATGATGATCCGCCAGCATGATCATGCATTGGCTATTGGAAAGGATATTTTCATAGTAAGGCAGAATTTCTTTACTGGTCGTTTCTACCAAAAAGTGATGCTCGTCACTTAAGTTTTTAATACTAGATTTTTCGATAGCAGGGGTAACTAACGGATCGAGACCATATTGTCGACACCTTTCCCAAGATGCCTGGATGTCTGATTGATGCGTAATATCATCTTGAGCAGGGCGCTGCTCAACCGGTGTTTCATTTTCATTTTGTTGAATATCACTGTGTAATTTGCCTGATGAGTCTAGCGTATTTTTATTATTCATTTTGCTACACCAAATTTTATTTTTAGTTATTCTTTTTACGTATTTTTAACCGCTTTCTGATGACTTGTATTGTTCTTCTTACATTCTTTTGTTCAATGACAGTGAACACATTTAATGTTCAAAATTGTTCACAGTCAACACTTTGTTGAACACTTTATTTATGTTGAAAGTGTTCAATATAAAATCAAAAAATCATTGGAATCATTTTTTTACTTTTTATATCAATTACTTATATTTATTTTTTATTGTAAGGTTTTTTTGGCACATATTTAGCTATCTATGGGTAAGTTATAAATAATAATGACAATGTGCTGTGCTCATTCTTACTCAATGAAAAGTATTTTTGTAAGGCACTGTTTTTTTGTAAAAGTAAAATAAAAATAAGTGTAGGACGACAATATGTCCCTGATATTAGAAAAAGTTGATTCTATTGTTAACGGTAAAGTGCATTTGAGTGACATTAATTTATCTCTCGAGCCCGGCTCCTTTAATGTTTTGCTAGGACGAACCTTAGCCGGTAAAACCTCATTGATGAGATTAATGGCTGGGCTCGATAAACCGACTTCTGGCCGGGTTATCATGGATGGTGCTGATGTGACAGGTATGGCTGTACAAAAACGCAATATTTCTATGGTGTATCAACAGTTTATTAATTACTCCAATCTCACCGTTCGTGAAAATATTGCTTCCCCTTTATTAATTGCAAAAACTAAAAAGAGTGAAATTAATCGGCGAGTCTTGGAAACGGCTGATATGCTGCAAATTACTCCTTATCTTGATCGTTACCCTCTTGAACTCTCTGGTGGACAGCAACAACGTACAGCCATGGCAAGAGCTTTGGTGAAAGACGCCAGTCTTATTTTATTTGATGAGCCACTAGTCAACCTTGATTACAAATTACGTGAAGAGTTACGTGTTGAGTTAAGAGAGTTGTTTAAAATTCGTAACTCTATTGCTGTTTACGCAACGACGGAACCGAATGAAGCCCTAGCCTTGGGTGGGACAACAACCTTATTGCACGAAGGTAAAATCATCCAAACGGGTCAGTCAGCCAAGGTTTATCGTGAACCAGCCAATGTTGAAGCGGCTGATTTGTTTAGTGAGCCACCAATTAATTTGATTGATGGTCAAGTCACTGAACATGAGGTGGTATTTGGTGATTCAATTCACTTTCCCCTAAATCAAGATTTACGTAACTTGACCTCAGGTTCTTATAAATTTGGTGTGCGCCCAAGTCACATAGGATTAGTGCCCCATAATGATGATGACCTTGAACTTTCAATGAAGGTTGAATTAGCAGAAATTAGTGGTTCAGAAACTTTTTTACATCTAACCAGTGACCGCTTTAACCTAGTTTCTCAACTGTCTGGTGTCCATGAATATCATACGGATGCGGCCATTAAAGTTTACCTGCCGACACATAAGTTATTTGTTTTTAATCTTGATCGTCAAATGATTCAGTCACCATTTACTTTGGTTAAGGGGTAGAGCATGTCTGAGATACGTCTAAAGTCATTAGCACACAGCTATGGTACCTCTTCTTCTGGTCACATCGATTACGCTTTGCGAGAAATGAATCATGTTTGGGAACAAGGCGGTGCTTATGCTTTATTAGGCCCTTCTGGTTGCGGCAAAAGTACCTTGCTAAATATTATTTCTGGCTTATTAACGCCATCCAGTGGTGAAGTATTATTCGATGGGAAAGTCGTGAATCATCTATCGCCTCAGGATCGTAATATAGCGCAGGTTTTTCAATTTCCGGTCATTTATGATTCCATGACGGTGTTTGATAATTTAGCCTTCCCGTTACGCAACATGAAAATTGCCGAACCTAAAGTCATCAGTAAAGTTCATGAAATTGCTAATATTCTTGAGTTACATCCCGTACTCAAAAAGAAAGCTCACAATTTAACCGTCGATGAAAAACAAAAAGTGTCAATGGGGCGTGGTCTAGTAAGGGATGACGTCTCCGCGATTTTGTTTGATGAACCGTTAACGGTTATTGATCCTCAGCTGAAATGGAAATTACGACGTAAGTTAAAACAAATTCATGAGCAGTTTAAGCTCACGATGATTTATGTGACGCATGATCAGTTAGAAGCCTCTACTTTTGCCGATAAAATCGCCGTAATGTACGGCGGAAAAATCGTACAGTTCGGTACCCCTCGCGAATTATTCGAAAATCCAAAACATACTTTTGTTGGTTATTTTATTGGCAGCCCCGGTATGAATTTGATTGAGGTAACACCTTGTGAAAATGGTGTTGAGTTTGATGGCATTAAAGTTCCTCTTGAAGCATCACACAATAATTTATTAGCAGAGTTGTCCACGAAAAATGTGAAAATTGGTATTCGTCCTGAATTTATTCATGTTTGGGATAAACCCGTTGCTGACGCTTTTGAATGTCAGGTTTTGCATATTGAAGATTTGGGCACTTATAAAATATTGACGTTGAAACTGGCGTCACAAACACTCAAAGCGCGTCTTAGTGAAGATCATATACTTCCTGAAAAAGTGGCTTTTATTAGTTTTCCTGAACAGTGGCTGAAGCTTTATGTTGATGAATACTTAGTAGAAGAGAGGCTAGAAGAAATAACAGCCGGAGAGAACATGGCAGAGGAGAACGACGTATGAATAAAGTAGAGAATAATAAAGCATGGTGGCTTGTTTTACCTGTTTTTATATTGGTCGCTTTTTCGGCCGTTATTCCCCTAATGACAGTAGTGAATTATTCTGTTCAGGATATATTTGATCAAAATAACGCTTATTTTGTCGGTGTAGAATGGTATAGAGAAATCTTATTGAACACACGTTTGCAAGAATCCTTGTTACGTCAGTTTATTTATTCGTTTACGGTGTTGGCGATTGAAATTCCATTAGGTATTGCCATTGCTTTAATGATGCCCAAAAAAGGCATCATGGCTTCCTTTAGTTTGATCGTCGTGGCAATTCCTCTGCTTATTCCTGGCAACGTAGTCGGCACTATCTGGAAAATATTTGGCCGTGCTGATATAGGTTTATTTGGCTGGCTACTTAATTATCTTGGTATGGATTATAACTATGCAGCTAACCCTATTGATGCTTGGGCAACTGTGGTGTTGATGGATGTTTGGCATTGGACGCCACTTGTTGCTCTGCTGTGTTATTCGGGTTTACGTGCCATTCCAGAAGTTTTTTATCAAGCGGCTGCCATTGATCGTGCATCTAAATGGGCTGTGTTTCGTTTTATCCAATTACCTAGACTGAGAAATGTTTTAGTCATTGGTACCTTATTGCGCTTTATGGATAGTTTCATGATATACAGCGAACCCTTTGTACTTACGGGGGGCGGACCGGGCAATTCAACGACATTTTTGAGCCAAACCCTCACTAAAATGGCAATAGGTCAATTTGATTTGGGGCCAGCCGCCGCCTTCTCGCTAGTTTATTTCTTGATCGTATTGTTAGTGTCGTGGCTATTTTTCACCACTATCAATGAAATGGCTAAGGATAAATAAGAGGTAATTATGAAATACAGTAAAAGCAAAATACTTGGTTTAAGCCTTTATATCTTTTTCTTATTAGTGCCTATTTATTGGTTGTTGAATATGTCTTTTAAAGAAAAAGATGAGGTCTTGAGCGGGCTATCTTTATGGCCTAAGAACTTCACTTTTGATAACTACATTACTATTTTTACCGATCCCAGTTGGTATATGGGGTATGTAAACTCGTTGATCTATGTGTTTTTAAATATGGTGATTACCTTATTAGTCGCTTTACCAGCCGCTTATGCTTTTAGTCGTTATAAGTTTGTTGGGGATAAACACTTGTTTTTCTGGTTACTGACTAATCGTATGGCGCCTCCCGCCGTTTTTTTGCTGCCATTCTTCCAACTTTATTCATCGATAGGGCTTTTTGATACGCATTTGGCGGTGGCTTTATCTCACTGTTTGTTTAGTGTGCCTTTAGCAGTATGGATACTAGAAGGCTTTATGTCTGGTGTGCCAAGAGAAATTGATGAAACAGCTTTTATTGATGGCTATAGCTTTCCCCGTTTTTTCATTCGCATCTTTTTGCCCATGATTGGCTCAGGTATTGGTGTTACGGCCTTCTTTAGTTTTCTATTTTCATGGGTCGAATTGCTACTGGCTCGAACGTTAACATCGGTAGATGCCAAACCCATTGGCGCGGTGATGACAAGAACCATATCCGCTGAAGGCATTGATTGGGGCTTGCTGGCAGCCGCAGGTGTATTGACTATTTTACCTGGATTATTGGTCATTTGGCTTGTACGTAATCACGTTGCGAAAGGTTTTGCTCTCGGTCGAGTTTAACACTTTAAAGCACATTATTAATTGAACATGAGTAGGAGATAAATAATGGGATGGATGGCTTGGACACCCGTTACGATTGGCTTTTTTACCACAATAGCCGCGATTTTAATTGTTATGACAATTTATGAAATTAAATCGCCGTGCTTAGAGCGAAAAGGTTTTTTACCGATAGCAACAACTCGAGGTGATCGATTATTTATTGGACTACTTACGAGTGCCTTTATCCACTTATTTTATGTGGGTATAACTGAATGGATATTAGTTTTACCCCTTATTGTCTGCTTTATCTGGCTGATGGTAATAATGAAATGGGGATAAAACACGTTAAAACGGTAACGTTTATTAAACCAAAAAAGAAATAAAGCTTAGTGAGATTTGTACTGTTTGACCTGAAATCGTTTTTTACCGACTTTTGTCAGTAACACTTTTTGAGTTTATCGGTATAAATCTTAGTCGTCAGCAAGGCTGGCAAACAAGGCCTGAACCACTTGTCAAAGAGGTAAAGGTAAACAATTGAGGTTGATGATGAAAAATAATAAAAATATTCATAAGAAGGTTCTGCTCTGTGCTGCCATCTCAATGGCAACGGTGTGCTCACAAGTAATGGCAGACCAATACTCTGATGCGGCCAACAAATGGCGAGATAAAGAGTTCTCTGTTTCAACACTCAGTAAAGCTGAGCAAACAAAAGAACTGGCTTGGTTTACTGAAGCAGCAAAACCTTTTCGTGGCATGACAATCAATGTGGCATCTGAAACAATTGCTACCCATGAATATGAGTCCAATGTATTGGCAAAGGCGTTTGCTGAAATAACAGGCATTAAAATAGTTCATGATTTGATTGGAGAAGGGGATGTAGTGGAAAAACTACAAACACAAATGCAATCTGATCGTAATATTTATGATGCCTATATTAATGACTCTGATTTGATTGGCACGCATTTTCGTTATGGCAAAGTCGTGGCTATATCCGATATGATCGCCGGTGATGGTAAGGATTTAACTTTACCCACTCTTGATTTAGAGGATTTTATTGGTTTGTCTTTTACCACAGGACCCGATGGTAAAATCTACCAACTTCCTGATCAGCAATTTGCTAATTTATATTGGTTTCGAGCAGATTGGTTTGCTCGTGCAGATCTAAAATCACAGTTTAAATCTATTTATGGCTATGATTTAGGCGTACCCAAAAACTGGTCGGCTTATGAAGACATCGCTGAATTCTTTTCTATACATGTAAAAGAGATTGATGGGAAGCGTATTTATGGTCATATGGACTACGGTAAAAAAGACCCTTCTTTAGGCTGGCGCTTTACTGATGCATGGTTTTCTATGGCGGGTGCAGGCGATAAAGGTATTCCAAATGGCTTGCCAGTAGATGAATGGGGGGTGCGTGTTGAGGACTGTCGTCCAGTTGGTTCAAGTGTACAACGTGGTGGTGCAACTAATGGCCCAGCGGCGGTTTATGCTACAACAAAATACGTTGAGTGGTTAAAAAAATATGCACCACCAGAAGCGCAAGGTATGACCTTTGGTGAAGCTGGTCCAGTGCCTGCACAAGGTGCTATTGCTCAACAAATCTTTTGGTACACGGCTTTTACAGCGGCAATGAATTCAGAAGGTTTACCGGTTGTAAATGAAGATGGTACACCTAAATGGCGTATGGCTCCTTCTCCAAAAGGTCCTTATTGGGAAGAAGGCATGAAACTAGGGTATCAAGACACAGGGTCTTGGACATTCCTAAAATCAACGCCTGACAAACGTCGTCTTGCCGCTTGGTTATACGCACAATTTACTGTATCAAAAACAGTCTCTTTGAAAAAAACCTTAGTAGGTTTAACACCTATTCGTGAGTCAGATATTAACTCACAAGCGATGACGGATATTGCACCAAAACTAGGTGGTCTAGTGGAATTTTATCGCAGCCCTGCACGTGTGCAATGGACACCAACAGGAACGAATATTCCTGATTATCCTAAAATGGCTCAATTATGGTGGCAATACATTGCAGAAGCAGCGAGTGGTGATTCAACACCTCAAGAAGCTCTCGATGGACTGGCTACGGCACAGGATAAAGTATTGGCAAGATTAGAGCGTTCTAAGGTACAACAAGGTGCCTGTGGCCCTAAACTGAATAAACTGGTTGACGCGAGTTACTGGTTAGATCAGCCAGGTTCACCTAAAGCGAAGTTAGCTAATGAAAAACCACAAGGTGAAACGATTGATTATGAAACCTTGTTAAAAAGCTGGCAGCAGTAAAATAAACGTGTTGTTTTAGCCTCTCTTTATTTAGAGTATAAGACAGTAAAATGATGGCCTTAGTGCCATCATTTTTTTAGCTCTACTCAGCAGACTGCGTAAACTCATAATAAACATAATACAACGCTATTGATGATGTATGTAAAACTATATTAGATGGTCAATTTTTTCAGCTTTCGCTAAATCAATATTCCTTACTTTATGTTCGGAACGTTAATTGGAATGGGTCAACTTAAGCTTTTGTATAAAAAGTATATTTCTGCTGTATATGAATATAATTTTTACGCTTAATTTAGCTGAGACGTAGTGAGAATGAAAAAAGACTACCGAATGATTTTTATATTCAATCAATATGATACCCACTTCAATTTGGAGTAAACCATACAGTAGTCTTTTAGATTAACTTCTTTAATTTCGTTTAAGTCGTTTTATAAAATAGTACTATTTATCTATGTAGGTCTCTTAATGGAGTCTATTTTTAGCATTTTAGCAAATACAGAAGCGAGATATCCAGCTTCGATTACTGGCCAGTTTATATTATCCTGCTTCGTGTTTGAAAATTGCAAATTGATTTTTGAAGGATGTCTAGAGTTCATCAATGTCCAACTATTTTGTGAATTATATTCCTTGATCATATTGTGAATAATAAGACTGTCAGAACTTGCATTGGCTTGTTTGCAGTGTCTTTTAAGTTCTGTTGCAAAGTATTTTTTACTGGTCAAGGTTACGTTAAACCCAGCGTTTTCTATTCCTTTCATTAGTGTCTTAATACTTGTTCTTTGTGGATTTGAAAGATCTACTACTCTCAATTTCTCAGAACTTGTACGGTGTCTGTTAAAAGGAGTTGCGATCTCTTTGCAGATAATGTCAATAGGTGAGTAATCAAGCTCTTCATCAGTATCAAACATGCTTTTTAATTCAACAAATGTCATAAACAACGATGTCATTAAAGATCGAGGGTTCGGAATAGGGTAGTTGATAGATGGCATAACTTCCCCAAGGCGATAAATAGAGACTGCTTGTCCATGTTTAGGTAAGGC
>Ga0308007_10001382_pt1 | contig 10676 bp, 7 predicted proteins | sample Neamet71_FD_203152 | JGI IMG/M metagenome (GOLD analysis project Ga0308007, IMG submission 203152) | Marine microbial communities from water near the shore, Antarctic Ocean - #71 | ecosystem: Environmental > Aquatic > Marine > Unclassified | place: Southern Ocean | collected 2014-06-07
AGAGAGACCAGCACGAAGGTAATGGCTAGCAATAAGTTGCCCAACAGTGCGGACAGTCTTTCTTCGGCATAGAAGTTCTGGTCGATGATAATTTCGAGATCAATTTGCTCGGGCAATTCATCTCGGTATTGGTCTACGATCTGTTTTGCAGAGTCCGACCATTGGTCCACACGGCGGCCAGTCTCCATCGTAGTGGTAACCAGAATCCCACGCTGATTGTGAATCAGCGCCATGGTTTCAGTCGGGTCAATATAGCGCTTGGCAACGGTGGCGATATCTGACAACTGGAGAATTTGGCCATTGCCACTCACACCAAGGGGAATTGAGTTAATGCGTTCCACGGAATCCAGTTCGCCCTTTACCTCTACTATCAATGAGCTGCTGCTGTTGTTTAATTCACCGGCGCTGATTTTGGTATCGCTAGTGCCGACGAGATTGCTCAGCAGTGGAATCGACAGGCCGGCCCTGGCCATGGCATTAGGGTCCACCTCGACCACAATCTCTTGAATTGGCTCGCCGTAGATTTCAGTGTTTTTAGTTCCGGGCAGGGTGGCAATTCTCGAGCGCAATTCTCGAGCGACCCGCTCCAATACCGAAAGTGGTGTACTGCTGCTGGTTACAGCCACTCCCAGAGTCACGGCCGCCAATCCTCTAACGTCTAAGCGGGGTTTCATTGCCTGTGAAGGAAGTTCCGGCTCAACATCCACTAATTTGTTTCTGATTTCACTCCACACTAGGTCCACCTGATCTTTGCCGACGGAATCATGCAATCTGGCTTGAATGATGGTGAAGCCTTCGCTGCTAGTTGATGAAAGTTCCTTTACTTCTGGGATTTCGCGTAATGCATTCTCAACCTTTTCCGTAACCAGGGCTTCCATGCGCACGGCACTGGCACCGGGCATGAAAATTTCCACCGTAGCAAAACGATCGGTCATGGTGGGGTCTTCCTGACGCGACAGGTTTAGAAAGGAAGATATTCCTGTAAGTAAAATAAATCCGATGGCTAGGAACGTTAGCCTAGGTAAGCGATAGAAGAGGTTGGATATATCTGGGTTCATTCGTCGGGGTTTACAGGTGTAACTGCGTTGTAAAAAGACTGTGTAATTACGTCCACCTGCTGGCCAGGTACGACTCGGCCTGTTCCGCTGCTAATAATGAGATCGCCCTCGCCTATGGAGCCGCGAACGTAAACTGAATCTTCCCCCTGATGGATTATTTCTACTAGGCGTGGCCTTACCGTATAGTATTCCTCTGATCTTTCCGCGGAAAACACCGACCATAATCCTCTCTGGCTCTCAGTGATCGCTGTTAAAGGGACCCAAAATCCTGGCTCAATAATAGTAGTCATCAGGCGAACTTCAGCAAGACTCCCGGCAAATAGATTAGGAGCCGGAAGAGCAAAGATTGCGGTAATAGTTCCAGTAGCTGAGTCAACCTGAGGCAGCAATGATTTTAGCGACCCAGTAATCTGTCTGCTATTCACTGTAAACTCGTAGTTTTTGCCCCGCTCCAAGAGATGAACCATGGACTCGGGCACCCCAATAATAGCTTCTATTTGATCTTGCTCAATCAGAGACACGGCGGTTATGCCTGGTCCAATAATGCTGCCCTCGTTTACGAACCTGCGCTGAATTATTCCCATGTAAGGTGCCTTGAGGACGCTCTTGTCTAGGCTGACTCTAATTTGTTTAATGCGGGTAATAGAGGCGGAAAGACCGGTTTCTGCAATTCGTAGCCTAGCCTCATTTATTCTATGCTGTTGTGAAAGTTCATCTAGCAGTTGTTCCGATACATGTTTGCTGGCGGCAAGCTGTTGGTTCCGCTGAAGGGTGGATCGAGAAAGTTCAAGCTCAACCTGCTGAGCTTTCAATGTGGCTTCTGCGGATGCTGCCTCAGCTTCGGCGCCTTCTAGGCGAGCCTGTAGCGCGGATTGATCCAATACCATGAGCGCTTGGCCTTGCTCGACCTTTTGTCCTTCCTCTATATTGACCTGCTGGATAACTCCTCCAGTCTCAAAGCCCATATTACTCATTCGCCTTGGGCGCAGCTGCCCGGCATACACTCGTTCAATTTTATAACTAGTCTCTTGATTTAACTTAATAGTGCTTACCGGCAATGCTTGGCCGAACGCAGGGGCTGCAATAACGCTGAACAAAAATGCGCTTATGAGGAGGTGTGAAGGAAAATTGCGGTGTAAAGACGCTCTGTGAGCTAGTCGGGGGGACATGGGTTTAAAGTTCCAGTCTGAGTAGTCATTACGCACATTAGGCTTAGATGTTTACGTTGTCAACTTAGGCCTGTTACATTATAAACTGCTATCTATTAACACTCGCCGTTGCTCGATCCGCTTAATCTTAAATCTCCGTGAAGAGAGGCCATCAGTGCCAAAACAAACTGTTGTTAGTCGTTATCATCATGGGAACTTGCGTCAGTCCTTTATCGATGCCGCCTGTGAGTATTTAAAACACGCCAGTGCGGAGTCTTTAAGCTTGCGGGAACTGGCTCGGGAAATCGGTGTTTCCCAAACGGCGCACTACAGACACTTTAAGTCCAAGAACGCCCTTTTCGCAGCAATAGCGATAGACGGTTTTGAATTGTTACACAAAGTCATTAGCGAGGCACAGGAAAAGCACGAGGAGGATTTTTCAGTTACCTTCACTGAAGTGGGCTTGGCTTATGTTAATTGGGCGATTACTAACCCAGAAAAATATCAAATGCTGCACGATTCTTTGCTGATAGACATAGCTCAGTACCCAGCTTTATTAACAGCAAGTAAACAGTCGTTTGAAGATCTTACCAATTTGATTGAAAAGGGAATTGCCATAGGCTTTTTCATTCCGCGAGCGGTTCCAGAATTGGCAGGGGCGATGTGGGTCTGTGTCCATGGCATCGCTAGCTTGTTAATGACGAGATCGAAGATGTTGTCTGCCGCTGATGTCGACAATCCCGCTGCGCAGGCGATAGAGCAATTGTCGCAAGACCCACGTGCGACCATTGAGTTGCTAGTTCAGTCGATCAGACGTTGAGCTGTCTACAATAGATGAGGGCAGAGATAATGCACAGTAGTATTGAGGGTACTAATAAGTTAACCCTCAATCTGTCAGGATCTGCCGTATGACCTAATCAAAAATGGTCAGGCGTCACAGATTCCAGCCCGAAATTATTCAATATGCCGTCTGGCTATACCATCGATTCAACCTAAGTCACCGCACGTCGAAGACTTGATGGCGCAGCGGGGCATCACTGTCAGCTATGTGGCCAATCGGCTGTGGTGCACAATATTCGGATCGAAATATGCTGAAAGATTGAGAGGGAAACATCAGGGCTACGGCGACACCATCTTCGGTGATGAAGTTTTATAAAGATTCACGGTCAGCAGCATTAGCTTCGGATAGCGGGCGACCAAGATGATGAAGTGGTTGATGTATTCCTGCAGAAACGGCGTGCCGGAAAGGCCGCAAAGCAGATCTGTAAGCGGTTATTGCATAAACATCGAGGAGCGCCTAGGAAGATCGCCACAGATAAATTGAGACGCTATGGTGTGGCTCACAGAGAGCTTATTCCAGAGACGATTCACGACATGACGCAATACGCCAACAATCTAGCGAAGCTAACGCACGAGCCTGCACGGGTGAGGGAGCGGGGCATGCGTAAGTTCAAATCTGTGGCGCAAGCACAGCGGTTTTTGAATGCACACGCTGCCGTATACATTGTATTTAATCTGGGGCGCCAGCTAGAGTTAGCATAAACCCATCGGTATTTTCGGCCGTGTGCCTTTTTCTGTTGGGAAAAGGCAGCGGGAATATAGTAGTTGAAAGTAACGTTTTTTCTCGATCTTGGCAGTTAACTTGTCAATACCCTTGGTAGGGCATAACTCTGTAGACTTAAGTCAATTGCGATAGCCTTGTATCAAGTTAGCCCGCAATATCCCATCAGTGTCCCTTGAAATCAGTGTCCCTTGAAATAAGTGTCCCCTGAAATTAGTCTAACCCCACCCCCTTTTTTCTATATAACGCCAAGCCAGCACGCCCACCTCCGGGGTACACCTCCTTGTACAATGAGGGTTTTATTGCAGCCCTATACATACTGTCGTCGTGGAGTTTCTAGGTTTGACCGGCAATCCTTTAAGGTGTTTCCTAAAGCTAAACAGCGTATCTTTTAGATGTAAAAATAAAGAAAATGACGGCTATAATATTTCTGCTGATATCCCTAGCCAACATCTCTTACGGGAAAGAATGTAATCAAATAATCGTGGAGTTAGAATTATAGCTAATGAGAGTCATTGTGCTATTTTTAGGTTCTATTCATTTTGTTCTTACTGCCGAGGTGATATTTATGGCTGTATGAAGAGCGTAGTACACGGAAGGTTTAAATGTATAAAGGCTTTAGGTCACGGATCTCTGAACTAAAATACTCGATTGATAATATTGAGTGGCAGCTGTTTGCAGCGAGCAGCATTGTTCTTTTTTCGATAGTTCTTGTAATTGTGATATTCCCAGAGTGGAGTACAGAGCAGATTGATCTGCTTTATATTTCGGCTACTAAGAAGTATGGGATCTTATATATCATTATCGCAATAGCGTTGCTGGTTTTTCTGTTATACGTGGCAATTAGTAAGTATGGAAATATAGTTCTTGGTGATCCTAGCACGGCCTATTCAACTTTTAGTTGGGCATCAATGCTATTTTGTGCCGGCATTGGCGCTTCGCTTGTTTATTGGGGTGCCACAGAGTGGGCGCTATACTATAAAGCCCCGCCTTTTGGGCTAGAGCCTGGTTCACAGGAAGCTATTTTATGGGCTTCAAGCTACGGGATGTTTCATTGGGGGCCGATAGGGTGGTCATTTTACTGCTTGCCAGCATTAGCATTGGCTTGTTCTTACCACGTTAAAAAAGTCTCTTCTCTGCGACTAAGTTCGGCTTGTGAGCCAGTACTGAAATCCTATACATCAAAATATCCTGGGCGCTTGGTCGATCTTTTTTTTCTTCTGGGCGTTATTGCGACTGCTGCTACCGGCTTAGGGTTTGGTACATCACTTGTGTCGTCTGTTATCACTGAGCTGACAGGGATAAAAGACGGCTTAGCATTGCAAATTGTTATCATCCTATTGGCGACCTCCTTGATTTCATTTAGTGTCTACCGTGGTTTGGATAAAGGTATAAAAGTCTTAAGCTCTGTTAATGCAGGGTTGGCTCTAATTTTTCTAATGGTTGTACTTATTTTAGGTCCAACTAAATTCATTTTGGAAATGGGAGTGATGTCGGTCGGTCATGTTGTTCAGAATTTTGGCACTATGCTGTCCTGGACAGACCCACTGCAGAATTCAGATTTTGTAGAAAATTGGACGGTTTTCTATTGGGCTTGGTGGTTAGCTATGGGACCATTTGTCGGTATGTTTGTGTGTAAAATATCTCAAGGTCGCACTATAAGGCAGCTAATTTTTGGGATGTTGGGGTGGGGTAGCTTGGGTTGTGCTTTATTTTTTATTGTTCTTGGAAACTATGCTTTGTTTATGGAATTGGAAGGTAATTATTCCGTTGTAGAGCGAGTTGCGACAAACTCACCTGCCTCAGCGATAGCAGGTTTAGTAGCTTTGTTGCCATTAGGGGATTTTTGGCTATTCTTTCTCGCCGTGATTGGACTGATTTTCATGGCAACGACTTATGATTCTGCTTCGTACACATTGGCTGCGGGAGCCACAAAATCTCTTGCGAGAGATGAACACCCTGCGATCTGGCATCAGGGCTTTTGGGCTTTAGTATTAGGTTTGTTGCCGATCAGCTTATTGTTTATCGGTGGGCTGCGGGAACTCCAAACGGCATCACTTGTTGCTTCATTCCCGCTGCTTGGAATTTATGTAATGCTGTTTGTGTCTACAATGCGAATGCTTAAAGAAATTAAGCCTTGATTCTAATTAAACGATTGTGATCAGAGCATCGAGTACGGCATTGGGTTGCTCAGAAATCATCGAATGACCACAATTTTTTAGCAAAGTAGTACGGGATTTGGGTATGGTTTCGGCGACTTTAAGAGCGCTTATTGGGGCTGTCATTTTATCTTTGTCACCTACCACGACTAATGATTCGCAAGTAATACTGGCTGCAAGTTCGGCGCCATTGGAAAAATTATTACAGGCATTGAGATCTGTGTAGAGAACATTATCTTCAGATCGTTCTAATAGCCTTTGCCCGCTCATGGTCATGACTAGCCCGGGAGATTCGTTGCCACCAATTTGACCAAAGTTACTGTGACTCCAGGTATTTGTCATATCGATCGCATCGTGATGGTTGGCTCGTGAAGCATCTAATAATTGTTCCGAGACTGGCATTGGGGTGGAGGTTCCGAGCAAACCGATGGAGCGCACTCTTTCTGGATAGCGGGCGGCAAAATTTAATGCAACCAATGATCCCATGCTATGACCGACTATGGCGGCTTTTTGGATATTCAATTCGGATGCGGCACAATCAAGCCAATCAGAGAATTGATCTATAGATTGGCATAGCTCCCCTTTTGAGCGTCCGTGTCCAGGGAAGTCAAACGCGAAAACATTAAAGTTATGCCGAGCGAAATATCTGCTGGCTAAGACCCATATCGTGTGGTCCACTCCAGCGCCATGGAGAAAAATTACGCTATGCGAGTCTGCTTTGTGGCTGCCACTCCCGGTACTAAAGAAAGTTTTTTGATTGGCTATATTTACATACATAATTTTATCCTTTTTGTGATTCTCGCAGCCCGCGGCGCAAATCAGAGATTAAATCAGAAGGGTCTTCGAGACCCACACTCAAGCGAATTAATCCTTCAGATATTCCTGCGTTTACCAAAGCGTCAGCATCCATTCTATGATGTGTCGTGCTGGCTGGATGAATTACTAAAGACTTGGCATCCCCAACATTTGCCAAATGTGAAAAGAGCTCTAAATTTTCTATAAATTTAATGCCAGCATCGCGACCGCCTTTAATCCCAAAACTAAAAACTGCCCCGCAACCTTTCGGTAATAAAGACTTTGCTAATTCATGGTCCGGATGATCATTTAGCATCGGATGATTTAGCCACTCGACTTGTTCTTGCTCCGATAGAAATTCGACAATGGCTTTAGTGTTCTCTACATGACGCTGCATCCTTAATGGTAACGTCTCAATGCCTTGTAAAATTTGAAATGCTGTATTCGGGCTCATGCATGCACCGAAGTCTCGCAAGCCTTCTTTTCTTGCGCGAGTTATAAATGCTGCAGGACCAAATTCTTCGGCAAAATTCAGATTATGAAAACCGCTATAAGGCTCCGACATGGTAGCGAACTTGCCACTTGCCTCCCAGTCAAAGTTTCCCCCGTCAACTACCAAGCCGCCTATAACTACCCCATGACCGGATAGAAATTTAGTTGCAGAATGCATTACAATATTTGCACCAAAATCAATTGGTTTGCAAAGGTATGGTGTTGTGAATGTGGAATCGACCATCAATGGCAGCTTGGCTTTGTTTGCAATCTCTGCAATTGCTGGAATATTCAATACCTCTAATCCAGGGTTGCCAAGTGTTTCACCAAATATTAGTTTAGTGTTTTTGTTTATAGCTTGCTTGAATGCATCTGGAGACCTAGGGTCGACAAAAGTAGTTTCAATTCCAAATCGCCTCAAGGTGTAGTCCAATAAGTTGTGAGTGCCTCCATATATGCTTCGGGAAGCAACGATATGGTCCCCAGCACTCACCAATGTTGCGATTGCGAGGTGGGTGGCAGCTTGTCCTGATGCAGTCGCTATCCCCCCTATACCATTATCAAGAGTCGCTATACGCTCTTCCAGTACCGCATTTGTTGGGTTTGATAATCGAGAATAAACGTGACCCGCACGCTCCATGTTGAAGAGTCCAGCCGCATAATCTGTATCTTTGAACACAAAGCTCGCAGATTGGTAAATTGGCGTAGCTCGAGCGCCGGTGGTTGGGTCCGGTTGTTGGCCCGCATGCAAGCTTAGCGTGTCAAATTTTAGGGTGCGTGGCTTTGCCATAATACTTTCCGTTAAATATAAGCCATGGTATTGGTTTTAATACTTTTTACAAGGGCACAGAAGTTAATTGCTAGTTAAATTATACATTTCATTAGAGTGGTCTATATTCAAATAATTAGCGTTATTAACCTTTACAAAGCGATAAAATCCGCGGTGCTAGAAAAACGTTGGGATGCAATTTATGAACTCTAATACGGTGACACTACTCGATTCGGGAATGGGCAAAACGTTGGGTTTGAAAGGCGTTGAGATCTGCGAGACTATTTGGTCTGCCAACGCACTGTTAGTTGCGCCGGATGTCGTTAAAGAAATTCACCACGAAAATATCGAAGCAGGCGCACAGGTAATCACTACCAATAGCTATGGGGTAATTCTTGCCGACTTAGCGAAACGTGGTCTAGAGAATCAATATGATTCTTTGAACGAACTAGCTGGCAAGCTAGCTGTCGATGCGGTTAAAGAGTCTGGAAGACAGATTGAGATTGCGGCAAGTCTGCCTCCTCAAAACGGTAGCTTTCGCCCAGATTTGGTATTAGACCGGGCCATAATTGAGCCTTTATATCGAAGACAAGCTGAATTATTACACCCCTACGTAGATCTCTTCCTCTGTGAAACTATGTCCTCTATTGCGGAAGCTGTGGCTGCTGCAGCTGGAGTAACCGGTTTAGGTAAACCGGTTTATATAGGTCTTACTCTTCATGATGAAATACCAGCGACTCTTCGGAGCGGGGAATCGCTCGAAAGCGCGCTTGAGGCTTTGGCTTCGTTTGAGGTTACCGGTGTATTAGGTAATTGTTCTTTGCCGGAGCGCATAAGCGATGCGATACCAGTATTGGCTGATTCTGATGTTGAATTTATTGGGGGCTATGCAAATGCATTTACGAACGTGCCTCAAGACTGGTTGTTGGGGGGTGAGAAGGAATCTGATGGATTGCTGGTCTTGCGGGATGATTTGTCACCTAAGTTTTACAGTGAATTTGCGAGTGACTGGATTGCCAAGGGAGCAAATATTGTCGGGGGTTGTTGCGGGACTACCGCCGAACACATTCTAGCCATTGCGCAGAAGCTTCGAGCTTAGACACACCACTTGCGGTTTCAGCTCAAATCTTCCCGCCTTTAGATTCCTGCATTTAAACTGAAAATAGCTATTTTGACTTTTTAAAAGTACCTGAAAAAGTACCCGGAAAAGCACCCGGAAAAGCACCCGGAAAAAGTACCCAAAAAAGCATCCCCAAACCGTTTCGTCACCTCTCTCTGTTAATAGGCATTATCTTCACCCCGTATTTATTAGTCCCCACCCGGCCAGCGCCCCCACCCTGAGGCACCCTCGATAAGTCACAGTGGAACCGACAAGTTAACTCCCAATCTGCCAGCATTTAGTCCGTGCCCAATCAAAATTGTATAAGCTTCATCGATTCCCGCCTTAAATTATCGAGTATGCCGTATGGCTTTACCATCGATGCAAGCTAAGTCATCGTGACGTCTAAGACTTGATGGCGCAGCGGGGCCTCACGGTAAGCTATGAAGCAATTCCCCTGTGGTGCAAAAGTTTGAATCGATAGTTTCCTAAAGATTGAGAGGCAAGCATTAGGGTTATGGCGACATTTTCTTCGTTGATTGGGTGTTTATTAAGATCCATGGGAAACAACATTACCTTTGGAGAGCCGTGGATCAGGATAGCGAAGTAGTTGATGTATTCTTGCAGAAGAGGCGGGATGGAAAGACCGTAAAGCGATACCCTTGAGATCTTGGAAAAATGCGGCTTATAGTTCTTACTCTCAGCGGCATATTAAGTTGCCAAACGTGCACGGTGGGCAACCAAGCCTTCGGAAAACCCTCAAAACCAAACTTTCTATTGAAGGAAAACGAGTTACAAAATGCGTTTATTGAAGACTTTGAAACAATCAGTTTCGAACAGGCTTAAACCGACACCCCAACCCCTGGCGCCATTCAGGTCTACTGTGGGAGACGCTGGAAATGAGTCTGGAAAATTGAAAGTTACTTGCAATAAACTGCGATGAGTTGAGCGCTTTAGACACTAACGACCTGCCCGCCTTCTTGCTTACTCTGGCACTTTACTCTGACTCCACTAATTGGCCCATTAATTATTCATCCCCCCATACTTCACGATCTTTCTTGTCTAGAAATTCCTCAATTCTGGAGTTCTCATCCAAGACAAGTGACTGTCTCGACGTTGCATCATACTGCGGCCAATGTGGAAGGCCTTGAAGATTTGGGTTGCCTGTTTTGGCAAAAGCCAAGATACGTTGCGACCATTCTTGCGCCAGCTTAACTACGACAGGGTTTGATTTATCATACAAGTATGAATTTGCAGGAGCATCACTTGCAAAATTGTTGAAAGTAAATTGAATTTCTGCCGCGTGCGTCGCTTTCATCCAGTCTCCACCTATTTCATCTGGAATTTCTAAATCAAATCTGTAAAGCCAACCGCCAGGTCCCGCCGTTGTTGCTGCTACAGCGGTCTTCAGAGCGAACCGTCGAAACCTATCGTTCCAAATGCGCTCAAACCGTTGCTTGAAATTATCTTCCGGATAAGCCTTCTTCATGCGTGTGAGGTATTGGGAAGGGTCGGCGCCATTCACATTTCCTGGGGCGAGTTCCTCACCGATAAGGGAATAAAGAAACCAAGGAACAAGGAATGAGAACAAAGTT
>Ga0308007_10001383_pt1 | contig 10671 bp, 10 predicted proteins | sample Neamet71_FD_203152 | JGI IMG/M metagenome (GOLD analysis project Ga0308007, IMG submission 203152) | Marine microbial communities from water near the shore, Antarctic Ocean - #71 | ecosystem: Environmental > Aquatic > Marine > Unclassified | place: Southern Ocean | collected 2014-06-07
CCGCTCTAATACAGCGAACTTTTGAGTCTCTTAAAGGCGCCAAGAAAGCGATCCTGCACGTTTACAATTCCACTTCGATAGTGCAGCGAGAGAAAGTGTTCAAGACAGATAAGGCAGGTATCGTAGATATCGCCGTGTCCGGCGCTCAGGAAGTTAAGCGATGTGCGGAACTTTCCCCAGAAACTGAATGGATTTTCCAATATTCCCCAGAGAGCTTTACCGGCACCGAGATTGAATTTGCAGTTGAGGTTTGTGATGCCGTCTCTAGCGTATGGGAGCCGACTGCTGAGAAACCAATTATCTTTAATCTTCCCTCCACGGTGGAAGTATCTACACCGAACGTATATGCGGATCAGATCGAATGGTTTTGCCGTAATATTCAAAACAGAGATGCAATTGTCGTTAGTCTGCATACGCATAATGATCGCGGTTGTGCGGTAGCCTCTGCCGAGTTGGCCGTCATGGGTGGCGCGCAGAGAGTAGAGGGAACTCTGCTGGGAAATGGCGAGCGCACCGGTAACATGGACATCGTAGTGATGGCGATGAACCTATACAGTCAAGGTATAGACCCTAAGCTGGATCTTTATGATATGGATAAGATCGTTTCAGTTGTCCGCGATTGCACGCAGATCGACGTGCATCCACGCCAGCCTTATTCCGGTGATCTAGTGTTTACTGCTTTCTCCGGTTCGCATCAGGATGCAATTAAGAAATGCCTAGATATTTATGAAGAGGGTGAGACTTGGGAAATTGCCTATCTTCCAATTGATCCGCGTGATTTAGGTCGAACCTATCAAGATGTAATTCGCGTGAATAGTCAGTCAGGCAAGGGTGGCATCGCCTATGTGCTTGCTAATAAGTTTGGATTCGAACTGCCGCGCTGGTTACAGATAGAATTCAGTCGCTTAGTGCAGCAAGTTACTGAAGTTAGCGGGCAGGAGATCCAGCCAGATGAAATCTGGAACTTGTTTAACCAGCACTATCTGAATGGCGACAAGGTGATTAGTCTAGAAAACTTCAGTATCGAAAAAGCTGAAGGGCGCGAAACGTTCAATGCCAAGATCGATTACTTCGGTAAAGAGCTCGCGATTAGTGGCCAAGGCGATGGCGTACTGAATGCTTTCGTGACTGGTCTTAAAAAAGCTATCAAGATCGAATTTGAAATCATGGAATATGGTGAGCATGCGCTAGGTCAAGGTGTCGATGCCGAGGCTGTGACTTACATTCAGTTGAAATGTGAGGGTCGGCGCTACAGTGGCGTAGCTATAAGCAATGACATCATCGCCTCATCGCTTAACGCTTTGATGGGCGCTGCTAGTCAACTGCTTGGAGAGCGGCACGTCGCCGCCTAACGATCTGTTGGAGGTTAACTCTAACGCAGAACATGCAGCCAGCTAATCTAATGCGGACATCGCTCACAAGGCGATATCTGCATGGGGAGCACGCACTAGAGCAGCTGGCTGCAGTTTCTACGTATTCTTTCTCTTTTGTTTCTGCACAGTAGTCTCATTTTACGTTACTGTACGAAGCGCTCTTTATTGCCGGGCTTAGCAGGTAGACTCGAATATAAATTACGGATCACCTGCGCGGAATTAGTTCATGATCAAACTTATTACGGCAGTCTCAGTTTCTTCATTCTTTTTCGGTCTGTTCGGAGTTAGTTGGGAGTCGATGGACGAAAAAATCAAGCGCGAGCTTCCCGGTGTGCAGACGGTTTTTCCGATATGTTGCTACGCATTATGAGTCAGTAAACACTAAGTTGCCCATTATTATAGATGTGCGCAAGAGCGGTGAATTTCGAGTCAGTCATCTACATGAAGCGCTTCATTTGGAAAGCGCTGAGGCTATATCCGACATGATTGCTGAAAGAGGGCTCAGTAAAGATGCACAGATTATCGTGTGCTGCTCTGTAGGTTATAGGTCAGCCTCTATAGCTGCTGACCTTATAGAGCGCGGTTTCATTTAAGTGCTTAACTTAGATCATTCATTGTTCGAATGGGCCATCAAAGGTTATCCAATGACCAGCGTGAGTGGCAGCACCGACAAGGTCCATCCCTTCAACAAAGCGTGGGGTGTTCTGGACGACGAATCCCTGCATGCCTGCCCTAATAAGTGATTTCTGCCCGTGCAAACTATTTTTTCATATCATGCGACTTACTCTCTGGAACCATTATTCTGTTTTCGGTGCAAAAGCTGTTATGCAGTGGGAGGATAGGAATTCCATGAGTCTGATAGACAAGGACGAAGCGTTAATAATAGCGGCTCTTAAAGGCTCGGCTTATGCATGGGAAAAACTGGTCAAGCGCTATGAATCAAAAATTTACAATCATGGCTTGCGTCTGACAGGAAGTTCTAGCGATGCGATGGATCTGATGCAGGAAGTCTTTCTGGGTGTATACAGGAATTTGCATCGATTCAGAGGTGATGCGAAGTTCAGTAGTTGGATTTTCCGTATAGCGCATAACAAGGCGGTAGATATGAATCGTCGTAAACGGCTGATGACTTCGCCGCTAAAATTTTTCGCTGATGATGGGGACGATGGGTTTGAAAAATTTCCAGGTAAGAAAGAATTAGAACCAGAAAATAGGTTAGGGAACCAAGAGCAGAATGTTCACGTTCTCAAACTGTTAAGCGAGCTAAACTCGGATCAGCGTTCGATAGTAGAACTTAAAGTTTTTCAATCTTTAACTTTTGATGAAATCGCTGAGCTTCAAGATGTTTCGAAAAATACAGTCAAGACACGTTTTTACAGTGCGCTGAAGAAATTGAAAGTAGTATCGGAGGAAAAAAATGTCCTGTCCTAAGACCCACTATATCCTGCAAGAATATTTTTCTGAAAATTTGTTAACTGTTGCTCGGGACGAGTTAGATAAGCATCTAACTGAATGTGTGTACTGTAATGCGCAGCTCGAGTCAGTGTTGCTTGCCCAACAAAATTTACGGCAGTGGCAGGATCAAAGGACCCCGCATTGGGATCGTGGTCTTGAGTTATTTCGGCAGGAGCATCGTATCGATCGTCCCGTGTCCCGATTCTGGATTAGTTGGCAATGGCTGCCAACGGCGGCATCGCTCGCTATGTTGTGTGTCCTTCTTTTCAATGTGAGCGTGGTTAGTAATGATTCTGGCTTCTCTATTTCTTTTGCCGGTTCTTCCGACCTTGACTCTAACCTAGACACACAGCTGGTCGAGTTTGAGCAAGCACAGCGTTTGGAAATCAAGCAACTCGCTGCGCGGGTAGCTATCAGGCAGGATAGCACCAACTTGCAGTTGTTGCGGGCGGTTATGGAGCAGACTCAGCAGTCGACAGCAGATAGCTTTGATCATATGTATGCCTATTTCGAGCAGCAGCGACTCTTGGATCTACAAGATATGCGAGCGAGCTATGAACAATTGGTAGACAGCGACTATGAGACGATTAGGTCTTTGCGGCAGTTAGTAAATTACGTGGGTTTTCAGAGCGACATTCGATAAGGGGCAAGGCTATGCGAAAAGTTATAAGAGAAACCATGGCTTATGCTATAGCGATGGTTAGCGCGGCATCGGCGAATGCTCAAGACCCACGAATTGAAGGGCTGCAAAGGAATATCGATATATTCTCTGGTGTACTGGAAAACTCCCTGGACTTTGAGGAGGTAAAGGGCCTGTTCGGTCTGAGTCTTGGCAGCATAGAGAGTACCTACCTACTTGGGCAGGGTGTGGTGTTAGAAGTAAGAACACCTCTGGCCAATAGTCGCAATAGATTGAATCTCGCGTCCTTGAACTCAGCAATGCAGACACTGCAAGTGCGTGGCAATCCATTCGAATCGATCGCGCTATCTCGATCTCAATCGGGGGCTCAAGCTCAATCTGTATCGGTACAAGCCTCCCCTGTGATGGCTCTGAGGAACCAGCCTTTAGAGCCCACTAACCTCTATGCCCCGATGATGGAGCGCATCGCGAATGTTGACTATTCGCTCGCGGTAAACAATGCGATTCAACAGGCGGCTGAGTCAGCACGATCCCTGCGTTCACTCGATTCTATTGATGAGGGTGCCTATAAAGAATTGCGTACTGATATAGAAGGCCTGCGCGTCGAAATGAGAGAGATGGTTCAGGGCCTGCGAGAGATTGAAGAGCAGATCAAAGGATCAAGCGCACAGGCAAGCGCAGATTCAAGCCTCGAGGAAGAAATACGTCTCAAACTCGATATGGTTATGGCGCAAATAGAGCCACTGCGTGAGCAAGCTGCTGCTAAGGCCGCGGAGTTGCGGCTTCGCAGCGAACAAGCTGAACAGGTCTATACAAGGCAGTGGCAGCAAGACGTTGTGGTGTTTGAGAACAAACTATATCAGGCGATGTGTGAGTACGGACCGACATTGCGCGAACTTCCAGATGACGAACGTGTTTCTATAATTCTTACCGGGCTGGGCGATCAGGGAATAGGCCAGCGCCGCACTGATAAGATTCATATCTTCAATAAAGCCGATTTACAGGAATGCCAATCAGGCGGCATTTCGGTCGCGACCTTGCGAGAGAGATCTAATCACTACAGTTATTAGTCTGCGCCTCTGCGATAAAATCTAAGGCCTAGAATAGAGCGTCTGTGATTTTACATCCGCAGGTGCGAACTTTTCGCTGAATCTGAAACCTGATATAAATGCGTAATGAGTAAGAGCTCATCGGGCACATCTAATTGATCAATGTCGTCGAATATCAGCTTCTGGCGAATTCGCTCACGCGTTATAAATGGCGTTCCAGTCTCTGTGAAATTAAAGAACGTAAAGCCTTCGTCTTCGACTTCCCAGTTGCTGGATATAACCTCTTGACCAATTTCATCATCCAGACGTTGAAAGGAATAGAACCATCTTCCTCCTGCTTAACTGGCTTAGTAGGCAATGATATTCCTGCTTGGGTAGTACCAAGTGTCATCGAAAGTACGAAAGTAATTTGTTGCCACCGCCCCGTTCGGCCAAAAAAGCGTCCGATCACCATGCAGCCAGTTATAGGCCATTATTCGCTCATTCGGGTTATAGATTGTCGTATCCAGCCTTGCTCTACCATAAATAATTGTCTATTCGGGAAATACCAAGTCTGTTGATAGAGGTCATTAGAGATTAAAGAGCCATTCGCATAGTAACTATTACTGCGGCGGTAGCTTGTTACGATTACCAGCTGGCAGGCCAACTGATTTAGCTCGGTGAGCGCATCAGCCATCGGCTCATCTTCCTCGACATCATCGAAACAGGGGGTAGCATTATATTCAGCGAGATCATCTTGCTCATAAATTCAAGAGTTGCGCAGGCGCACTGATACTTGCGGAGCCTTCTTTTGCTAATAGTGCACGAGAAAAAATCAGTAGTAGTGATAGGGCTAGAATTCGAGTATGTCTCATTGTTAATCTCCACTTTTGGTTCCATGCGCTGTCCTTTCGATGGGGTATGTTTTGAAATTTCTCAAATAGTACTTCTTCCAATACGAGCACTGACTTAATGCTTGCTATGTCCTGCGGATTCGGAGCAAATGGGATTTTTGGCTTTCTCTCAGCTGAAAATTCCTTATAATATGTGCTACCTACATAAGTGTTGTTTGTTGCGCTTTAAAACAGGTTAGCGATATAGACTCAGTAAGGCGAGGCCCAAGAAAGATAGACCCTAAAAATAAGAAGCTGTATCTAAGGAGAACCAGATGAACTGTCCGAAATGTAATTCCGAGATGCAAGAGCTCAAGATTGAGACATTGCATGGTCAAGTAGTGATAGATAAGTGCAACAGCTGCAAGGGTCTGTGGTTCGACAACGGCGAAGCAGAGCAGCTGAAAGGCGACTGGATGGCGGATTTTGCCGACAGTGGTGATCGAGAAGTAGGTAAGACCTATAATACTGTGCGCGATATTGCTTGCCCTCGCTGCGGTAAGACTATGATTAAATTAAATGATCCCAAGCAATCACATTTGGAATATGAGGCGTGTGAGGAGCACGGCGTGTTTATGGATGCTGGTGAATTTACTGATTATAAACACGAAACTTTAATGGATTTTTTTCGTGATGTTGTGGCAAAGATTACCCGAAAATAAAAGTAATCCAACCCAAGCAATTGCTAGGCGAGCAGGGCTCTCCTGCTCATCCTCTTGCAAAAGAGAAGACAACTAAGAATGCCATTTGGGATGCAACCAAATGGCATTTTTTATTCCCTGCTGATCTAGAGAGGGAAACTTTCCGATGTCAGTCCAGGTAGCCGCGGCATCATGAAAGTCGGAGCCTACTGACAAGTAGAGTGATTTTTCTTCAGCCAACTTGCTCAGATAGGCTTTCATTGCAGGATCTATATTTGAATAGCTTCCCTCGATTGCTTCACCGCCACATGCTTTGAAATCGTCGAGCAGCAAGCTTAGTTTGGTTTTGCTTAGCGAGTAGCGTCCGGGGTGCGCAACTACGGCTATGCCGGACGCATTAAGAATTGTAGTTACTCCTTCGTTCAGGCTGCAACAACTTGCCGGGGCATAAACTCTGCCACGCTTGCTGAGATGCGTCTTAAAGGCTTTTTGTTTGTTTTTGCAGACTTTTTCTTGTACAAGAAAGTCTGCAATGTGGCTGCGCGTATAAGCTGTGCACGGCAGCGATTTTAAGTAAGACATTAGTCCGTATATACCGAGCTTCTGTAAATTTTTATCGATGGCTTGAGCACGCTTTTCACGCTGCGCCTGCTGCGACGATAAAAGTTTCTCTATGTGACTGTTCGTAGGGTCGATGAACAGTCCAACGATGTGAATCTCCATGGTTTTCCATAAGCAGGAGAGTTCTACACCATTGATGATGGTTATGCCTTCGGCTTCACGCTGCAGAGATGGTAACCCATCTATACAGTCATGATCGGTAAGTGCCAGGTGAGTCAGCTTATTTTTTATTGCGCGCTGCAGGAGAAAAGCAGGTGATTGCTTACCGTCTGAGAAATGACTATGGCAGTGTAAATCGGCTTTCATGATTGGTTACTATGATCTCTATTATCACATTTGCAAGAGTGACAAAGTCTATTCAGGTCATGCTGCGGTATTCTATAGGAATACCGATAAAGAGATCACTGTAATCCACCAAAAAAGTACACATTATGATCTTGATGATTGTTGTCAAAGGCCTCACGCAGCTCGACTTTATGGCGGCGATTTGGGTGCTCGGCTAGATCAATAGCATGCCCATATACTTGACTAATTTACTTAGGTATTCAATACTTCTGACCCTATACTGGTGATAAATAGGGCTCCCCATGCGCTTGACAACAAAGGGTAGATACGCGGTAACAGCAATGCTGGACTTGGCTTTGCATAAGAATCAGGGGCCTGTGAGTCTTGCTGATATATCTCAGCGGCAGGCAATTTCTCTGTCTTATTTAGAGCAGTTGTTCTCCAAGTTACGGCGTGGTTCATTGGTGAGCAGTGTGCGTGGCCCAGGTGGCGGCTATGAACTGCAGCGTGGCTCCGAGGCGATTTTTATCGCTGAGATTGTGGATGCTGTTAACGAGTCGATCGACTCGACGAAGTGCAAGGGAGCAGGTGACTGCCAAGGAGGCGAAACCTGTTTAACTCATTATCTGTGGGAAGACCTCAGTGAACAGATTCATGCTTTTCTGGAGGGCATCAGCCTTGCGGATCTGGTGGTGAAGAGTGAAGTAAGACGAATTTCGGATAAGCAGGACCGAAAACACCTAATTGTCAGCGAGCACGTTGAAGACATAAGAGTTTTGACTCCAAGCCCGTAAGGCAGTAATAGTGGAGTAGGCAATGAAATTTCCAATTTATCTCGATTATTCAGCAACTACTCCGGTAGACCCGCGAGTAGCAGTAAAAATGGCAGAGTGCCTAACTCTAGAGGCAAATTTCGGCAACCCAGCTTCACGGTCACATATGTTTGGCTGGAAGGCGGAGGAAGCTGTAGAAACTGCACGCCGTCAGGTGGCTGATTTGATTAATTGTGATCCCCGCGAGATCGTGTGGACCTCAGGCGCAACCGAGGCCGATAATCTGGCTATCAAGGGTGCGGCTCATTTCCATGTCAAGAAGGGCAGGCACATAATCACCTCCAAAATTGAACATAAGGCTGTGTTGGACAGCTGTGGGCAGTTGGAGCGCGAGGGCTTCGAAGTAACCTACCTAAATCCTACCGAAGCTGGAATAATAACACCTGAAGCGGTCGCTGCCGCAATTCGCCCTGACACTACTATCGTTTCATTGATGCATGTGAACAATGAGATTGGGGTAATTAACGACATCGCAGCTATTGGTAAAGTAACTCGAGAGAACAAAGTTATTTATCATGTTGATGCGGCGCAGAGCACAGGCAAAATCGATATAGATATGGAAGCGATGCAAGTAGATTTAATGTCTTTAACGGCACACAAGGTTTATGGCCCCAAAGGCATTGGCGCTTTGTATGTTCGTCGCAAGCCGCGTGTTCGTATAGAGCCGCAGATTCATGGTGGTGGGCATGAGCGGGGCATGCGCTCGGGCACACTTGCTACGCATCAGATTGTAGGAATGGGGGAAGCTTACCATCTCGCGAAAGAAGAGATGGTTGGTGAAAATGCACGTATATTGGCCCTGCGTACTCGTCTGTTAAAAGGCTTTAATGGCATGGAAGAAGTCTTTGTCAATGGTGATGTTGATCGTCGTGTTGCTCATAACCTAAATATTAGCTTTAACTTCGTCGAGGGCGAGTCGCTGATGATGGCGCTCCGAGATCTGGCAGTATCTTCGGGATCAGCTTGTAACTCTGCGAGCCTCGAACCGTCTTACGTGCTAAGTGCCATTGGACTAAAAGATGAGCTGGCACACAGTTCACTCAGAATTTCTATTGGTCGCTTCACTACGGAAGAAGAAGTTGACTACTCTATAGAAATGATACGCGAAGCTGTGGGCAAGTTAAGAGGGTTATCCCCGCTCTGGGGTAGGTACAAAGACGGAGCCGACTTAAATCTAGAGAATCTGAAAAATTAAGAATGGCATATTGAGAGGGGTACTAGATCGCTAAGAAAAACCACGCAATATTGGCAAGGTGTAGGGCGACGATGTAAATGTCGGCCCAGTATGGTTAGTGAACTAGCTTGCGGTGATGTCAGGGAGAAAGGTAGGAGAAAACGTGAAGGGTATCGAGAAAGCAGCTACTGAAAGCGATCTCAATTTCAAATACAGCCGCGCAGCATGTGGTTTCTCAGCTCGCGCGATACGGCATCGGAATTCGAGTCGAGGGCAAGGCTATAGGATGCTTCCGAGTGGTTTATGTCTCCGAATTATTCGACAAGATCGAACTTGCCGACTAAGTTGTGAAGAGCAGGAAGTAAAAATCAGCGCATTAGTAATTGACTCGACTGTATTCGATATAGCTATAACGCTTGGCGATTAAGTTCCTGAAAAATAGCGTTTTTATTCATTAAAAGCGTTCTAATCCCAAATTTACCGAGTATAATGCGCGCTCTCAAGAATTCACCCTAAATTGGAGTTAAGATGTCGATCGAACGTACCTTATCTATTATTAAGCCTGATGCCGTAGCGAAGAATGTTATCGGCGAAATCTACACCCGCTTCGAGAGAGCTGGGTTGAAGATTGTTGCTGCAAAGATGCTGCAACTAGACGACGAATCGGCAGGCGGCTTCTATGCTGAACACAAGGAAAGGCCATTTTACAAAGATCTTATCGAATTTATGACATCTGGGCCGGTCATGGTAACGGTTCTGGAGGGTGATGGTGCAGTTATGATGAATCGAGACTTGATGGGTGCTACGAACCCTTCAGATGCAGCGGCCGGCACGATTCGCTCAGATTTCGCAAACTCTATCGATGCCAACGCAGTGCATGGGTCTGATTCAATAACTTCGGCAGAGCGTGAGATCAGTTATTTTTTCACCGGCAACGAGATCTGATTCTGAAGTAAAGCTCCTGAAGAGGAACGTTGAGCATGACGACGGCGACACACAAACCCAATTTGGCTGGCCTTAGTCGAGCAAAGTTACGGGCGTTATTTGTCGACATGGACGAGAAGCCCTTTCGCGCTGAGCAAATCCTGAAATGGATTCATCAGCGCGGAGTGCTTGATATCGATTTTATGACTGATATCAGCAAGGGCCTTCGCGAAAAGCTCAAACAGGTTACAGAAATATTTCTCCCTAAAATCCTAGAAGACTTCAAGTCTGAAGATGGCACCCGCAAGTGGATTGTGGAAGTCGCCAGCGGTAGTCATGTCGAAATGGTTTTTATTCCCGAGGCCGGGCGCGGCACTCTATGCATCTCTTCTCAGGCAGGCTGTTCATTGGACTGTTCATTTTGCGCGACGGGTAAGCAAGGCTTCAATAGCAATCTGACAGTGGCAGAAATTGCCGGTCAGCTCTGGTGGGCAAATTACCACCTAGGTGTTTTCGTGGGTAAAGCGGAACAGCGAATTAGCAACGTGGTGATGATGGGGATGGGCGAGCCACTTCTGAACTTTGATAACGTCATGGACGCGCTAAGTATCATGATGGAAGATTGTGCCTATGGCTTATCGAAACGCAAGGTTACAATTAGCACATCTGGTGTCGTTCCGGCGATAGATAGATTGAAGGACTATACGGACGCATCGCTGGCCATCTCCCTGCATGCACCCAATGATAAACTGCGAAGTCAGATCATGCCGATCAACAACAAGTATCCGATTAAGGAAGTACTTC
>Ga0308007_10001386_pt1 | contig 10664 bp, 8 predicted proteins | sample Neamet71_FD_203152 | JGI IMG/M metagenome (GOLD analysis project Ga0308007, IMG submission 203152) | Marine microbial communities from water near the shore, Antarctic Ocean - #71 | ecosystem: Environmental > Aquatic > Marine > Unclassified | place: Southern Ocean | collected 2014-06-07
AAATGGCATGAGTCGTACACGAGTGTTTTTGCCTTCAGTACGATTTTTAGAACTGTTTTTTGGGTTGCTTTGAGTATGGTTTTTAGAGCTGTTTTTGATGCTATCTTCATAGCCGACTTTTTCCCACAGAGTAATGGCATCTTTACTCCATTGGTCGATACAAATAATTTGCCTTGGTCGGTTGGGCCAGTCACATCGCATTGGTTTACGTACTTCTCCTGTATTGCCTATAAGGTGGCCGCGCAATAAGGCGTGATATTCTTTGCTGATTTGACGGTTGCGAAAATGACTCGATAGTATTTTATGGCTATCGAGCGTTTTGGCGATGAGCATTAACCCTGAAGTGGCGTAGTCGAGCCGATGCACGGCATGGGCTTCACCAAATAGATTCGCTGCTCGGCTGACAACACAATCTTGTTTGTCTTCCCCTTTGCCGGGTACAGACAAAAAGTTCGCGGCTTTATTAATGACCGCGAACCATTCGTCTTCATAAATGACATCAAGTATGTCATTGGACAAGCTATCTGTTGCTGACATACAAACTCGTTCGTTAGTCAGGTTTGGTGGTCAACACAATGCGAATAGCATCCAAGCGTATTTGGCAATCGTCTATTCTTGTTAGACCTTCTTGTAGGTTGTTTTCAAGCCGCTCTATATCGGTATTTTTGATATTGGCATTTTGCTTTTTCAATTCTAACAAGCGATCTATTTCTGTTTGCCATTTGTGCTGATAATGCTGTTTCGCGTCATGAATAATAGGGCGAGCCTGTTCATGGGCATTGAGTTGATGGTCTTGCAGTACGGTGATGAGATCTTTGCGCAAAGCAGCCACCCATTGTTCTGCCACTCGATTGGGGACACTTTTTAGTTTTTCTGCCCACTTTTCGGGGGTGAATTGTGCGTGCAGGAATTTACCTTGGGTATCGGACAGTTGCCAAATAGGCACCATAGGTAAAGATTGTTTTAATCGTAATCGAGGTTGAGCGCTGGCTTCGATCACAAACATGCTTTCAACTAAAACGGTACCTTCTGGCAATGCCCCAATAGGTAGGGTGGAAGCGGTTAGTCGGCTCGAATCAAAGGTTTGTACTTCGTCCATCAACATGGTGATTAACGGGTGTTCCCAGGTTGCAAACGCTACGTCTTCACGTTGGCTGGCTTTTTGGCGATTAAGTACTAATGTTTTGCCTTCTTCTTCAATGCCGGGTAGGGCTTCGAGCATCATATCGGTAGAAGGGCGGATAAACCATTCGCTGTCGTCGCCTTCTTTTTCAACGCGGTCTGTATGAATGTTAAAGGCGTGGGTGACTTTTTCAATATAGTCGCTAAGGCCTTCAGTGGCAGTGTCTTCTATTTGTTCAATGAGTACTTTAGCGGCTTCTGGTCGGCATGAAGTGAGTTCAAGCAAACGATTACGGCCTTCTTCTAACTGTGTTAATAAGGCTTGATGATAGGCTTTTGCTTCTGCCAAGAGAGTATCGTCATCATCATTACTGTGTAAAAAGCTATGCAGGCCTTCTTTAAAGGTATGGTTAACTTTGTCACCACAAGGGGTTGTTTGGCAGAAGGCATTAAGTGCTAGGTGGTACCACTGGAAAAGGCGTTCTTGCATGCTGCCTTCTATATAAGGTATATGGATTTTAACCTCTTGGGTTTGCCCTAGGCGGTCTAAACGGCCGATACGTTGTTCTAATAAATCGGGGTGTTCGGGAAGGTCATACATCACAAGGTTATGGCTGAATTGAAAATTACGACCCTCACTGCCAATTTCTGAACAGACGAGTATTTGAGCGCCTTCTGGATCAGCAAAATAAGCGGCCGCTCTATCCCTGTGGATAAGTGGCATTTGTTCATGGAAGTCAGCACTTTGAAAGCCAGCGAAAGTGAGTTTTTCACTGAGCCATTGTGCCATTTCTGAATCATGGCAGATGACTAGTACTTTGTCTGCTTGGCATTCAAGAAATTCTTTTAACCATTCCCAGCGTGGATCTTGCCCCCACTTTGCTTGATCAACCGCATTTTGTGGGAATGCGCTGTTGGCTAACTGAGTGTTTTCTAGGCGATTAAAGTCGTCTTTGCCTGTCAAAGGGTAGCTGGTGAGGATACGCTTTGGAAAACCACCTATGGCGGCACGAGTGTTACGAAAAACCTCTCGACCTGTGCCATGACGGTCTATTAGCCAGTTAATCGCATCTTGAATGGCTTGTTGCAGTAAATCGCCTTGTGCGGTGAGTAGGTTTTGGTACCAGTCTTTGCTTTGTACTTGGTCTATGTAATTGGCGAACCATTCTTTCCAATTAGGGGAAGTCCAATTAGGGGCAGTCCAATTAGGGGCAGTCGAATCAGGGGCCGTCGAATTAGGTGCTTGTTTTGCGTCTACTGTTTGATTCGCCAACGGTAGCAGTAGTTCTGCCAAATTAGCGGCTTGTTGAAATTCGGCTTGTTGTTCTTGGTAGCGTTCAAAGCTGTGGTAGCTCTCTGGGTCGAGTAGTTGCAGGCGTGAGAAATGTTCTTGTTCGCCGGTTTGTTCTGGTGTGGCACTGAGCAGTAACAATGATTCGCTTTTTGCGGCTAATGCTGTAGCAAGTTGGTAGGCATTACTGGGTGCGTCTGGGCTCCAACTTAAATGATGGGCTTCGTCAATGATGACCATGTCCCAGTCTGCCGCGAGCATATCTTCTGCTATTTTGGGGTTGTTGGCGATCCAGTCTATTGGGGTGATAACTAATGGTTGATCTTCAAAGAGGTTGCCTTCTTCATCTTCCCATTGGTCATCATAAGCGGATTGGTTAATAAGGCTAAAATGCTGGTGAAAACGGCGGAGCATTTCGACTAACCACTGATGTTGTAAGTTGGTGGGTGTCAAAATAAGAGCGCGTTTACACAGGCCATTTAGCATTCGGTGATGCAAGATTAAACCGGCTTCTAGGGTTTTCCCCATGCCGACTTCATCACACAATAAAGCGCGAGCAGCAGGGCGATTGGCAATTTCGTTGGCTAGGTAAATTTGATGAGGTAACAGTTCGGCTTTTAAGCCCATAAGGCCACGTACTGACGAGGTAGCGAGCTTAGATTGGTATTCGAGTGTTTGGCGCCTTAGGTCGAACCACATGCGTTTTGCCGGTGATAGCGATAACAGCGAATCCAGTTCGTTTTTATCATTACGAGGGAACTGAATTAACGACTCTTCTAACCAGTCATCGCCAATAAAGTATTCTATAAGGCCATCAACTTCTCGAACTTCTTCTATTTCAAAGGCTTCATCTTGAAAGTAAAGCTCATCACCGCTGGTTAATGTACGACGGACTAAGCTGGTTTGCCCATGTGCATAGTGGCGGTCTATTTCAGCATCAATAAAATGCAAAATGAAGGATTTTGATTCTACTTTAACGATAATGCCGACACCTAGATCAGGTTCGTTACGGCTACTCCAACGTTGTCCAGCTTGATACATATTGCTTATATTTCCGTGTTAGTGACATCTTTAAGGGTAAGGCTACCTTGGCATAAATCAATCAAGGTTTGCTTTTGGATTGACCAAGACGTAGGAATGACTCCAAGAGTTAATACTATGTCATGATCGAAATGTTTGTTTTGTATTTCTATATCACTTTGTTCTAACCAGTATTCTATTTTACCTAAGAGTGCATAGGATACGGTTAATGTAATGACGTCACGAGGGTAAATAGATTGGCTTTGAGCGTGTAATAGCGCTTCTTGTACCGCTTGACTATAGGCTCTTACGAGACCGCCAGTCCCTAGTTTTATGCCACCAAAATAACGGGTGGTAACTATGGTTGTTTCACCAAAGTTTGAATGTTGCAGCACATTTAGCATGGGTTTTCCGGCTGTGCCTTTGGGTTCGCCATCATCGCTTTGATCCCACAAATATACGTTAGTAGGGTGGCCGGCAATACGTGCCCAGCAGTGATGATTAGCGTCTGGGAATTGTGAGCGCACGTGTTGTAAAAATTGTGTACTAGCGGATTTACCTTGGGTGCGACAAATTTGAGTAATAAAGAGACTCTTCTTAATTTCAAGATCAAATCGTTGTGGCTCTGTTGGGCTTAAGAAATAATCCATGTACACTTATTAGTAATCTATTCCTAATGATTAATATCACTTTTAGTGAGCAGTTTAATGGGCGTATTTAATAGGTAAAGGTGCCATTAAATTGCTCGCAAACAACAGGGTAATACATGTCAAACTCTCAAATGATGGGTGCATTCGGCCCATTGGTTTTTATCTTCTTCGGTATTGTGATTGGTGTAGCGATTGGCGCTTTTCTATTTTTCCTTATTGTACAGTCTATGAGGCGGAAGTGGCAGCAAGAGCAAGAAAAAAGTCAGGGTCAATTAGCCGGATTACAACAAAACGTTAATCAACAGAATGAAATGATCCACAGTTTAGAAAAGGAGTCTCTCATGCTGGAACAACAGTTTTCTAGCGCACAAGCGATTTGGCAGGAGAAAGACAATTTATTTCGTTCTCAAAAAAGCCAAATGGAAGTGGAATTTAAACAGCTTGCCCAAGAGATTATGGGACAACAGCAACAACAGTTAGCTAAAGAAAATGAGCGACAATTGGGCACTTTGCTAACGCCATTAGGTAATCAGATTAAACAGTTTCAAGATAAGGTAGAAAGAAGTTATCAAGAAGAAGCCAAAGAGCGATTTTCTCTGGTACGTGAAATTAAAAACTTGCAGCAATTAAATCAAAAAATTAGCGATGACGCGGTGAGTTTAACCCATGCCTTGAAAGGGCAGAATAAGCTGCAAGGTGGCTGGGGTGAAGTGATTTTAGAGCGTATTTTAGAGCGTTCAGGATTGGAGAAGGGACGTGAATATGAGATCCAAGGCTCTTATGTGTCGAACGATGGTCGTCGGTTGCAACCGGATGTGATTATTAATTTGCCAGAAGGTAAGCAGATTATTGTTGATTCAAAAATGGTGCTGGTTAGCTATTTGGCCTATGTTGAGGCAGATGCTGAAGATGAAAGAAACAAGGCATTAAAACAACATCTCGAAGCGATTAAGCGACATATTAAGGAGTTGAGTGAAAAATCTTATGAAGCGTTACCGGGCGTAAAAACATTAGACTTTGTGTTGTTATTTATCCCTATCGAAGCGGCTTTTGGTTTGGCTATTCAAGCGGATAATGGTTTATTCAGCGAAGCTTTTGATAAAAATATTATTATCGTGGGGCCTTCTAATTTGTTAGCGACGTTAAGAACCATTCAAAATATTTGGCGTAATGAAAAACAAAGCCAAAATGCGGTGGAGATAGCGCGGCAAGCCGGTGCTATGTACGACAAATTTGTTGGTTTTGTGGGTGATATGGATGAAGTTGGCAACCGCCTTGAGCAGGCTAGTCGTAGTTATCAAGGTGCAGTGAAAAAGTTAAACACAGGCCGAGGCAATTTAATTGCACGAGCTGAACAGCTTAAAATTATGGGTGCGAAAACAACTAAACAGATGGATGTGACTCATCTTGATACGGCTCATCATGAAAGTAACTCTCTTAAGAAGAGTCAGAATACGACTGATAAGGTCATTGAGAAAAACGTTGAGGAAATAGACGATTTATTTGACGGTGAAAATTAGAAGGTTTATGTCTTATCTTGCAATAATATATTTTCTCTTACTGTCTTATGTTATTTATTTCAAGAAAAAGAATGTTTTTTTAAGTAGAAAAATAAATAAAAAAATATCATAAAATACCTTGCAAGATAGAGATCTCAGAGCATCTCTAGTCTTGCTGTATTTCTCCCCAAGTTATCCACCTAAACTGTGGACAAAGATGGAGCAAAAACTTTTTTTAAACATTTGACTTTTACTTTTCAGATACTATATCGAACCAATTAACGTAAACAGCAAAGAATTCTCTTAGACTTAAGGACATCAGGGCAAAGTTTGCATCTAAATCAGATAAGCCGCCACCTTGTGAATCGTTAAACGCTTTCTCTTTTACTGTGTCATCAAATTTAACTTTGCGTAGAGTTAAATCTTCATGAAGAGTAAAACTAAATTGATCTCCCCATTTTAATGCTAAGGTTTTAACTCGCATGCCTTGATCTATATGGCGTGTGACATCGTCTGATAATGAATCGAGGGCTTTAAAACGAATTTGAGTCTTTTCTTCTGTGCCGTCTTGGATCTCACACTCATCAGTGGTGACCACACTAGCGGGTAGATCATTCTTTAATAACCAATTACTCATCACCGCCGCTGGTGATTCTTTTGGCATTAATGGTGTCATAGGAAAGCGGCCTAGAGTGGTTTGTAGTTGTTTGAACAATAACTCTGTTATGCCTGCATTGGTGCTGTTGATAACTAATAAACCGGCTTTCATATCTAGGTAGGCCCAGACATCAGTGCGTTTTGAAAAAGCTTGCGGACGCAGAGTAAAAATCAATTCATCTTTTATATCAGATTGTTCTTTACGGCCGACTTTGCGGCCTTCTATTAATTCAATTTCAGCGACTTTTGTTTCAAGCTCTTCACGAATAACGGAAGCGGGTAATACTTTTTCTTCTTTACCTGCACGAATTAAAAGGCATTGGTTACTACTAAGACTCCATTGCTCACTGTTTCGAATGAGAGGCAGCCAGCCAAAGGAAAATTCTTCTTGGCTACCACATTCTTTTAATTGGAACTCAGGTAGCTTTTCAATAAGGTCATTGGTGTCAATGGCGCTTGTGTCTGTCAGTTGAAAAAATTGTACGTTGCTAAACCACATAATTAATCTATTACAGCCTCTTTAAAGTGTTTACGGCAAACAGATACATAGGAACTGTTGCCACCAATAACAATTTGTTCGCCTTCACGTATAGGGTTGCCTTGAGCATCTATACGAATGACCATGGTTGCTTTGCTTCCACAGTGACAAACGGTTTTTAATTCAATGAGTTTATCTGACCAAGCCAATAACGCATGGCTGCCTTCAAATAATTTGCCTTTGAAATCAGTGCGAATACCAAAGGCGAGTACAGGGATATTGAGCTTATCAACTACTTCTGACAAGTCATAAACTTGTTTTTCGGTTAGAAATTGTGCTTCATCAATCAGTATGCAATCTACTTTGCTTGTTGCACGGGTTTGAGATATTTGCTCTAGTAAATCACTCTTTTGCGTAAAAGTATGAGCATCGGCCGTAATGCCAATTCTTGATGCGATCTTTCCTTGTTCAAAACGATTATCTATTGATGCGGTAAATAATAAGGTTTGCATACCTTGTTCTTGGTAGTTGTATGCAGATTGTAATAACACGGTAGATTTGCCTGCATTCATTGCAGAATAATAAAAGTACAATTTTGCCATTAGCTTTATTTTTACCAAAAGATCAATTTGAGCGATCGCAGAGTATAACAAATATCATTAAGGAAGGTATGAATAAGTATTTAGTCGGCTGGGGAGTAAAGAGGCTTATTCATGATCATCATCAAAAGGTTCTTGGTGTTTGTTGTTTTTTCTGAGATTGGAATAAAGAAGATTAATTTGCTCAGTAATCCAATCAGCTCGCTTTACACCTTCAAGTTCACATAATTGATCTAATTTCTTTATTGTTTCGTAATTAAGTATGACTTCTATGCGCTTTTGTCCTTGTTGGTTTTGTCTAATGCGTTGTGTTTTTTTGTTGGCTTTGAGTTGCTCTTGGCGAGATAAAATTTGAGTGCGTGGACGGCCTCGTGTTTTAGAAAATAAATCGATAGTATTACGATCTGAAGAAGATTTTGCCATGTGTATTTAATTTTGGAGTAAATGAATCGGTATGGAAATAGAAGAAATTGAATCCATTATGTTAACGGTTTGTGTGACGGGCATTTGTTTGTTTATGGCCTTTATTATGTTTGATTTAGCTCGTAAATCGAATGCTGGTAAGCTCGGTACGTTCGTTATTCTCGGCGGTTTAGGCTTCGGTGTGTTAGGTTTTGCCCTTAAGGGTTTTATCATCGAATACGTGTTGGGCGTTAAGCTCTAGTCAGGTCTTACATTCTAATCAGATTTTACATTCTAGTTAACGATAGAAACCTTTGCATCCGCTACTGTGTTGTTAATACACAGCAAGGATGCAGGTTTTGGTTTAATTATTTTTCAGCTAGCCTTTGATTCATAGCGATAAAATCTAATAAAATTTCAGCGGCTTCTTTTGAGTAGATGTCGTCTTGCTCTTCGTCATTTTCAATATCATCTAATGATTCTACAGTGATTAATCCTAGTGCTTCACGACGAATATTTTCCCGTGCAAGCTCTCTTTGTTTATTTTCTTCAATTTGCTGTGTGCGCTTTTTTTCATTTAGTGGAATGGCTTTAAAGTTATCGGATTGTTTTTTAATTTGCGCTAATTGATCAGACAAGGCAACGAAGTTAGGATTTTTCTCTAAACGTGCGTCATGGCGTTCTGCTAGCTCAGGAATAAAACCTGGGATATGCCAGTAAACAGGGTAACGAGTTTCACTGATTTTATCCCAAGGTAACGGGTTATCTAAGGCACTCTCGCCGACAATGTCAGGATTTAGGAACGAGGGAAAGGTGATGTCAGGCATAACGCCTTTATGTTGAGTGCTTTCACCTGACACGCGGTAGAATTTTGCTTGGGTGATTTTGACTTGACCTTGGTCGACGTTTTGCAGTATTTGCACTGTGCCTTTACCGAATGTTTGTCCTCCTAGAATGAGTCCTCTACCGTAATCTTGAATTGCACCGGCGACAATTTCAGAAGCGGATGCACTCATGCGGTTGATCATAACGGCCATCGGGCCACTGTAAGCTATCTCTTTATCTTGATCACCAAGTGTGCTCACTCTGCCAGAAGAATCTTTAATTTGTACCACGGGGCCAGTCGGAATGAAGAGACCTGTTAATGCATTGGCTTCTTGTAACGAGCCGCCGCCATTGTTGCGTAAATCAAGAATTAAGGCATGAATGCCTTCCTCTTGTAGCTCGCTGATTAGTTGTTTTGTATCACGAGTTGAACTTTTATAGTTGCTTTCTCCCGCTTGGATTGCGGCGAAATCAGAGTAAAAAGTAGGGAGTTGTATAATGCCTATTTTAAAGGTTTGTCCTTGCCTTTCTATTTCTACTATTTCTTTTTTGGCTGATTGATCTTCTAATTTAACCTTTTCTCTAATAATCGTAATGGTTTTGTGTGCGTGTCCACCTTCTTTTGCGGGGATGATTTCAAGGCGAACCTTAGTTTCTCTTTCACCTCGAATCATATCGACAACGTCGTCTAAGCGCATGCCGACGACATCGATCATTTCTTTACCTTCTTGGCCTACCGCAACAATTTTATCTTTGGGTGCTAACTCGCCTTGTTTGTCGGCTGGTCCAGCTGGCACGATTCGGACGACTTGTGTGTGTTCATCTTCTTGTTGTAGTACCGCTCCAATACCTTCAAGAGATAGGCTCATATTAATGTTAAAGGCTTCTGAGGCACGAGGGGCAAAGTAGCTAGTATGAGGGTCTAATGCCGCGGTAATTGAATTTGCAAAGGTTTGATAAACGTCAACGCTATTAGTCTGTTCAATCTGGGTAAGTTGGTTTTTATAACGTTTGCCTAAAGATGTTTTAATTTCTTCAATGCTTTGCTCGTTTAGGCGCAGGGTGAGTACTCGATTCTTAATGCGTTTACGCCATAGTTCGAGGAGTTGATCTTCGTTTTCTGACCAAGACGAGTCATCTGGATCAGCGTTAAAATATTCATCTTTCGAGTAATCAAATGAATCAATTAATGTTGGCAAAGAAGTAATCACTTGGTTGAGTCGTGTTTCAACTCTTTGTTGATATAAATTATATATATCGTATGCAATGGATGTATCTCCACTACGGATAGCATCATCAAATTGAAAACGATACGATTCTAATTTTTCAATGTCAGCGGCTAAAAAGAAGCTTTTTGTTGGGTCTAAAGAATCAAGATACTCATCAAAAGCAAGCGCTGATACTCGATCATCAACGGTGGCTTTGTTGTAGTGTATGCCTTCTAGTATATCGACTAGCTGCTTAGACACTTTTTTGTATTCAGCCGGCGGTTGCAGCTCGGTGAATGCGTGTAGTGAAGTAGAAGCAAGTGCGCAGCCAGTCATAAGGGTTGCTAAAAAATGTTTATAATTCATCAGTGTCTCTTAGTTATGTGTTTCTCTTATTTGTTAAACTCAGTAAATAAGTCGAATGCTTGAAGAAATCATATTAGACTCATCGGACTATGACCAGTTAATCTGTGAAAAAGTGCCAAATTTTAATCGATTTATTTAGAAGGTGTTATGGAAAATCAATTGTTCAACACGTCACTGCTGTCTTTTTTGCAGGCATCGCCCACACCATTTCATGCAACTGCCAGTATGAAGGCACGTTTACTTGAGCAAAATTTTCAAGAATTAAAAGAAGATCAAGATTGGCAAATAGAGCAGGGTGGACGATATTTTGTGACACGTAATGCCTCCTCTATTATCGCCTTTACGACACCTCAACTTGATTATCATAAACAAGGTTGGCGGATGTTGGGAGCACATACAGACAGTCCTTGCCTAAAATTAAAACCGAATGCTCATGTGAATCGTGCAGGCTACGATCAGTTGGGTGTTGAAGTTTACGGTGGCGTATTACGTCATACGTGGTTAGACCGTGATTTGTCTTTAGCTGGGAGAGTGACATTTAAGACTA
>Ga0308007_10001388_pt1 | contig 10658 bp, 9 predicted proteins | sample Neamet71_FD_203152 | JGI IMG/M metagenome (GOLD analysis project Ga0308007, IMG submission 203152) | Marine microbial communities from water near the shore, Antarctic Ocean - #71 | ecosystem: Environmental > Aquatic > Marine > Unclassified | place: Southern Ocean | collected 2014-06-07
CTGCAAGGGTGCTGATCGCTGTTACCCCACCAAGACTTCTGCCATGGTTCCAGTTGATTGATTCTAATCATGGAGCGAATATCATCAATGTAGTCTACTCCCCGAGACGAGTAGCTAATTAATCCTGCAGATAAGGCTCGGGCAGTAACAATTTGGTCATTATTAATTAAACATTCACGAATGTGGCGCAAGCCAATATAACTAGCATGGGAATTTAAGTTGCGAATATAGGCATCTACTGATTCTTGTGGGTTTTCAAATTTACGCACTTCGTAACTTTCACCCTCAGGGCGGCCACTTGGGATCAAACCGCAGCCTAAGCTAAAACACCATTGTCCGAAAAGATTATTACCCTGAATAGCGAAGCGAGAGGTGCCCCAAGCGCTCTCATTGGCTGCTTGAGCCAACACCAAGGCTGCTGGCACTGTGTCAATCTTGCGTAATAATAAATCAATTTGCTCTGCAGCTACTTTAGTTTTAATCTTATGACTTTTTGACAAGCGGTTAAGCCGCTGAACCTGCTGTTTGGTGAGTCGGTGAGGCTGCATCCGTTGAATTTCTTTACGAATCTGAACTATTTTGTTATTTGCTGTTCTGGCTAACTGGCCTAAATAATCGAAAAAACGAGTCTTTTTTGTTTTAACATCAATAATGCCCGAAAAATCAGGTAACGGCTCTACTTTTGGCCTCAAGCTTGATTCAATCGCATGACTTATACGGGCTGCTACATTGGCGCTTGAAACTGGCCGAGGAATTGTAATTGGCTGGAGGCTTGTTTGCCCCTTAGAGTCTAGAGAGTAGTTGGACTTTTTGTCATCTTTAGCCACTATGTCAGGTTTTTTAGTCTTTGAGATGTCAGGGGCAGGGGGTGTGCTTTCGGGCTTCAATTGCTCAGTCTGAAAACCATTGAATGTTAGCTTCTCCGTATTGTTAAGTAAAAAGGCGACAATAAAAAATATAACCAAACCTGTCAACCAGGCATTCTTGCGCAAAAAGGCGAGGATATTCATAGGCAGCAGAACTCTACTAGGGGTGAAAAAGCTTTGCTGTGGGGATATCCTCTTCCCCTAGCTGAGCAATTAGGCGTGCATTTTCCTTCTGCAATTGAGTGATTTCTAGGGTGTTTATCAAACTTTCGCTTATCAATAGCGTTATCTTTTCTTCAAGTGTTTGCATGAGCAAGGGAGTGGCAGTAGATGCTGATAAGGTGCTCATCACACTAAACCTTGGCTTTGTTCTTAGATTTTTCTATGGCTGAAAAAGCTGCTATTTGTGCTTCAGTTGCTGGCAACTGATGTTGGCCTTTCCATTCACTATAGGGCATACAATAAACATGCTCTCGGGCTTGGTCATAATCCATGCCAACCCCCTGATCCTCAGCTGCAGCCATAAGCCACTTGCTCATACAGTTGCGACAGAATCCTGCCAATATCATTAGGTCTATATTCTGCACATCCTTACGTTTATCTAAGTGTTTAACCAAGCTACGAAAGGCTGCTGCTTCAAGTTCTGTTTGTGTTTGTTGGTCCATATCAATCTCGCTAAGGCCAAAATAATCAACCGCCATAATATAGCTTTAACTGCGCTAGTGCTAGCAGGCTTATAAGTAGACTTGATCTCTGTATTATTATAGGTAAAATACTGGTTGCATATACAGTAATTTATAAAGGCGACGTATAGGTGAATAGAAAAATAATTCATTGCGATTGTGATTGTTTTTATGCCGCTGTGGAAATGCGTGAAATGCCAAGTTATCGCAACCGACCGATCGCTATTGGTGGAGCAGCGAATAGCAGAGGAGTGATAGCAACGTGTAACTATCCTGCACGTAAATTTGGGATTCATTCTGCTATGCCATCGTCCCAAGCATTGCGGGCCTGCCCAGAGTTATTGATATTGCCTGGGCGCATGGCATTGTACCAAGCTGTATCGCATCAAATCATGGCTATTTTTCAGCGCTATTCGGACACGATAGAGCCGTTGTCATTAGATGAAGCCTTTATAGACGTGAGTGAGTCTAGGCTATTTGATGGCAGTGCAACCCGCATCGCTCAGCAGATTCGGGCCGATGTTGAAGCAGAAGTAGGGATTACTATTTCTGCAGGCGTAGCGCCTAACAAGTTTATTGCCAAGGTAGCCAGTGACTGGCGTAAACCTAATGGTTTATTCGTAGTGAAACCTGATGAGTTAGATGGGTTTAGTGCTCAACTGCCCGTTAAAAAAATACCTGGCATTGGCCCAGTCAGTGCTGCTAAGTTAGCTGCTCAGGGTATCCACACTTGCGCCGACCTAAGGCCGTTTAGTGAATTAGAATTAGAACAAAAGTTTGGCCGTATGGGGCAAATTTTAGCGTTGCGAAGGTTTGGAGAGGACCATCGGCCAGTGCAAACGAGCCGGGTGAGAAAGTCTGTATCTGTAGAAAATACATACAGCCAAGATCTAACTAGCTTAGAGGACTGCCGCGATGCCCTGTACCCCTTGTATGAGCAGCTTATGGAGCGCTGGAAAAAACTCTCTTACCACTACGCCGTGTCAGGGCTGGTAGTGAAGTTGAAGTTTGCAGATTTTTCACAATTAACTCGAGAGCAAGCCAGCACAGACATCGACTTAGACTTTTTTAAGGCCTTACTGCAACTGGCTTTTGAGAGTGGCCAGCCACAGCAGCAAGCCCAAGGAGTGCGCTTGCTAGGATTGGGACTAAAAATAAAAGCCCCAATCACACAGCAGCAGTTGCGTTTGTTTTAACCACGAAAGCTTAAGTACTGCGTTTCTTACCCGTAACGATGGCGCCTAAATTCTCTAGCATTAATATCATTGAAGGGACTACAAATAGAATGAGTAGGGTGCCAAGCGCTAAGCCAAAGACGATAGATATTGCCATTGGAATTAGGAATTGTGCCTGCAGCGACTCTTCAAATAAAATAGGTGTTAATCCTGCGATGGTTGTCATCGAGGTTAATAGCACCGCCCTTAGGCGTTGGCATGCTGCTTCTATGATGGCTTCTTTAGGCGCAATGCCTTGTTCGCGGAAGCCCTTATAAAAAGACAGCAGTACGATACTGTTGTTAATGACGATACCTGATAAACCAAACAGCCCAAATAACGACAAGATGGTAAGGTCTCTATCCATAACAAGGTGGCCTAAAACGGCACCCGTTAAACCAAAAGGTATAGTAAACATTACTGCAACAGGCCAGGTATAGGACGCAAACACCCAAGCCAAAACAATATAGATAAGGAAAAGCGCCAATACCAAGCCGGTTAGCATGTCACCCAACGTGTCTCGTTCATCGGCTCTAGCGCCACCAAAACTGATCTTAACGCCATATTGGCGTTCAAGGTCTGGGATAGTATCTTTCTTCAAAGCCGCTATAACCACGTTGGCGTTAGTTGCACCCACATCAACGTCTGCTTTCACAGAAACTGTAAGCTGCCCATTTTCGCTACTGAACTGATCAATACCTCGTCTAGAGCTAAACTCTACCAGCTCTAACAAGGGCACAGTGCTGCCTGATGGAAGAATAATTGGCAGGGCATACAAAGTTGCAAGGCTATTGCGGTCTTGGTCTTTGAGCATCAAACGGACATCAATTTCGTCTGCACCAAGGTAAAAACTTTGCAAAGTTACACCATCAAACGCGTACCGCAGCTGCCGACCAATGTCTGCACTTGTGAACCCTAAGGTTGTCGCCTGTGGAGTTAAGGTAAAGATGAGTTGTTCCATACCATACGGGAGGTTGTCATTAATGTTCTGGACACCCGTAAAGACCTTGAGAGCTGTCTGTATTTCTAGGGCAACCTGTTTCATTACTTCAGCGCTAGCGCCAGTAATATTGGCTTCAATCGGTTTGCCTGGTGGGCCAGCGGCTGGCTGGTCGATAATGATTTTTTCTAATCCAGGTACCTTGGGTATTTTTTTATTCCATACCTCAATAAATTCGGCATTTGAAGTAAGTCTCAGTTGTGAACTGTCAAGTTCTACTTCTAAAAGTGCAACTTGTTCAGTGCTAGAAATGCCAGCCGTAGGTAGCTTATTAGTACCAAAATAACTAATTCGCTCACTAATCATGTTACCACCTAGTTCGGCTTCAGTTTCAAGCAAAGCGTTTTCTACCTGAACTAGGTAAGCGGCCACTTCACTTGCCGGAGTGCCGCTACTAAACTGCACATTAGCCCGGATATTGTCACCGTCTACACTAGGGAAAAAAGCAAACTGAATCCGGCCGCCTACTAATAAACCTACAGCTAAAACCAACGCTGTGATGGCTAGGCTAAAAGTGACTAAGCGAAAATTTATGGCAAAGTTAATAGCAGGCCGAAACATGTTATTTTTAAAGTTTTCGAAACCCTGGTCAAAACTAGCCCGCAAGCGCGAAGGCTTTTTGTTCATCTGGTTCTTGAGGGCGTGGTGAAGATGACCAGGCAAGATTAAAAAACACTCGACCAGCGATACTAAAATGACACAAATAACCACAATAGGGATGTCAGCTAGAATACTGCCTATGGTTCCACTAATTAACAGGAGTGGTAAAAAAGCCGCTATGGTCGTTAACGAAGAGGCTGTAATGGGCCCCATCATTCGTTGCGCACCACCTAAGGCAGCCTGCAGAGGGGGCTCTCCTTGTTGAAAGTGCGACAGAGTATCTTCCCCCACGACTATTGCATCATCCACAATAATGCCTAAAGCCATGATCATGCCAAAGAGGCTAATCATGTTTACGGAGCCACCGATGAAGTACATTACTCCCCAAGTCGCCAGTAATGAAGCTGGAATGCCCATGGCCACCCAAAAAGCGACCCTTGAGTTAAGAAATATAAACAATAAACCCACTACAAAAAGTAAACCGTAGGCACCATTGTTAATTAACAAAGTGATACGCGCCTTCAATAAAAGCCACCTTTCGTCGTAGACAATAATATCTACCCCTTTGGGGAATCGTTCTCGGGCGTCCAGTACCCATTTGTTCATAATGGCAGCTGTCTTAATAGTGTCGTCATTTTTGCTACGCATAATCGTTAGCTGAATGCCAGGATTGCCTTTATAACTGATGGTGCTTTGATCTTCTTTGGCGCGCAGACTTATGTCGGCGACGTCACCTAAACGAAGCAGTTGGGCATTGTCTCCAGTGAGCAGAGGCAGCTGCTCAAAGCTGCTAACATCTGACACTTTGCCAATGGCACGTAATTGTTTTGATCCGTCGGAGCGTCCAGCCGTGCCAGCCATCACATCTTTGCTTTGGTTATTAATAAGCCCCGCTATATTGCGCAGTGACAAGCCTAGGTCGTGTATTGTGCTGGGTTCAACTTGAATGGCAATCTCTTGCTCTGGCAAGCCGGTAAAGGTGATCTTACTAATGCCTTTGGCTAACAACTCACGCTCTGCCTGACGGGCTAAACCTGTGAGCTCCTCCACTGGCCCTGCTGCTGTAATCAGCACTGTACCCACGTTTTCATACATCACAAACTGTTCAATACTGGGGGTTTCAGATTCTGCAGGCAGGTTTCCTACGGCATCTACACGTTGTTTGATTGAATTAGTGGTTTCTGTAAAATCTGCACTACTATCAACCTCTAGATAGAGACGTACGCCACCGCGTGATGTGCTAGAACTCACTTTAGTCACATTGGCAACGTTCTTAAGCTCTTGCTCAAGGGGAATAGTGATGCTGCTTTGAACATCCTCTGCCGCCGCACCCGGCCAGCCAACAAAAACTTGGACAACATCAACGGCGAACGTTGGAAAAAACTGAGTATTGAGCTGCTTTAAACCGTAGGCTCCTGATAAAAACAATAACAACATCAGAAGGTTAGGGGCTACTCTGTGATTGGCAAAGAGGCTAATGAATGATTGCATCATGTGCTTGTGCTCCTGCTAGCGCATTTCGACTAATAAGCCGGTAACGGCGTTGGGGAGTTGTGTGATCAAGATATTGTCACCACTGCGCAATTGAGCGCTTCGTACCAAGGTTAAGCGCTCACCAGCGGGGCTAGTCCAGTCCCCTACACGACTCACATTTAACGCTTCGAGGCGTTGTTCAACAATGCGGTAGATTCGATTTTGACCATAAATTGCTAATTCAGGTAAGGCCACAACATTGGCCTGCGTTGGCAGTTTGACTTTAACCTGCAGATTTTTACCCACTTCAATATTTTGGCTACCAGCTAGCCGGAAGAAAGCATCAATGCCTCCCTGGCTAGAAGACGCTTCTGCTGATAAGCGATCTAACGTTAGCTGATAAGATTGACCAAGATGAGAAATGCTAGCTTCCAAACCTTTGCCAGAGCCAGTGGGTTGCATCATTGGAAGGTATCGGGCAGGGATTTGGCTACGTACTTCGAGGCTTTTGATGTTATAGAGCTTAACCACACGGTCGCCGTTGCGGACGCGGTTTCCTGATGAAGTGTCGACACTTAAAATACGACCGTCAAAGGGCGCCAAAATGTCAGTACGCTTTAAGTCCAGCTCAGCAAACTGTAATTGAATTTTACTCTGAGTCACCTGTGACTCGAGCTGAGCAATGCGATTTGGGTGATCTGCAATGGTGTTTTCGCGATTAAGTAGCGCTAATTGCTGTTGCTGCAGGGCACGAGTAGCATCTTCTAAGCGCGAAGTAGGAGCAACTTTTTTGGCCACTAGTTGTTGTTGACGTTCAAAGTTCTTTTGGTTCATGGCCTGCAATTGCTGCTCGATCACTAACGCTTTTTGGTTGGTTTTGTTGCTGTTTATTTCGCTCTTAATACGGGCTTCAATATCTTGGAGGCTGGCTTTTCGTTGAGCCAGGGTCAAACGTAATTCGCTATCGTCTAAACCAACTAATTTCTGTCCCTTGCTTACGCTGTCTCCACGGCCCACATTGACTTGCGTAACAAAAGCGCTAACCGTCGCCGTTAATTGAGCGGTCTCGCTTGCTTCTACTGCACCATAAAGAGTAACTTCTGGCGCAATGTCTTGTAATTCCACCAATTGGCTTGAAACCCCCCATACTTGTTCAGTAACAGGTTTGGCAGGTGCTTTTGGCTTAGAATTCTTAAGGTAAGTAAACCCATATCCGGCCGCTGCAATAATTGCAATTGGAAGTAACCCTTTAGTCAAAAAGCGAAAAATGTAGGACTTGTAGCTCATGAAAAATGACCTTTTTTAAACGGCGTATACCGTCCGTTGGTAAAGCGAATAAAATTGACTGAGGATTTTACATTAAAACCAATTGTTTTGATAATTTAACTGGCTGGAGTGGCCACACTTTACGCATTTTTACGTCAGGCTTGAAAAGAAAATTAGGTCATTTTTTGCTAGCTTTGCCTACAATAGTTTCAGACCTGGCTGCAGCAGCATATAATAGCAGCCTGTTTACTATTAACTGTATTTAGGAAAGCGATATGTCCTCTCAAAACTATAAAGATTATCGACGTGAGTACGAAGCTGCAGGTTTGCGTCGCCAAAGCCTAGCTGCAGATCCATGGAAGCAATTTTCGTTCTGGCTGGGTGAGGCTGAACGTGCTTGTCTGCTGGATGCCACTTCCATGGCGTTGGCTACGGTTTCATCATCGGGTATGCCAAGTGCGCGTATCGTTCTATTAAAAAGTTACAATGAAAATGGCCTAGTTTGGTACTCAGATAGACGCAGCCAAAAAGGCCATGATATCGACCAAAACCCAAATGCCTCGGTGCTTTTTTATTGGCAACCCTTAGAGCGCCAAGTGCGCATTTCTGGCACTGTATCCCTGGTGCCAGAGGCGACTTCTGATGCGTACTTTAACAGCCGCCCCAGAGCTAGCCAGCTCAGTGCGGCAGCTACACCCCAAAGCCAAGTGGTTTCAGGGCTGGTAGACCTTGAGCAAAATGTAGCAAAGTTGGATGAGAAAACTCAAGGTGGCTTGGTAAATAGGCCTCAGCCTTGGGTAGGTTTTTGCCTTCAGCCTACCAAGTTTGAATTCTGGCAAGGTCAGCCCAGCCGTTTGCATGACCGTTTTCGGTATCAGCAAATGGGTGATGACTGGGTTATTGATCGTTTGGCACCTTAAAAGCACATACTATGATACAACCTTTAATGATGAGTGCCTTTGGTGAGTTGATAATAAATCGTGTGCCACTGGCAAAAAAAGAAATGCTTCAGGCTTTTGATCAAGCTGATCTGTTAGCGTTAGACTACTTGCAGTTAGAGGCTTTGTTGAATCCAAGCAGTAATGTGCTGGTTGTCAATGAAGCCTTTGGCGCCATCACCTGCGCAACAACCAAAGCATTATGTGCTTTAGGTGGTGCACTGCCAACCTTGTGGAGTGATTCTCATATTGCCCATCGTGGGTTGCAATATAATGCATCCGCTAACGGATTGCCGGTGGCACATTTTGTGCAGGCCCAAAACACTCCGCAAGGCCCGTTTCAAATTGTCATATTACGCTTACCTAAAAGTCATGCATTGCTGCGCGATCAATTACAAAGGATGCTGCCACAATTGGCCCCAGGCGCTTTAATCATAATGCCTTTAATGGTTAAGCATCTAGATAACGCGGTGTACCAGCTTCTTGAGTCTTTACTAGGGCCACTAACCACCAGTTTGGCGCGTAAAAAGGCACGGTTAATCTTTGCAAAAAATAATTCAATGATGTTGGGCCAGAGCCCAAAGGCAGAGGAAACCCATTGGAGCCTGCCATCGCTAGGGCTGTGCTTGCAGCACTTTAGTGGTGTATTTAGTCGCACCAAGTTAGACCCTGGAGCACAGGTATTATTAGATCAGTTTCCTGAAGGGCCTTATATGCAGGTGATTGATTTAGGTTGCGGTAATGGCGTTCAAGCTATTATGGCCGCCAAAAAATGGTCTCAATGTAAGGTTATTGGGGTTGATGAATCCTATATGGCCGTTGCTTCAGCAAGCATTAATGCAATCAATAATAGCGTGGAAGATCAGTGTGAGTTTAGAGCAAATGATTGTTTAACAGACATCATTTCCCAATCTGCTGACTTAATCCTATGTAACCCGCCGTTTCACCAAGAAAGGGTAATCGGTGACCAAATTGCCATGCGTATGTTTGCCCAATCTGCACAGGTGCTTACTAACGAAGGTGAGCTGTGGGTGGTCGGTAATAGACACTTAGGTTATCACGCTAAGCTTAAGCGTTGGTTTAAGCGTGTAGAGCAAATAGGTGCCCACCCCAAGTTTGTTGTGCTAAAAGCGCAGCTTTAATCAGTGTTTTTGGTGCCAGTAATGTCTGGGTTAAAATTGTTCGGGTATTTTCCCATTACAGGCTCATAAAAGTCGGCAATAGCTTGCATATCTGCATCTATATTTTCCGTTGTATTGAGCATTTTTCCTATACCACCAATACGTTTAGAAAAATCAAAATAAGCCAAAGCTAGCGGTACGTTAGCTCCCTTAGCCATATGATAAAAGCCTGTTTTCCAGCGCCCTACACTAGAGCGTGTACCTTCTGGCGCTATGGCGAAAATCAAATTTTCGCTGTTGGCATAAATTTCAACTGAGGCGTCTACAAAATTCTTACTGGCGCCACGATTTAATGGCACGCCTCCTAGCCAGCGCATAATAGGCCCTGCAAAGCCATTAAATAGCGTGTGTTTAGCGATAAAATATACTTTTAAACGTAAGTGAAATGCTATGGCAATGCCAAGTGGGAAGTCCCAGTTAGAGGTATGCGGGGCGGCGATAATGAGGTAGCTTCCAGTAGCAGGTGCCACGTTAACCACTTTCCAGCCACCAAGCTTTAATACTAGCCAAGAAAGTAGCCTCATAAAGTGAATAACGCCTGGGGTATCGTGAATGGTAAAATGCATGGAAATACGGGCCTAGGAGTGATTTTTGCGGTATTATATCAGGTCACTCATAGACATGAGTGGTGTTTAATTTTATAAGCCCTAATTAAAGTATTAAGGGCACCTTGGAGTCATGAATGAAAATTGCCGAAAACAGCGTAGTTAGCTTCCATTACACACTTACGAATGGTGCTGGCGAACTGGTTGATACCTCACGCGAAGGTGAGCCGTTACCTTACTTACATGGTGCAAATAACATTGTACAAGGTTTAGAAGAGGCGCTTGAAGGCAAGGAGTTGGGTGATAAGTTGCAGGTGGAAGTGCCTCCTCATTTAGGTTATGGAGAGTATATGGAAGAAATGGTTCAACAAGTAGACCGTGAAATGTTCTCTGGTATTGATAACCTAGAAGTAGGTATGCAGTTTCATGCGGAGGGCGACTCAGGTCAACAACAGGTGGTTACAATTACTGCTGTTGAAGGCGACATGGTTAGTGTGGATGGTAATCATGACCTTGCTGGTGAAACATTGAATTTTGATGTGGAAATTATGGGCATCCGAGAAGCTTCTGAAGATGAGCTTACCAATGGCCATATTCACGGCCCAGGCTGTAATCACTAGTCTAGTTTTTAACAGCCCCAGAATATGGGGCTGTTATAGCCCGCATTAAACCACTCTATAACCACTTAAACTCAGAGCATGTGCCTAACATCATGGAAAAGACATACAACCCTAACGCCATCGAAGAACAGTGGTACCAGCAATGGGAAGACAACAACTACTTCGCTCCTTCCGGTGAAGGTACACCCTATAGTATTGTTATTCCACCGCCCAATGTTACGGGCAGTTTGCATATGGGGCATGCTTTTCAAGATACTATTATGGATGCCCTA
>Ga0308007_10001394_pt1 | contig 10634 bp, 12 predicted proteins | sample Neamet71_FD_203152 | JGI IMG/M metagenome (GOLD analysis project Ga0308007, IMG submission 203152) | Marine microbial communities from water near the shore, Antarctic Ocean - #71 | ecosystem: Environmental > Aquatic > Marine > Unclassified | place: Southern Ocean | collected 2014-06-07
TACTATGGATGAGCTGATGGAGAAGGGAGAAATAGCATATAACCGGAGTTGTGCTGGATGTCATCAGGTTAATGGCCAAGGTGTTCCGGGCATTTTTCCTTCACTCGTAGGTCAGGGAATTGCTGTAGGGCCTGTAGAAGCTCATTTAGAAATAGTTGTGAATGGCCAGGCGGGTACTGCAATGCAAGCCTTCGGAGATCAGTTATCAGAATTAGACCAGGCTGCAATAATTACTTACGAAAGAAATGCTTGGGGTAACGATGTGGGGGATATAACTCAACCCATCGATGTTTATAATTGGAAAAAAGGTAAATAAGGGAGAGTTTAGTCATGGCACATGGTCCTGCTAAAGGTATCGGTCGCTGGTTATTTACAACAAATCATAAAGATATTGGAACAATGTATCTTTGGTTCAGCTTTGCTATGTTCTTGATGGGCGGTTCTTTTGCAATGATTATACGTGCTGAGTTGTTTCAGCCTGGAATGCAAATTATCAGGCCTGAATTTTTTAATCAAATGACTACTATGCATGGCTTAGTGATGGTTTTTGGAGCAATTATGCCAGCGTTTGTTGGCCTTGCTAACTGGATGATTCCACTGCAGATTGGTGCTCCAGACATGGCTTTGCCTCGAATGAATAATCTAAGTTTTTGGATTTTACCATTTGCATTTACTTTACTGACAGCTACATTATTCATGGAGGGTGGAGCACCTAACTTTGGGTGGACATTTTATGCCCCCTTGTCAACAACCTACGCTCCTCCGACAGTGAACTATTTTATTTTTGGTGTCCATTTAATGGGGGCCTCGTCGATTATGGGGTCTATCAACATAATTGCTACCGTACTCAACATGCGAGCACCTGGCATGACACTTATGAAAATGCCTATGTTTGTTTGGACATGGCTTATAACTGCGTTTTTGTTAATTGCAGTAATGCCTGTACTAGCTGGCGCAGTGACTATGATGTTAATGGATATTAATTTTGGGACTAGTTTCTTTAATGCTGCAGGCGGTGGTGATCCAGTTTTATTCCAACATGTTTTTTGGTTTTTCGGCCACCCTGAAGTATATATCATAATTCTTCCAGCATTCGGTGTGATATCGCATATCATTCCAGCTTTTAGTCGTAAGCCGCTTTTTGGTTATAGCTCTATGGTTTATGCAACTGCCTCAATTGCTTTCTTATCTTTCATTGTATGGGCTCATCATATGTTTTTGGTAGGAATGCCTATTGGTGGAGAGCTTTATTTTATGTATGCCACTATGCTTATTGCGGTACCTACAGCCGCAAAAGTTTTCAATTGGATTTCGACTATGTTCCGTGGTTCGTTGAGTTTCGAAACACCAATGCTTTATGCCGTAGCCTTTGTTATTTTGTTTACCATAGGAGGCTTCACAGGAATAATGCTAGCTGTCGCCCCAGCTGATATTCAATATCATGATACTTATTTTGTTGTTGCCCACTTTCACTACGTGATGGTAGCAGGCGCTATCTTCTCCAGCACTGCAGCTGTTTACTATTGGCTGCCGAAGTGGACTGGAAAAATGTACAACGAAACTATGGGAAAAGTTCAATTTTGGATTGGATTTATAGGGTTTAATGTAACTTTTTTCCCTCAGCATTTTATAGGTTTAGCTGGAATGCCACGTCGTTATTCGGACTACGCTTTACAATTTTCTGATTGGAACATGGTGTCAAGTATTGGTGCGTTTACCTACGGTGCAGCCCAATTACTATTTCTTTATAATGTTATAAGTACTATACGTTCAGGTAAGCCAGTAAGTGAACCAAAAACTTGGGATGGTGCTGAAGGATTAGAGTGGATGGTTCCTACACCGGCTCCTTACCACACGTTTTCGACACCTCCGGTAATAAAGTAATGGAGAAAGATATTCCGAAAACTTCGGTTAAAAAAACACTGCTTAAGCTATCGATTGGAGCAGTAGGTATGTTTGTGTTCGCTGTGTTCTTAATGCCGCCATTATATTATGCCTTATGCGATCTCACTGGCATTGGTGGCAAGACAAGCGGTCGTTACGAAGTCCAAGATACAACTATAGATACCTCTCGTACTGTCAAGGTACAGTTTCTCACAGTAAATAATGGATCGATGCCATGGGATTTCTCGCCTAAAGTTACTGAGGTTAGGGTTCATCCAGGAGAATCAAAAGCTGTAGCATTTTATGCGAAAAATCGGACATCAAAAGATATGGTAGCTCAAGCTGTCCCAAATTTGACACCGATTAATGCAACAAAATACTTTCATAAAACTGAGTGCTTCTGCTTTAATCAACAGCCCTTGAGTGCTTGGAGCGAAATAGACATGCCGCTAGTTTTTATTGTGGATAAGGACATACCAAAAACAGTTAACACTATCACATTGTCTTATACACTTTTTGATATAACTGATAGTGCAAACAGTGCAGAATTTCCAGTTGCACAACTGAACCAATGAATCTGGCTGCCCTATTAGAGTTAAAGAAGGAGAAAAATAATGTCAACTGAAGGCGACTACTACGTTCCAGAGTCCAGCAAGTTTCCGATTTTTGCAGCAACAGGATTGGGCTTAATTGCTCTAGGAGCTGGCTCTTGGGTTCAAGGTGGAAGCTCTTTAGTTTTTTGGACTGGGGCATTTGTGATAGCCGCTACTCTTTACAAGTGGTTTAGTTTAGTAATAGAAGAAAACATGGCAGGAATGAATAGCGACCAGCTAAAACGTTCCTATGTTTGGGGAATGGGCTGGTTTATTTTTTCTGAAGTAATGTTCTTCGCCGTATTTTTTGGATCGCTATGGTATATCAGAGCATTAGTAATTCCTTGGTTGGGAGGTGAGGCAACAGAAAATGATCTTTTATGGGCAGGTTTTGAGCCTACTTGGCCTCTAATGATAACACCTGATCAAGCAGCTAACGGTGACGCTGCAAAGTTTTTAGGCCCTGAGCAGAATATGAGTTTTCCTGGTTGGGACAGAATCTTACACTGGCTCCCACTTTGGAACACAGTCATTCTTTTAAGCTCTAGTGTTACCGTGCATATTGCTCATACAGGTCTGAAAAATAACGACCGCAAAAAATTTAATATATGGCTAGGCATCACAGTTTTACTCGGTATGATTTTCTTAGTTTTGCAGGCAGAAGAATATATAGAGGCTTATGTTCATATGGGCTTAACGCTCGAGTCTGGAATATATGGCACAATATTTTTTATGATGACAGGTTTCCATGGAGCACATGTAACATTTGGTACAATCATGTTACTTGTACAATTTTTGCGAGGCCTTAAAGGACACTTCAATGAAAAAGATCAGTTCGGTTTTGAGGCTGCATCCTGGTACTGGCACTTCGTAGATGTTGTTTGGGTGGGATTATTTTTGTTCGTTTATATTTTAGCTTAATAAGCATTCTTTCAGGGCGCCCACCTAAAGTTCTCAGGCTAGACTGCTAGCCAGGAATTTAAGTAGTACTCATACTTTATATAATTAAGATTTTGGGGTTGATGGAAGAATTCGTTCGGGATGCAGTTTTTTGTCCCAAGGCGCCTTACTGCCCAGTTGCCCAGAGTAAATACCCCAAGAAATTGTCAGAAGCAACAACACAGCTAAAGAAATACGAATTCCCAAAGCGTAAAGAGTCCTTCTTTTAGCGTTTCCAACATCCTTCATTAAAAAGACTAAGGCGCTACTAAGACTTATGACGATACCTATAAACAGAATGATAATAATAATTTTTAGAAGCATAAATATTTCTTCTCCGGGGCTGAAAACCTAATATAATAGTATTGTAGCGCCTAAATATTAAAATAGGTGAATCAAACGGTTAATAGCGACTATAGAGTATTTTTTTTAATTCAAAAAAAGGCTAATCAGTGACTTTAAGGTCTGAAACAAGCAAAACTCACTTTCAATGGCAATTTAATTGGAAGATACTTTTGTTTGTATTATTTTTTCTTCCTGTGACCGTTAGCTTGGCGTTTTGGCAGCTAGATAGAGCCGATGAAAAACGTAATTTATTAGAGACATATAAGGACCGAGAGACAGCGGGTCCTGTTGCACTAACGACTATAAAGAAAACATATCCTGATGAAATTGGTGAGTCAAAGCGACCAGATTACGTGAGAGTAAAAATTAAAGGACAATATGATAACAAATCCACCTTGTTATTAGATAATCGCGTGCGCAACGGTCGTCCAGGTTACGATGTTATTAGCCCATTTAAAGCTTCTGGCGGGCAATGGATTTTAGTAAATCGTGGATGGATTGCTGCAGATTTAGACCGCAGAATTTTACCAGAAATATCGCAGATTTCTGATGAGACAAGCTTGGTCGGTTATTTGTATCGCTCACCGGGAAAACAAATTATGCTTGGTGACGATCCATGGGTGAAAGGAGAAAGTAGAATAGTTATCCAAAGTATGGATCCCGAATTAATTTCCAGGAAGCTTGAAATACCATTTTATGACTTCAGTCTTAGATTAGATGCAAAAGAACCAGGGGCATTCACTACAGGCTGGTTCGTCGTAAATGTTCAGCCAGGCAAACATACAGGTTATGCTTTTCAGTGGGCAGCTTTAGCAGTGGCCTTAATAATTTTAGCGATCTTTGCTAATTCTAATCTTGGGGATGTTATAAGCTCTAGACGCAGTTAATAAAATTTTTTTAGGTAGAGTAAAAATGATAGCAGAAAAAAATTCAAAAATTCAATGGCAGATATGGTTCATGATATTAATGCTTGGCGGCGTTATTATCGCAGGATTTCTGATATATCCTAATACCGAAGACCAACGAAATAAGTTATTAGCAAAGCTGGGTACAACAAATCATGGTAATTTTGTTGTACCTCCAGTATCAATCGCAGATTTAAACTTAAAAACTTCAGATGAAGGTAACTGGGTTTTAGTAGACCAAAAGGCCAAATGGAGATTGATCATTACAGGTGATGGAGAATGCATAGACCAATGCAGAAAACTACTTTACTTAACTCGGCAGGTTCACATTAGTTTAGGTAAGTATAGTAGACGGTTCGAGCGTCTATATGTCTCTTTAGACCAAAAACTTGGAGTGGAGATTGATGAATTTTTAAAATTAAATCATCCGTTCTTAAAAGTTACATATGGTAGAGAAAAAGAGTTTAAAGCTTTGCTTGAAAACACTAATACACCCTTTCATTTGCAAAATATAAAAACCAACAGAGCCTACTTGGTGGACCAGCAAGGACTTCTAATGATGTCATATAATTTGGCTCACGAGGGAACTGAGATTATAGAAGATATTGAACACTTGATGAAATATTCGGCTCAGTAATCCGTACTTGATATTTAAAATTACAATTTTCTGAAAGACAGAGATTATAACATTTGTGTCAAATTTAAATAAAAATATCTCTCGTAGGTGTTTATTTTTAACCGCTTCTCTTGCTGCAGTTTTTTCTGTGATGGATGTAATTCTAGGGATTTATCGACGTTTCAAAGATACTAGTTTTGATTGTTTAGGGTGGTTCAATTGTGGTGGTAGTTTTTATGTGAGTGACGGAGGTCTAATCAGTGCCCTCAATTATTATATCAGTGTGGTCGGATGGACAGACCTAATACATGAGATTTCTTATATTATATTAGTCCTTTTGGTTACTTTCTTGGCAGTATATTCTTGGCTTGTTTTAAAAAACGACAAATACCCTTTTAGATTGCCAATTTTCATTCTATTCTTGGTTTTTTGGCAATCAATTTTAAGTATATGGTCTGATGATATTTTATTTTGGCCCCAAATAGCCCTAATTGATTTTTTAATGGGCATAGCTACATGCGTACTACTTTGGATATTGGCACTCAGATTTGATGGCAAACAATGGCTGGCTTCGAAAAAAGTTATTGATAGATTTGATAAAATTAAACCATGGGTCACTTTAGCTATTATAATAACCCTCTTAGAAATTACTTTAGGGGGGTGGACAAGTGTAAAATTCGCCTCATTTGCGTGTCCGGATTTCCCATCTTGCCAAAGTTCATGGTGGCCAAATATGGATTTAAAAGAAGGTTTTAATTTTATTAAGCCATCTAGTTTAGAGGTTTTAGAAAGCAAGGCTCGTGTGGCAATAAACGTTATCCATAGGTTGGCAGCATTAGTTTCGATTTTTTATTTCCTGGGCTTAGCAATTTTTTTATCAACATTTTCCGACTATAGGGTCAAGAGAGTAGGTGTAAATTTAATTGCAGTTTTAATTATTCAAATAGTACTTTTGACTTATGCTGGGTATTCAAGAGATCCAGTTATTTTGACAATATTTCATAGCTTAGGAAGTCTAATGTTATTATTGATATCGGTGGGTCTTGCAAGCAGAATGGCCTACGCTAAATAAAAAAATATTAATTGAGGAATTGAAGTGACGAAAATAGCAGTATCTGAGCTAGAAAAAGCTAGTTTGGACGACTACTTAGAGCTTACTAAGCCAAAAGTAGTTGCTTTAATGATATTAACCTCAATTATAGGCATGTTTCTGTCTGTACCTGGCATGGTCCCTTTTCATATACTGATTTTAGGTAATATAGGTATAGCTTTTTGCGCAGGTTCAGCAGCAGTTATTAACCATGTGGTAGATCGAAAAATTGATCTTAAAATGTCAAGAACGCTAAATCGTCCGGTTGCCAAAGGCAGAGTACAGCCTTACCAAGCGATGCTTTTTTCAGCAATCTTGGGCTTACTTGGCATGGCTATTTTATTGATCTTTGTTAACGCCTTGACCGCATGGCTGACACTAGCTTCCTTATTTGGATATGCAGTAATTTATACCTCTTATTTAAAGAGGGCGACCCCTCAGAACATTGTGATAGGAGGTTTAGCCGGAGCCGTTCCACCGCTATTAGGCTGGACTGCTGTAACAGGAGAAATTCATGGTCATGCGCTTCTTTTGGTGTTGATAATTTTTGCCTGGACACCACCACACTTTTGGGCTCTTGCTGTTCATCGCAAAGATGAATACGCTAAAGCAGAGATTCCGATGTTGCCAGTCACACATGGAGAAAAATATACCAAGATTAGTATTCTACTATATACCGTTCTAATGATACTTGTTACGTTGCTACCTTTTGCAGCAAATATGAGTGGCTGGTTATATTTTTTTGGGGCATTGATCTTAGGCGCAGGCTTTTTATACTGGGCCATAATGATGATAGTTGGTCGCAATCCAGATGCAGGTATGGGCACGTTTAAGTACTCCATAATTTATTTGATGGCTTTATTTGTCATTATGTTGGTAGACCACTATTTTATTTAAAATCTTCTTTTCCTTATCACATCGAGATTAAAACCTACTATTTGCAGTGTTAATTTTGAGAAAAAAGACAGGGATGACAGCACTATGAGAGAACAGAATAGTAATCGGGGAATTCACAAAACCTTGTTGGGAATATTTGCATTTATTTTTTTGGTAATGCTGGCCTTTGTTAATAAAATCAATACTCAGCATATCTTAAGCCCTCAAGAGTTAATGGATAATGGAGCAGTTTTACTCGAGACCCCACGAAAATTCAGCGGATTAGAGTTAACCGACCATCAAGGCCGACCGTTTACCTCGAAAAATTTACAAGGAAAATGGACGTTATTTTTTTTTGGTTTTACTAGCTGTCCAGACATTTGCCCAACCACTATGTCTACTGCAGCCAATCTTTATGAATCACTATCTTCCGAAGACCAAAAACTTTTACAGTTCACCATGATTTCATTAGATCCAGAAAGAGACACAACAGAAAAACTTGCTCAGTATGTGCCATATTTCAATAAAAATTTTATAGGAGTTACAGGTAACGAATATGTACTAATGAGTTTAGGAGTACAACTTAATATTCCTTACTCAAAAGTTTCTTTAGGTGAGAGCGATTACACTATAGATCATAGTGGTAATGTAGTAATAGTCAATCCATACGGTCATTATCATGGATTTTTCAGGCCACCACTCGACCCAGAAAGAATGAAAATTTCTTTAGAATCTATCATGTCAACGTTTGAAAAACAGAAGTAGCTTTATCTATTTTTGTTTGAAAGTGAGAGTATAAACAAAATTCCTGCACTCAGAACTATAGAGGGCCCAGCAGGAGTGTCTATAAACCACGACGCAAGTAATCCTAAAATAACAGCAAAACAACCTATCAGGCTAGCAAAAATAGCCATTTGTTCTGGTGTCTGAGAGTAATTTCTTGCTGTGGCTGCAGGAATTATTAGCAAAGAAGTGATCAACAATACACCCACTACCCTCATTGAGACGGCAATTACTAAGGCAATAATGAGCATGAAAGCTACTCGCACTAATTTGAATTTTATTCCGTCTGTCCTAGCTAAATCCTCATCAATAGTTATAGCAAGTAGCGGGCTCCATATCCTAAGCAGCAGTATTATTGCCGCAGCGCTGATTATATATATAGTAATTATATCATTCAGATTAACCGTTAAGAGATCACCAAATAGTAAACTCATGAGATCCACCTTGATGTTTGGCATTAGTGCTATGACGACTAATCCAAACGCCAAAGAGGTATGGGAGAGAATTCCAAGTAATGTGTCAGAAGCAAGACTCTTTTTTTGCTCTAACCCGACCAATATTAGAGAGAATATAAGGCATGTGACAATGACAGATATAGTTGAATCTATTGAAAGGAGAAACCCAAGAGCTACTCCTAGTAAGGAAGAGTGGGCTAATGTATCTCCAAAATAAGCCATGCGACGCCAAACTATAAAAGCACCTAATGGACCAGTTATTATAGCTACGCCAATTCCAGCTAAAAGAGCATATAAAAGGACATCAATCATGGTTGCAGTCATCCACTTCGGAGATGGATGATTCTGAAGACCTTACTTCTCCATGAAGTCCATGCTGATGATCATGATGATGCGTATATGTAGTATAAGTATTCGTCTTTTTACCAAAAAGTTCAATAAATGCAGGATTTTTACTGACCTGATCTGGTCGACCATGGCAACATACGTGATTGTTCAAGCACAATACCTCACTCGTAGAGGACATAACAACGTGTAGATCATGAGAAACTGTTAGTATTGCACAATTCAGTTTGCGATGAAGTTGGTCTATCAATTTATAAAGCCCTTCCTGGCCAGCTACATCAACTCCTTGAATAGGCTCATCCAAAACTAATAAATTTGGTTTTCGAAGTATCGCCCTAGCCAAAAGAGCCCTTTGCATTTCTCCACCCGATAAAGAAGATAGAGGGCACTCCATTAGGTTTATAATGCCTACTTCATTTAGAACATCGCAGCATAATTTGGTGTCTTGTTCAGTAAGCTTTAAAAATCTCTCTAATGTAATTGGTAGTGTAGGATCTATATGTAGCTTCTGCGGCATGTAACCTATACGTAAATTAGAAGATCGAAAAATTTCTCCTCCACTAGCACTCATAAGTCCTAGAACAATTTTCACAAGCGTAGTTTTACCGGCACCATTGGGCCCAATAAGAGTAATGATTTGTCCATTATTTATGGTTAGATCGACTGAGGATAGGACTTTTTTCCCATTAAAATCTTTGCTGATACTATCAAGCTTGATGAGAGAGTGACTCATGACGCTTTTTCTTGCTTACATTTAGTGCATAAACCAATTATCTCAATGACTTTCTGTTCTACTATGAAGCCAGTACGCTCAGCTGTATGTAAAACGATATTATTTATCTGATCAGTGCTGCACTCGGTGGCAATACGACAAATACGACAGATAAGAAAAAAATCGTTATGTGCTTTTTTAGGAAAAGATCGACCGATATAAGCATTAAGTGTGTTTATGCGATGGATCAGCCCAAGGTTTGTGAGAAACTCGATGGCACGGTATACAGAAGGAGCTTTTATTCGTTTTCCTGTTTTAACATTTAATCCTAGCTTATCTACAATTTCATAAGCGCCGAGTGGTTGGTGGCTTGACCATATAGCCTCAAACACAAACTCACGAATTGGCGTTAGCCGAGCGTTATTTTCTTCACATAACACTCTAGCCCCTTTAAGTGCGGAAGCGATGCATCGCTGATGGTCATGGTCTTTGTGGGCAAGAAGTGAATATGTTAGCATTAATTATCTCTATATTTTTATATATGTTATAATATACTATTATATTTAAATTATCAATTAAAATGAAATAACCCCTATATTACTAACAATTTTGGAATATAGAAAGAGTTTATTTGATGTACAATAATAAAAATTTATTATGTTATAATATAACAATTAAAATATTTAGGATCTTATATGTTTAAATTATTCAGCTTGATATCATTCGCTCTTGTAGTTTCTCCAGTATGGGCTTTATCTACCCCTAAACTAACAACCTCAATAAAACCTGTAGCTATGTTAGTCAAAGCTATAGTGGGTGATGAGATTCCAGTCAATGTAATGTTGGCTGGAAATGTTTCACCTCATGACTATCAACTTAGATTTTCAGATATTAAGTTAATAAAAGAATCTGATTTATTCATTTGGATAGGCCCCACCCTTGAATCTGGTTTATCAAAGGCAATTGAAAGTCATGCTGCAATGAACTCAATAGAATTAATGCAGATGAATAACCTTTATTGGCCAAATTATATTATTAATACCAACAAAAAAAATGGTCATGAGAGCCATCATCATGACTCTCATGACTCT
>Ga0308007_10001396_pt1 | contig 10627 bp, 7 predicted proteins | sample Neamet71_FD_203152 | JGI IMG/M metagenome (GOLD analysis project Ga0308007, IMG submission 203152) | Marine microbial communities from water near the shore, Antarctic Ocean - #71 | ecosystem: Environmental > Aquatic > Marine > Unclassified | place: Southern Ocean | collected 2014-06-07
AGGTAAATTAGCCCATTTTTTTACCGCACGATTCATTGGTGATAAATTTACATCAGCACCAAGGATGCCCAGTTCTTTTTGACGTTCAAATCTATTTTTTCGGATCTCTTCCCATCCAGCATCATAAATGCCTTTATATTTCTCTATCCAATCATCTGGAACTTGAAGGGGCCAATGAGGTGCTGTGTAAGCCAAGTAAGCAAAGAATGGATTACCATCACTTGGAGCATTATCAATATAATCAAGCACATGATCGGTATAACTTTCTGATGAATAAAAGTCATCTGGAAGTTTTGTGACACTCTTTCCGTCTTCAAAATATGTTGCCATTTGTTGGCCGGCAAATGTGCCTCTGCCATCACTAAAATGACTGCCGCCACCATCAGCAATTCCAAAATATCGATCAAAACCCTGTTCCGTAGGGAGCTTGCCTTTTATTTTTCCTAAATCCCATTTACCTGCCATAAAAGTGTGGTAACCACCTTCGTTCAGTATCTTTGAGAATGGAATAACGCGATCATTTAGATACCCTTCATATCCTGGGAGACCTTGTAATTCAGGTAACCGCCTCAGCGCAGCAGAATTTGTCCCTAAACCTGCGCGATGATTATCTATTCCTGTCATCAGCATGGCGCGTGTAGGTCCACAAGTTGGACCGGTATGATAATTTGTTAATTGAATGCCTTGTTGGGCAATAGTATCTAAATTCGGGGTTCTTATTTCACTTCCATATACGCCTAAATCAGAGTAGCCAAGATCATCTGCCACTATCAATATGATATTTGGTTGTTCCGTCTCAGTCGCAGCTAAATTAGGAATAAAACCTGCGAAAGTCAAAACGAGTAATAATTTTACGAAGTTAGTTACAAAGAATCTCATGGAATTAATTACCTATTAGTTATTTTTTTTAATTATACTGTACTTAAGGTCTTAAAATATTGTTATTCGTAACTCAAGGGCTCTATTTAACTAAGCAATCGTATACTTAACATGTTAATATTCTATAGCATTAAAATTGATTAAAAATAATTCAGGAGGTTAGTAATGTCTGATTACGGACTCATAATAAATGGAAAAAAAGTTTTTTCTAGCAACACGTTTTCTGTATTAAACCCTGCAACCGAAGAGGTTATAGCGGAATGCCCTATTGCTTCAAAGGATCAACTTGATGAAGCGGTTTCTGCGGCATCTGTAGCCTTTAAAACATGGTCAGCAGAACCAGATAATATCAAATCAGAAGCTTGTGGAAATATATCAGCAGCCATTACTGAGCACGCAGAAGAATTAGCACATTTACTTACACTTGAACAAGGAAAGCCATTAAATGGTGCGGGTTCACGTTTTGAATTGGGAGGAGCGGCAGGGTGGGCAGGTTACACCGGCTCATTATCATTACCAGTAAAAACAATTCAAGATGATGACAATGCTAGAATTCTACAAACCCGAAAACCCATAGGGGTAGTTGGTTCTATTTTACCCTGGAATTGGCCTTTAATGATCGGTGTTTGGCATGTACTTCCAGCTATTAGGAGTGGCAATACCGTTGTAATGAAACCATCTCCATATACGCCACTTAGTACATTAAGAATGGCTGAAATTATGAATGAATGTTTACCTCCAGGTGTTCTAAATTGCGTGTCTGGCGAAGACGAATTAGGTCAATGGATGACTGAACATTCCGGCATTCAGAAAATTATTTTTACTGGATCAATTCCAACTGGAAAGAAAGTGATGAGCAGCTCATCAGCTACGCTAAAAAGACTTACGCTTGAATTGGGCGGTAATGATGCAGGTATTGTGTTGGATGATGTTGATCCAGCGACAGTTGCACCGGGTATAATTGAAGGTGCATTTTTGAATAATGGACAAACATGTGCGGCATTAAAGAGGCTGTATGTGCATGAATCAATCCATGATGAATTATGTGAAAAATTAGCTGAGGTGGCTAATGCAGTCCCAATGGGCAATGGTTTGAATGAGGCGAACTTACAAGGACCAATTCAAAATAAAATGCAATACGATAAAGTAGTGGGCCTTTACGAAGACGCCAAAATAAATGGTGGTAAAGTCCTTTGTGGTGGCGATATACCTGATGAGCCCGGCTATTTTATGCCGTATACCCTGATGACGAATGTTACTGATGGCATGCGGATTGTTGATGAAGAGCAGTTTGGTCCATTGTTACCGATAATAAAATATTCAGATATCAACGAGGTTCTCGAAAAAGCGAACGGTCTAGAAACGGGACTTGGTGGATCGGTTTGGTCTTCAGACATTGAAAGAGCTGCAGAGATTGCAGCAAAGCTTGAATGTGGCACGGCATGGGTTAACCAGCATGGGCCTATCGCACCAAACGTTCCATTTGGTGGTGTGAAGTGCTCTGGTATAGGGGTTGAATTCGCTGAAGAGGGACTGCATGAATACACTACCATTCAGGTGGTAAACGTCGCTAAGGTATAATTCAATGTCTAATATTTTATCTCGGATAGGTCCGGGAATGATGCTGGCTGCAGTAGGAGTCGGAGTTTCACATCTGGTCTACTCAACGCAAGCCGGTGCTGATTATGGGCTATCCTTATTGTGGCTAATCATAGCTGTTACTTTGATTAAGTATCCAGCGTTTCGATTTGCTGTTGATTATGCCAATGCTACAGGAGAAAGCTTGGTTAGAGCTTATGGAGAGATTAGCAAACTAGCCTTGGTTTGGTTAATGGCTGGTTTTATTGTAGATACATTTATCGCCACTAGTGCTGTTTCTATGGTTACGGCAGGATTATTTATCAGTGTTTTTGATGTTCCTTATAATGCCCCACAAGTTGCTATTGCTATCACTCTTGTATCGGCACTGATATTGATGAATGGGCAATATGCTAAAGCAGAAAAGCTTGTTAAGATTTTGGTGTTAGTTTTCTCATTACTGACATTGATAGCTTTGTTTTTTTCTTTTCCTCTTTTAGGCAGTAATGAAAGAGATATATTTGCAGATTTAACTATTGATATTCCATTATCGCTGTTTGTTATAGCTGTTGCAGGTTGGATGCCAATGCCAACTAATGGAGCCATATTATTTTCTAAATGGGTTTGCGAAAAAAGGAAAATTAGTGGCAACGAATTTAAAGATGAAGATGCTTTACGAGATTTTAAAGTGGGTTATTTTTTGACTTTATTCTTGGCCATTTGTTTTGTAATTCTTGGCACTGCCGTGTTGTTTCAGACTGGCAGACCTGTTCCAGTAACACCCCCCGAATTTGCTGCAGAATTATTTAGTGTATTTACAGAAACCATTGGCGATTGGTCGTATCCGATTATTGCCAGTGCTGGCTTGGCTGTAATGTGGTCTACCCAAATTGCACTCATGGATGTAATGCCTCGACTTACTGACCGATTATCGGGAGTTATGATGGGCCGTTCTAGGGATCTACCAGATCGCTATAAGTTGTTTTCAGCGATTCAGGTGATTGGTATTATAATAATCTTATTGTTCTTATTGAGCAGCTTTAAAGCCTTTCTATATTTTGCGACTAGCGTTGGATTAATTGCGGCCCCAACTATTGGATATTATAATTATTTAGCAATAACTTCAGATAAAATTCCAGCGAAGTATCGACCGAATACTATTTTGGTTGTTTGGAATTGGGCATGTATTTTTATTATGACTTTATTTGCGATTGGATTTATTTATACAAGGATTGTGATGTGACTAATTTAAAAAAGATGACGGGCGGGGCAGCTATGGTAGAAGCTGCAAAAGCGAATGGTATTGATACTGTTTTTGGATTACCAGGCGCGCAAACATACCCCATATTTGATGCCTTGCATGGAACTCCTGAGATTAAAACAGTAATCACCCGTCATGAGCAGGGCGCTGCTTATATGGCCTATGGTTATGCAAAAGCGACCGGAAAACCAGGTGCATTTTCAGTGGTTCCAGGACCGGGCGTACTAAATGCTTCTGCCGCTTTATGTACCGCTGCTGGCGGTAATGTGCCTCTATTATGTATGACTGGCCAGGTTCCATCTCAATTTCTTGGTTCAGGAAGAGGTCATTTGCATGAATTATCCGATCAAGCGGGAACGCTTCGAACAATTATTAAGTATGCTGATCGTATTGATAATCCAGTAAATTCATTTAAACAGATGAATGAGGCTTTTAGGGTAATGCTGAGTGATCGTCCTGGACCTGTTTCTCTAGAGATGTGCTGGGATACGATGGCTCAAGACTGGGAAGTTGAGGTTGAGACTGGAAATACACAAATAGATTTACCAGAGCTTGATGAAGATAGTTTAGCTGCTGCAGCTGATTTAATAGCGACTTCAAAAAATATTATGATTATGTCTGGGGGTGGAGCTCAACATGCCAGCAAAGAGGTTAGAGAGTTAGTATCTACATTGGGCGCTACTGCTACCTCACTGAGAAGTGGTCGCGGCGTGGTAAGCGAAGATAGTGACTGGGGCGTATCTTCAGCTGCGGCAATGGAATTATGGGAAAGTACCGATTTATTAATTGGCATTGGTTCTCGGCTCGAAATGCAATATATGCGTTGGCTATCCATGATGGAATATCATGATAAACCACCTGAAAATGGTCCTAAATTAATTAGGATAGATGTAGATCCGAAGGAAATGATTCGCTTAAAACCACATGTTGGTGTTGTGGCAGATGCGAAAATAGGTGTCAGTGCGTTAATCGAAAAAGTTATTAAACGTGGCTTTAAAATGGGTGACCTCGACCGCGTTAAATCAGCAAAAGCGAAGGCACATAATGATATTCAGGAAATACAACCGCAATTGGCTTATTTGGATGTGATTCGAGAAGTATTGCCTAGAGATGGATTTTTTGTTGAAGAGTTATGTCAAGCAGGCTTTACTTCCTATTATGGCTTTCCTATCTATGAGCCAAGAACATACATTTCATCAGGATTTCAAGGAACATTGGGATATGGTTTCCCGACAGCACTTGGAGCAAAGGTTGCTATGCCTGATCGAGCTGTAGTATCGATCATTGGTGATGGTGGGTTCTTATTTGCAATGTCAGAGATGGCATCTGCTGTTCAACATAATATTGGTTTAGTCACCATTATTTTCAATAATTCATCATTTGGTAATGTTAGGCGAGATCAGCAAGAAAGATTCAATTCAAATTTTATCGGTGCTGATTTAGTTAATCCAAATTTTTTGAAAATCAGTGAAGCGTTTGGAGTAGATGGTCACAGTATTTCTCACCCTACTGAGCTAAAACCGATCTTGAGCAGGGCACTAGAAAATAACCGTCCTGCTATTATTGAGGTTAAGATTGAAAGAGGTACTGAAGCGAGCCCTTGGAAATATATACATAAAACTGTGGTTGCCCCGGACAGTTAATGTTTAGTTTTTAAAGCGACATGATGATGCGTAATAGGCATTTTATGTGGTTTCTTTTACTAATTTTGATAGTCTTTTTACTATTTGATGTCCGATTAAATTTTAATATGGTGTTACCTTCAACTATTAAAATTGCAGATGAGACTCAAGAGTTACTTTATCTAGATTGCATTAAAAATGAAGACAGAATTATTCATCAAGAGACATTTTCATTAATCGATAATCCTGATGTTCAACGCGAAGTGTTGATTACAAAAAAGGAGCGTGCAGCGAGAAATTGTCGAGCTAAGTTTCCGTTATTTTATAAATCAAAAGACCAAACCTTTCAATTTAATTTAATTGATTTTGAATATAGGTACTAATACCTTGTAATATATGGCTTGAAGATAAAAGGGGGGGTCATGAAGGATAATATCTCAAGACGAGATTTTTTAAACGGTTCGCAAATTGCAATTGGTGCGTCTTTGATGTCGCCATGGTCCAATATACTAGGCTCGACTAATCCATCATTCAAACTTTCAAGTGATTATTATCCCCCTAACTTGACTGGTTTAAGGGGAAGTCATAATGGCTCATGGGAGGCAATGCACGCAAGAGTTTTAGGTAAAAAATGGCCTCAAACAGGCCATGAAGAAACCTATGATTTGGTAGTTGTAGGTGCTGGTATCAGCGGTCTATCAGCAGCCTATGTTTATAAGAAAGATCATCCCAGTGCAAAAATTTTGATTCTTGATAATCATGATGACTTTGGTGGGCATGCAAAGCGTAATGAATTCAGTGTGAATGGTGAAATGAGAATTGGTTATGGTGGTACAGAGACCATCGATACACCTTCTTCATATAGTAACGAGGCAAAAGAATTAATTCGTGAGATTGGAATAGAGGTAGATAAATTTTATGAAGCTTTTGATCAATCCTTATATCCTTCAATGGGTCTAGGTAAAGGGATTGTCTTTGATAACAAATCTTTTGATGAGCAAAAACTGGTGATTGGTTACAACAAAATCCCATGGAAAGAATTTGCAGATAAAACACCCATGAGTGATCAAGCAAAGCAAGATTTGATTAGAGTTTGGACAGAGGAGAAGGATTATTTACCCGGGCTATCTGATGAGGAGAAATATAAATTACTCCAAAAGGTAAGTTATTATGATTTTCTAAAGGATTATGCAAAAGTTGATCAGCAGGTATTAGAGATTTTTAGACGCTGGGGCATGAGTTTCTGGTGTGTTGGCATAGATGAGATTCCCTCGACTTCAATACAAAGCTATGACGGTGGCATGCCAGGACTAGATCATACACTCAAGAGAAGTGGTTATAGGGGGGATGAGCCTTATATATTCCATTTTCCTGATGGTAACGCTTCCGTGGCACGCTTATTAGTGAGGAAATTGATTCCTGAGGCAGTTCCAGGTTCGACTATGGAAGATGTGGTTTTAGCTAAAGTAAATTATGATTTATTGGATAATGACGTTGGCTCTTCAACTAAAATTCGGCTTAACTCTACGGCAGTCAATGTGGCACATAAAAATAATTCTTCAGTTGTTGATGTGACCTATGTTCGCAATCATCAGGCCCATACAGTTAGGGCGGATAAATGTATTTTGGCTTGTTATAACAGTGCGATACCTTATTTATGTGATGAATTACCGAAAAAACAAATTAAAGGTCTTGAATACAATGTCAAAATACCTTTAACTTATACTAAGGTTATGATCCCGAATTGGAGAGCATTTGCCGAACAAGGATTGGATTTTGTTTATTACACCAATGATTTCTTTAAGCAAGTAGAGCTCGATTATCCTGTTTCACTGGGTGGCTATAAGTTTAATAGCTCACCCGATGATCCGATGGTTCTGCATATGTGTCATTCTCATCATTCAGTTGATATTAAGGGACCAGAGCAATGGCGAGAAGGCAGGAGGCAATTACTTTCAACGCCATTTTCTGTTTTTGAGGGCCATGTTAAAAATCAATTGGATCAAGCATTGGGTAATGCAGGATTTGATGCGGACAGAGATATTAATGCAATTACTGTAAATCGATGGCCACATGGTTATTCTTATTCAAGTGATTTGATATGGGAACCTCATTGGCCTAATGAAGAAAGTAAACCCTGGGTAAAAGGAAGACAGCCATTTGGACGTATAGCCATAGCCAATTCAGATGCTGGCGCCTCTGCTGATACCAATGCAGCAATAACTCATGGTATTCGTGCAGCTAATGAAGTTTTATCTCTATAGTGATATTAGAAATACAATAAATAGTTTATATTTTCTTGCTTAAACTAAAACAGAATTTTAATGCTGATTCTGATACTGGCAATATAACCAAGAGAATGATGAAATAGCCATATAATTAAGGTCAGATAATTCCACTTCTCAATAATAAAAGTGATAAATAAATGTCTTTTACGAAAAATCACCAAAACTTAATTAATGCTAAAGAGAGATTTGAAAATGATCCTCGTGTTAGAAAGAATCTTTCTGCCACTATGAATTATTTAGAATCATCAATTTTTTTTAGTTCACCGATAATCACTGTTGATCAGGCGGCTATAGTATTTGATCTGGGTAAGGGGGCGAATATAAATGGCATATCTATAAATGGTTTAACGGTAGATGAATTCACTACTTTGGTTGAGAGCGCTATGCTTTCTGCAAATACTGAATATGGTTTTGGAAAATGGGGTGAGATTAGAGATATATATGCTAATGAATTATTTGATTCCATCGAAGAGAATTCAAATGAGAAGCGAAATATTCATATGGGCGTGGATGTTTTTTGTCAGAGTGGAGAAGATATTTTTACCCCTCTTGATGCCCGTATTCGTATCAAAGCTAATAATGAAAACGAACTGGATTATGGGCCCATGCTAATCCTTGAACATAACAATCATAATGGTGGGGTGTTTTATACTTTATATGGGCATTTATCTCTTCAGAGCATTGCTAATATAGAAGAAGGTCAGATTGTAAAGGCAGGTCAGAAAATTGCTAAAGTCGGGGCTCCACCAGAAAATGGTAATTGGCCACCGCATTTACATTTTCAGTTGATATTAGATCTATTTGATTTGGGTGCTGACTTTCCTGGAGTGGCTTTATCTAGTGAAAAAGATATGTGGTTAACACTTTCACCATGCCCAACCATGTTCTTTTCCGGTGCGAATCAATCCATCAATTGTGGGTCTGTAGATAAATTTTAAGATTAAGGAGATTTAATTGGAATCATTGCATTACCTAGATTACATAGCCATGACAATATATTTTATTGTGGTTTTATGGATTGGTATCAGCGTAGCTCGTTCGAAGGGTGAAACAAGCGAATATGACTCATTTCTGGCTGCAGATCGAAATATGAATTTAGTACAAACGACAAGTAGTGCTGCAGCTACTGATATTGGTGGGGGCTTTAGTATTGCTATGGGAGGACTTGGCTTTACCTTAGGCATTTCGGGATCATGGTATATTGCAGTGTCAGGCTTAAGTATAGTCATGGTATCGTTTTTGATGGTTCCAAAAGTAAAGCGATGGTCAGATCGTGTGAATGGATTAACCACAGGTGATTTATTCGCTGCGCGCTTTGATCGACGTACTGGAACATTAGCAGCCATAGTGATTGGTATTGCCTGGTTTACTTTTGTGGGAGGGCAAATAATTGCAGGAGGAAAGTTACTGCAAGCCACATTGAATATGAACCTAACTTTTGCTGTTTTATTATCGGGTGCAATTATTCTAGCTTATACAACAATGGGCGGTCTGAAAGCTGTGATATATACGGACGTATTTCAAATGTTTGTCTTAATGATAGGCATTGTTTTTATCGCAGTTCCAATCGGCTTGATCGAGGTTGGTGGATGGAGTGCCATGGTAGAAACTTTTAACTCATCTCCTGAAACAGCCAAATTATTAGATTGGGGAAATGCTGGTTGGAAGACCATGCTGGGTTGGTTTTTTGCTGTTTTTCCTGTGTGGTTTATCTCTATAGCTGCAATGCAGAGAATTGTGGCTGCTAAAGATGTCAAGACAGCGCAACGTGGATTCTTCCTTGCTGGCGTCCCTATAGAGTGGCCATTATTTGCTATTGGTAGCACCATGATTGGCTTGTTTGCTAGGATACTCATTCCTGATTTAACTGATCCGGAATTAGCAGCACCTATGATTATCATGCATCTATTGCCAGCTGGAATTGCTGGAATTGTTATTGCTGCCTATATTGCAGCCATAATGTCATCTGCCGATTCTTGCTTAATGGGGCCTGTAGCGATATTTACTAATGATATATACAGGAAATATTTGCGACCTGAAACTAGTGAGCAAGATCTGGTGAAAGTCGCGAGATATACCACGGTTATTTTAGGTGTTTTTGCTATCCTAATTGCTTACCTTGTTCCTGACGTATTAAAGTTAATAAATTTAGCTTATACATTTGGCTCAGCTGGTCTTTTTTTTCCGATGTTAGGACTTTTATTTTGGAAAAAAACGACTGCAAAGGGTGCTTTTTGGAGTATGTTGTTAGGGGGTTCATCGGCCGTTATTTGGACGTTAGCAGGTAATCCAATGGGTTTCGCTTCGTCATATTTGGGTTGGGTAATTGGACTGCCTGTACTTATTATCGTTTCGTTAATGACCGAGCATAGTGTTGATGAAAATATTGATCTATTTGGCTGATTAATTTTTAAGACAGGCCTTAAAGTTACAACTTTTTCTTAGTCAAGCTTTTCTATTAGAGTTGGAAAATAACGTACTAAATTAAGTTGATCTCCTTTGGTTAGTTTATAAAAACCAGCCAATGGCCAGATAGATTAATACACTAATTACGCCAACTAATAATGCGTAGGGCATTTGAGTCTTAATATGATCAATATGGTCCGAAGCCGCTCCCGTTGATGCCAATATAGAAGTATCAGATAAAGGTGAACAATGATCACCAAAAACACCACCACCGGCGACGGCAGCAATAGTTGCATAAACAACCGTATCTAATTCGTTACCTGAGAAATTAAAAGCCAGTGGAACTGCTATGGGAATCATAATGGCATAAGTGCCCCATGAGGTACCGGTTGAAAATGCGACCACACCTGTAATTAAGAATGCAAGCATAGGTAAAACTTTTGGAGTTAACCAGGATTCTGTTGCAGATACAATATAACCAGCGGTATTGAGCATCGCTGAAAGATCATTAAGTGAATACGCTAAAGCTAAGATTATGATAGCAGGCATAATTCCTTTAATACCTAACATAGCTGTATTGATGATTTCCGTAA
>Ga0308007_10001405_pt1 | contig 10592 bp, 9 predicted proteins | sample Neamet71_FD_203152 | JGI IMG/M metagenome (GOLD analysis project Ga0308007, IMG submission 203152) | Marine microbial communities from water near the shore, Antarctic Ocean - #71 | ecosystem: Environmental > Aquatic > Marine > Unclassified | place: Southern Ocean | collected 2014-06-07
AACCATCAGTATGTATTGATATTACATATGTATTTTTTGATGCTTTAGCTCTCTTAAAGGCCTCTTCTAGTTCAGATATTGAATTTACGTGTTCTCCATCTGCACCCATACTCTTCGCATGAGCAGCAAAATCAACAGGAACTAAGTTAGGTGTTTTTGAGCTTTTTAGCATACAGTTAAATTCCTTGCCTCCTTTATAAAGTTGAAGTCTGTTAATCACCGCGTGACCACCATTGTCACAAACAATTATTATTAATTTATGGTTAGTTATAACCGCACTATAAATATCAGAATTAAATAACAAATAAGAACCATCCCCAACAAAAGATACTACTTCTTTGTCTGGATTGGCCATTTTTATTCCTAGCGCTCCTGATATTTCATAGCTCATGCAACTAAAACCCCATTCAGTTTCATGTGTATTAAGTTCTCTTGGTTTCCATACCTGAACAACTTCTCCAACTAAACCGCCAGCAGCTGTAACTGCAATGTCTGTTGGATCAGAATTCCTATAACAAGCACCAACTGCTTGAGCATAGCTCGGAAGTTTTTGATTTGTTGGACCACTTTCTTTGTCAACATATTCTTCCCAGGTTTTTAATTCTACTCTAGATTTTTTATGCCAACTATCATCAGCTTTCCACGATCCTAAAGCCTGTGATAATTCTTTTAAACTCACTTTTGCATCACCAACTATTGCTTTGGCCATATGTTTATTTGCGTCAAATCTTCCTGCATTAATTGAAACTAATTTAAAATTTGGATTTTCAAAATTTGCCCATGACCCAGTAGTGAAATCTGCTAACTTCGTGCCAACAGCTATTGCAACATCGGTTTCTTTTGCTAAATTATTTGCAGCTTTACCACCTAGACCACCAATCGCACCAGTGTAGTGTGAATGGTCTTTCTTCATTGTAGAAAATCCCATAATAGTTTGTGTTACAGGAATATTATGTTTAATAGCAAATTCACTTAATTCATTCATTGCATCTGAATAAAAAACTCCACCACCAGAAATTAAAATTGGTTTTTTAGCTTTCTTTATTAAATCAGCTGCTTCTGTGATTTGAAAATCATCTGGTCTAGACCTTCTAATTACATGTACTTTTTCTTGAAAAAATTCTTCTGGATAATTAAAAGTTTCACCTTGAGTATCTTGACTTAAAGATATGCATGCGGGACCACAATCAGCTGGATCCAGCATAACTTGAACAGCGTGTGGAAGACTAGATATTATTTGTTCAGGTCTAGTAATTCTGTCAAAATATCTTGTCACTGGTTTAAAAGCGTCATTCGCAGTAACACCAGGATTATTAAAATTTTCTACTTGTTGCAAAACAGGATCAGGCATCCTGTTAGCAAATGTATCTCCTGGTAAAAATAGTATTGGAATTCGGTTGCTCATCGCAACACCAGCGGCTGTGACCATATTAGTGGCACCTGGGCCAACAGACGAAGTTGCAATGAAAATTTGTTTTCTTCTTTTAGCTCTAGAATAAGCAATACCAGTTAACGCCATGTTAGTTTCATGATGACCTCTCCATGTAGGCAAATCTTTTTGATTTTCTTGCAGCGCTTGTCCTAGGCAAGCTACATTTCCATGTCCAAAAATACCAAATACACCAGGGAATAAAGGTACTTTTTTTCCCTCAATAAGTGTCTTTTGAGCTATTAAATATTTAACAACAGCATGAGCACAAGTTAGTTGAATTGTTTTCATAATTTCTTTAAGTTGGAAAATAAGTAATTAAATTCATTTAAGCAATAACAAAATTTATGTACGAAAAATTTGGACAATTCATAGACGGTAAATGGCAAAAATCTGAAAATGGTGAGACTTATGATGTTATTAATCCTGCTACCGAGGAAGTATTAGGTAAAGCATCAAAGGCATCTGAAAACGATGTTAGTAAGGCTCTCAAGTCAGCTGAAAAAGGTTTAGAAATTTGGAGAAAAACTCCACCTTGGGAAAGAGCTAAAATAATCAGGAAGATTGCTGACCTAATGCGTGAAAGAACTGACGTCTTAGCTAAGTGGTTAACTTTAGAAGTCGGCAAACCATTGGCAGAGGCCGCTGGAGAGGTTGGTGGTGCAGCAGATATTTTTGAATGGAATTCAGAAGAAACAAAAAGAATTTATGGACAGATAGTTGAAAGTAGATTTGAAAATACAAGAATGTTTATTAAATACGAACCTGTTGGTGTTGTGGCAGCTTTAATACCATGGAATTTTCCGATAGTTCTGGCCTCAAGAAAAATTTCAACAGCCTTAGCGGCTGGATGTTCAGTTATCTGTAAACCCGATGTAATTACACCAGGAAGTGTTATGGAATTAATGAATATCATTAGTGATGCAGGAGTTCCTCCTGGAGTAGTTAATTTATTATCTGGTGATCCGGCAGGCATTTCATCGCAACTAATTTCATCTGATATTATTAAAAAAATATCAATTACAGGATCTACAAGAGTAGGTAAATTAATTTTAAAACAAGCAGCAGATAAAGTTCAAAGAGTAACTATGGAGCTTAGTGGTCATTCACCATTTATAGTTTTTGACGATGTGGACATTAACAAAGTAACAGACATGGCTATTACAGCAAAATTTAGAAATAATGGACAAGTTTGCATATCTCCCAATAGATTTTACATACACGAGTCTAAAAAAGATGAATTTGCGAATATGATGGTTGCTAAGGCGACCAAACTTAAGATTGGTAACGGAATTAACAAAGATACAATCTTAGGGCCTCTGACTACTGAAAAAAGACTACAAGAAATTGAAGCCCTAGTAGAAACGACTAAAAAAGAAGGTGCTAAAGTCTTATGTGGAGGCAGAAAACCAGCTGGATTTAACAAAGGTTATTACTATGAACCAACTATTTTTGATGATGTAAAAGACGACTTCACAATAATGACACAAGAACCATTTGGTCCCTTAGTTCCAATTCTAACTTTTAAAGACACAAAAGAAGTAATCAAAAGAGCTAATGACAACGATCTAGGTCTAGCAAGTTATGTTTTTACAAACTCACTTGAACGTGCTCATAAAGTTTCAGAGCAAATGGAAACTGGAACATGTGCTGTAAATACGCCAGCGATCGCATTTGCGGAAACACCTTTTGGTGGAATAAAGCAAACTGGATATGGTAGAGAAGGCGGTTCATCAGCAATTAAAGATTATCTAAACGTAAAATACACTCACTTTGGTATCAATTATTAATCGTGAGAAAAAATAAACTAAAAGATATATTTAAACAAGGTGGATCAGCTATCAATGGTTGGTTGCAAATACCAAATTCTTTTACTGCAGAATTGATGGCAAATCAAAGTTGGGACTCACTTACACTTGATATGCAACATGGCGTAATTGATTATTCACATGCTATTTCTATGCTTCAAGCTATATCAACTACGAATGTTGTACCCCTAGCAAGAGTTAACTGGAATGAGCCTGGTCAAATAATGAAAATTTTAGATGCTGGAGCATATGGTATTATCTGTCCTATGGTTAGCAATAGAAAAGAAGCTGAAAATTTTGTTCAAGCGTGTATGTATCCGCCAAGTGGATACAGAAGTTATGGTCCCATTAGGGGCTTAGTTTATGGTGGAGCTGACTATGCAGACGAAGCAAATAATGAAATTTTAAAATTTGCTATGATTGAGACAAAGGAGTCGTTAGATAATCTTGATGAAATTATGCAAACGCCTGGACTAGATGGGATTTATATCGGCCCTGCAGATTTAAGTTTAGCAATCGGAGAAAAGCCAAGTTTTGACAAACCAGAAGGCGACCCTGTTTACGAAGTTATAATGAAAATTTTAGAACATGCAAAAAAAAATAAGATTATTGCTGGAATTCAAAATGCTCAACCTGAATACGCTGATAAAATGATAAAAAAAGGATTTCAACTTGTAACGATAGGTACAGACCAAAGATTTATGACTGCTGCAGCAAAAACTGCCTTAAGTATAATTAGAAAAGATCAAAAAAAAGATACTGGAAAAGGCTACTAATTTAAATACTTAATGAGCTATCACGTCTATATGCTCAAATTAATTAGCAAAAAATCTATTACATACGTTGGTTACACAAAAGATATTAAAAAAAGAATCAGTCTACATAACAGTGGAAAAGGGGCTAAATTTACACGAGGTCGTAAATGGAAGCTTATATACAAGGAAAAGTTCGCATCAAAAAATAAAGCAATTTCAAGAGAATATTATATAAAGAAAAATAGAAAGCTACGAAACGAAATTAAAAATAAATTTATATGAAAATAGCAATATTGCTACCTTACAAAGAAAATTTTTCACCAATTTATCCTGGTGCTGTATCAATATTTTTAAATTCTGTAATAAAATTAAGTAAGTATAAAAATAAGATAACCGTTTATGGAAACACTAAATTCCAAAAAAAATATAATATTAAGTATATTAATATTGAAATACCAAAAAAAATTTTAGGACTCGGAAGTCAAACAACTAATTATATTAGAAAATTTTCTGAAATAGAAAAAAAATCTCCATCAGATATAATTGAGGTACATAACAGACCTCTTTACATACAGCTTTTATTAGATGGCAAAGCAAAAAAAGTTCTTTACTTTCACAACGATCCTTTGAGTATGAATGGATCTAAAAATACCGATCAACGAATTTTTTTAATAAATAAATGTTCAAAAATTATCTTTAATAGTGAATGGTCCAAAAAAAGATTTTTAACACAATTAGACAATATCTATAAAAAGTCTGAAAAGTTAATGGTTGTACATCAAAGTACACAAAAACAAATAATAAATTTAAAAAAAAAACAAAATATAATTACTTTTGTTGGAAAATTAAACAAAGCAAAAGGGTACGATATTTTTGGTTCTGCAATTATTGACATTTTAAATAAACACAAAAATTGGAAAGCTATAGTTATTGGCGACGAAGAAAGAGAGAAACACAATTTTACACATAAAAATTTAGATATTTTAGGTTTTCAAAATCATTCAAAAGTATTAAGTATTTTTAAAACAACTAGTATTTCTGTTGTTTGTTCTAGATGGGAAGAACCTTTTGGAAGAACAAGCTTAGAGGCGTCAAGTTGTGGTTGTGCTGTAATAATAACTAATAGGGGAGGTCTCCCAGAAACAATTACAAACGGTATAATTGTAGAAAAATTAAATAAAGATAATATTTATAACGCTATAGAAAATCTTATTATAAATAAAAAAAATAGAAAGAATATTCAAAAATTATCATTAAAAAATTTTATTTTAACTAACAAAAGCTCTTCTAAATTAATTGACACTTATAGAGACAAATTAATAAATGAAAATATTGGAATAAAAAAAGAAAAATTAAAAATTTTGCATGTAACAAATTTTAATGAAAGACATAATGGAAGACTTTTTTATAACACGGGAAAAAGAATCAATAATGGATTTATAAGACTTAAACATAGTGTTTTAGAATTTAGTGACAGGGATATTGTTAGCTACTATAGAAAATTGACAGATATTAACGGTTCCAGAAAACTAAATCAAAAATTAATTGAAGTTATAAGTAATTATTTACCAGATTTAATTATTTTAGGACATGCTGACTTAGTGGACTTTAATACTTTAAAATTTATAAAAAAAAATTATCCTGACATAAAGATTTGTCAATGGTTTTTAGACAGAATGGATTCAGATTGGTCCAAAAATTTAATAAGATTTAAAGATAAAATGAGTTTAATGGATGCAAATTTTTGCACAACAGACCCAAAAACCTTAAACCTTTCAAAAAAAATACCAATTTACTATATGCCAAATCCCGTTGACGAGTCTTTTGAGACTTTAAAAAATTTTGAAAAAGATTATTTAAATAACGATGTTTTTTTTGCAATGAGTCATGGTGTTCATAGAGGCATATTAAAGAAAGGAAAATTTGATGAAAGGGAAAATTTTATTACTAAACTACAAAGTTTAATCCCAAATGTAAGGTTTGATTTATATGGTATGAAAAATCATCAACCAATTTGGGCGGATAATTTTATAAACGCACTTTCTAAATCAAAAATTGGTTTAAATTTAAGTCAAGGTAAGCCCTTAAAGTATTATAGCAGTGATAGATTTGCTCAATTAATAGGAAATGGTTTGCTTGTTTTTATTCATGAAAAAACTAAATTCAGTCATTTTTTTAACAATAAGGAAATCGTTACTTATAAAAATGTACATGATTTAGCAAAAAAAATTAATAAATTTAATCAAAATGATAAACTTAGAAAAAAAATTGCAAAAAATGGTTATAAAAAATATTTTAAATATTTTAACTCTACAATAGTCGCGGATTTTATAATTCAAAAAACTTTAGGAAATCAAAAAAAATATTATTTTTGGGAAACTAAAATAAAATAATGTTTTCTATTATTATTCCCACATATAATAATATCAATTATTTAAAAATATGTCTTGATAGTTTAAAAAAAAATTCTAAATTTAATCATGAAATAATCTTACATGTTAACGAGGGTGTTGATGGATCGCTTGATTATGTTAAAAAAAATAATTTTTTATTTTCCTATAGTGAAAAAAATGCTGGTGTTTGTGTAGCTTTTAATCAAGCTGTTAAAAAGGCTACAAAAAAATATATAGTTTTAGGACATGATGATATGTATTTTTGTCCTAACTGGGATGAAGTTTTTTACAATGAATTAAAAAAACAAGGTGAAGATAAAGATTTTTTTCTTTCAGGTACGATGGTACAGCCTTTTGAGTCTTATATAAATTTAGATTGTGGTAAAACTTATAAAGATTTTAATGAAAAAAAATTACTTTTCGAATTGCCTCATATCAAATTTAATAATTTTCAAGGGACACATTGGCAGCCTTCTTTAATACCGGTTACTACTTGGAATAAAGTCGGTGGCTTTAGCTTGGAATTTAGTCCGGGGCTGGGATCCGATCCTGATTTTAACATGAAATTATGGAGAATTGGAGTGAGACTTTTTAAAGGGTTAGGAGATTGTCGTGTTTATCACTTTTCATCAGTATCGTTAAGAAAAAAATCTTGGAACAATGGTTCAAAAACTTTTCTTTTAAAATGGGGCATTACTATAAAATTTTTTAAAAAATATTACCTAAGAACTAATGAAAAGTATAATGGAGAATTAGTTGAACCAAAAAAAAATATACTGTACTATATGTCTTTATTGTCTTGTAAAACAAAATATATCTATTATAGATTTGTGAAATAAAATGAGAGTTTATTACGGTAAAGCTGTTTATAATAAGGAAGAAATTTCTGCTGTAACAGATGTTTTAAAAAATAAATCTCTTTCTTTGATAGACGGTCCTTCTGTTAAAGAGTTAGAAAAAAAAATTTCTGTTTTGTTTGGTAAGAAATTTGGTTTAATGGTTAACTCGGGTTCATCGGCTAATCTTCTAGCATTGTCATCTTTTAATTTTAAGAAAGGTTCTGAAATAATAACCCCAACACTAACCTTTTCAACAACAGTCGCACCAATTATTCAACTAGGATTTGTTCCTCATTTTATTGATGTAGAAAAAAATTCTTTTTTGTCAAATATTACACAAATAAAATCTGCAATTAATAGTAAAACAGTTGCTATAATGATACCAAATTTACTAGGTAACGTCCCTTATTGGCCGTCAATCTATAAAATTGCTAAAAAATATAATTTAAAAATTATTGAAGATTCAGCGGATACGATTGGCTACACGTACAAAAAAAAGAATTTTGGTAAATATTCTGATGTTGTTACAAATAGTATGTATGCTTCTCATATAATAACAGGGGCTGGCTCTGGTGGAATTGTTTGTTTTAATGACAGAGAAACTTATGACAGAGCAAAATTATTAAGAGGGTGGGGTAGATCATCAGCTATTTTCAATGAGTCTGAAGGTATAAAAGAAAGATTTAGCGTTAAGGTTGGCAACATACCTTATGATGCAAAATATATTTTTTCCGACCTTGGTTATAATTTTTTACCATCAGAAATATCTGCAGCATTTGCACTTGTTCAGCTTAAAAAACTTAAAAAAAATATTAATTCCAGAGAGCAGAACTTTTCTATTTTAAAAAATTTTTTTAAAAAATATCCTCTTATTTTTGATATGCCAGTACAGGATAAGTTTCTTAAAACAGCATGGTTGGCTTACCCTGTAATAATTAAAAAAAGTGCTAAGCTTAATAGAAAAGATCTGCAAATATTTCTTGAAAAAAATGGCATTCAAACACGTACTATTTTTACCGGAAATATACTTAAACAACCAATAATGAAAAATCAAACTTACAAAAAAGTGAAAAATTCAGAAATTAATGCAAATTTTGTAATGACAAATGGAATGTTAATAGGGTGTCATCACGGATTAACCATGTCTGAAATAAATTTTATGATTAATAAATTTAAAGAGTTTTTAAAGCTTAAAAAACTTATAAATTAATTCTTTTGTAAGAACGGGTGCCAGTCATAGAGGCATACAAACCCTGAAGTCTCATGCTGTATTTTTGTGTTTTATTTGTTGTAAATAAATAACTAATAAATATTCTCAATATTAACCTTATAAAAATAGGTGTAAAATTAATTATTGTAATTATATTATTATTGTTTTTTTTATAAAAGTAAAACTTTGACCACATAAAATGCCATCCATAAAAATTTTGTAATTTTTCTATATTTTTACTCTTTATTTTGACCACACCTTTTTCAACGCCCTTTGGATTTAAAGCTGTAGCTTTATTTATTTGATAGATTTTATATTTTTTTTTACATAATCTTTTACAAAAATCATTTTCTTCAAAAAATAAAAATATATTTTCATCAAATCCATTAATATCATCAAATGATTCTATATTTATTAGCATAGCAGATCCACTTATTGCATTAATTGATCCAATCGTATTATTTTTGTTAGATTGTTTGTGACTTTTTTGAGATACATTAAGAAATCTTGGACCTAGTGCACCAAATTCAAGTTTACTTTTTATAATTTTTTCAAACTTTTCTAAGAATTTTTTATTTACACCTAAAATATCTGGACTGAAGGCAAAAAGATATCTCGTTTTAACAAATTTTCTAGCAAAATTTATACCGGCTCCATAACCTTTGTTTTTCATAAATTTTATTTTAATATTTTTAAATTTTTTTATTTTTTCCTGTAAAATATAATCTTTTGAGTTGTCAATTATTATTATTTTATATTTTTCTGGAATTTTTTTTACAAAACTCAATACAGTTTTTGCACTTTTATGCGCTATAATTACAATTGTTATTTCATTCATTTAGTTTAAATTTTAATTTTATTTAGTGCATTGTTTTTAAATAAATTAGCTTCTTGAATATATCTTCGAACCATTTGAGTTGTTTTATGACCAGTCATTGTCATAATATTTCTTTCTTCAGCACCGGCTTCTGCTGTAGATGTTGCAAATCCTGATCTTAAACTATGTCCCGCATATTTATCCCCATCTAGACCAGCTAAATTAGCATATTTTTTTATTATAAGAGCTACACTTTTATCGGATATAGGGAATATTTTCTTGTTTTTACTTTTTCCTTTAGCCATCCAATCCTGTAAGTGCAGAACAGGGCAGTATAGAGCGTTATCAAAAGAGGGGATTGCCTTGGTCATTCCTTCCCCAGACTGATCTGTTTTGGATCTCTTTACAAAAATTTTTACTCCTTCTCTGACAAACTCTACATCGTCAATTTCTAATGCAACTAATTCCGATCTTCTAAAACCCCCAGCAAAACCTATTAGAATTAATGCTTTATCTCTTGTTTTCCTTATTTCTCTAATATCAAGCTTACACATAACATCAATAATCTGCTTTAAATCATTGATTAATATCGGTTTTTTAGCTTTTTGATTGCTTCCTTTTAATCTTTTTATACCAAGTAAATTTTCTCTAATTATAGGATGGTTGGTGTCTATGTAATAGTCTTTAAGTTTATGTATTACACTAATTGAGGCTATTCTTCTTTTTAAAGTGCTGAATTTACACGTTTGTGACAAGTGAGTTAAATATAATGAAATAATTTTTGGATCTGCGGGCATAGAACTAAAATTATTTTTTGCACAAAAAATACTAAAATCTTTATAATCTGATTCATAAGCTCTCAAAGTATTAGCTGATTTAGAATTCTTTAAATTTTTTAACGTTTCTAATTCTAAGCTTTTGATGTCTGTTACTAATTTATTCATATGTTTTCCGATAACCATTAATTATCGGAAGTAATATAATAAGTGTAATTACAAGTCAATAGCTATAATTTATCTTTTAATGGTTAATATTTTTTTTGATTGGTGTGTCCTAATTTTAGAAATCATAGGAGATTTTACTGGTTTGGGATATGAAGCTGCAAATATTTTAATCTTTGTTATTATTCAGCCAGGGTTAATAATAATTATTTATTTACTCTGGAGAAGTGAAAAAAAAAGAAATGAATCTAAAAGGAACTAAATTTCAGCTTAAGGTTTGGAGCTATCTTGAGAAAATACCTCGAGGGAACGTCAAAACATACTCTCAAGTAGCTAAAGGCATAGGAAAACCGCTTGCAGTACGTGCAGTGGCCAATGCTATAGGTAAAAACCCTTGTCC
>Ga0308007_10001407_pt1 | contig 10581 bp, 20 predicted proteins | sample Neamet71_FD_203152 | JGI IMG/M metagenome (GOLD analysis project Ga0308007, IMG submission 203152) | Marine microbial communities from water near the shore, Antarctic Ocean - #71 | ecosystem: Environmental > Aquatic > Marine > Unclassified | place: Southern Ocean | collected 2014-06-07
GAGAGCTTACACAGCGATGCTCAAAGATTATTCGTAAGTATTCTACCGCAGATCAAATTCAAGAAGACCAACGTGTTAAACTGTTAGAAGAAGCAGGCGATGTACTTTGCATGATTGAACTAATAGTAGAAAATGGCATCTTGACAAACGAAGAGCTAGGCGTTAGAGTAAATGTAAAACGCGATAAACTAAAGAAATGGAGTGATTTAATAACGTGAAATATGTAATTGATATAGACGGTACGATCTGCAATGAAGTATTTAATGCAGACGGCTCAAAGAACTATGCTATACACGAGCCTATGATGGACCGTATTGCAAAAGTAAATGCATTGTATGATGCAGGACACACAATAAAATATATGACAGCTAGAGGCGCAGTAAGTGGAATAGACCATTTTAAACTAACAAATAATCAGCTAGTAGAATGGGGCGCAAAGCATCACGAACTAAGTGTAGGGGAGAAAGAGCATTATGACATCTGGATTGACGATAAAGCATTCTGGAGTGAAAACTTCTTCCGGGCAACCGGCGAAACATACGAATAAAAAACGTAGTCTATTAGAGTTAGATGATGTAGTAGACGAAATACTTGCTCGGGCTCCGCCAGAGTGGTTTAGCGAAATTGATAACATAATCGAGGAGAGGAAAAATGGGTAAATTTATTGCAGCGATGGATCACAGTGGTGGTAGCACAGGCGGCGTACTAGAACGCTACGGACAAGAATATACAGAAGAAAATAAGATGGATCTTGTACACGAAATGCGGTTGCGTATGATTAACTCACCGTTGTTCGACGGCACAAACATTTGGGCTGCAATTGTTTACAAAGACAGTGTTGACAAAAACATTGTAGACAACCTCTTTTTTAAAGGTATTGAAACATATCTTAAAGTAGATAGTGGATGTGATACATTTGGCTTGCTTAAAGACTTTCCGATCGCAGATATGATCGAGTACGCAAAAGCAAGCGGCTGCACTGGTACTAAAATGCGCAGTATTGTAAAAAGCGATGAAACTATTGACGCTGTACTTACACAACAATTTGCACTTGCAACACAAATTTCTGCTGCCGGGCTTATGCCAATTGTTGAGCCTGAGGTTCCCATTGACAACTTATACAAAGTAGAGATCGAAGGGTTACTTGAGGCTGCATTACGTCAGCACTTAAAAGACTTTAAAGGTAAGTGTATACTTAAACTAACATTGCCCGAAGTAAACAACTTGTACTTTGATGTGTCAAATCTACCCAATGTACATAAAGTTGTAGGACTATCAGGCGGATACGATACAAGAGAAGCATGTAATAGACTTGGCATGCAAGATAACATGACTGCTAGTTTTAGCAGGGCATTAAGTGAAGGGTTACTTCATAGCTTGACAGCTGATGATTTTAATGCTATAATAAGCAATAACATTAAACTAATAACAGAGGCGAGTTTATGAAGCAATTATGGGTAGAACAATACCGTCCTAACACAATAGATGGATACGTGTTCCGTGATGAGAATCAACGTGAACAAATTAAAGGATGGATTGATAGCGGATCTATTCCGCATATTCTACTAAGTGGTAGTGCAGGTTTAGGTAAAACTACTATTGCTAAAATTCTTATTAATCAACTAGACGTGCAAGATACTGACGTACTAGTTGCTAACGGATCTAAAGAAGCACGTAAGATTGAATGGGTTGACAAGCTTATTACATTTTGTCAAACTATGCCGTTTGGTGACTTTAAAGTTGTGCTAATTGACGAAGCAGACTACATGAACATTAACAGTGTGCAGCCTGCACTACGTAACTTAATGGAAGACTACAGTCACAGTGTGCGCTTTATTCTAACGTGTAACTATCCTAACAAGATTATGCCAGCTATACACAGTCGCTGTCAGCACATGCACATTGCGAAGATTGATCAGGTAGAGTTTACAGCACGTATGGCGGAGATCCTCATTACAGAAGGCGTACAGTTTGATCTAGACACCTTAGATACGTATGTTAAGGCATACTATCCAGACCTGCGTAAGTGCATTAACACAGTGCAACTGGAATCGCAGACTGGAACTTTAATAAATAAAAATGCTGATGATGCAACTAGTGACGACTATAAACTAAAGATGGTTGACTTGTTTAAAGCAGGTAAGATTACAGAAGCACGTAAACTTATTTGTAGCCAAGTGTTGCCAGAAGAAATGGACGAGATATATCGTTGGTTGTATGACAATATTGATGTGTTCGGAAACGAAGAGCAACAAGACTCAGCTGTGCTAATTATTAAACAAGGGCTGGTAGATCATGCATTGGTAGCAGACCCGGAGATTAACTTAGCGGCAACGCTAATTAGACTAGGACGACTGTAGTGACTTACTTGGTAACTGACAACTGTATTAAATGTAAAAACATGGATTGTGTTGAAGTTTGTCCAGTTGACTGTTTTTACGAAGGTGAAAACTTTCTAGTCATTAATCCTGATGAGTGTATTGATTGCGGAGTATGTGAAGCAGAATGTGGGCCTGGAGCAATCCTTCCAGACAATGCATTTGAAACAACTGAAGACCATGATAAGTGGTTTGATATTAATATGAAGTATAGTTTACTTTGGCCAGTCATTACAGAAATGGGCACGAAACCTGCTGATGCAGATGAGTGGGAAGGTGTGCCTAATAAGTACGAAGATGGTCACATGAGCGAGTTACCAGGTGAAGGAAGTTAAATGATTAAAGCAATATTAGCATGCGACGATTACGGCGGCGTAAGTAAAAACGGCACACTGCCTTGGCCGCACAATAGCACAGACTTAAAATGGTTCAAAGAGAACACAGCAGGACATGTTATTGTAATGGGATCTACTACTTGGGAAGACCCAGGTATGCCTCGTCCGTTGCCTAAGCGTGTAAACGTTATAGCAACTAGTCGTCCAGCAGAGTATCCAGGCGCTGACAAATACATTAGTGGCGACCTTAATAAAAGTGTTGTGCGACTATCAGAAGAATATCCTGATTTAATTACTTGGGTTATTGGTGGTCCTAACATTATAGAACAAACACTGGGTGTTATTGACGAGTTTTACCTAAGTCGTATTCCTGGTGCATACGCTTGTGATACATTCTTGCCACTAAAGAAGATTGAAAGTTTATTTGAGCGAACTTTTATTGACGGCAAAGATGAATTAGTTGCTTTTGAAATTTGGTCAAAGAGGCTACCAAAATAAGTGAACAAGTACTGGCAAGCATGGAAACACGCTTTAGGTTCTTTTGATGAAGAAGATGGTTACGATGCAGCCGATGAAAATAAAATAGCACTAATAAGAACTATAATAGTTTTAAGCAATCTTACTTGTGCATATCTTATAATGGCAAATATTATATGGGAATGGATTAAATGAAACAGTACCTCGAAGCACTTGAATATATTTTAGAACATGGCAAGGATCGCGGTGATCGAACAGGCGTAGGTACACGTGGTGTATTTGGTTATCAAATGCGCTTTGATTTACGTAAAGAATTTCCTGCTGTAACCACAAAAAAACTTGCTTGGAAAAGTGTAGTAAGTGAGCTTTTATGGTTCTTAGAAGGTAGCACAGACGAGCGTAGACTAGCTGAAATACACTTTGGTAAGCCGCGTGAAGAACTAGTAGGCAAACGTACCATTTGGACTGCAAATGCTGACTATCAAGCAAAGGATCTAGGCTATGTTAACACTGACACTATAAAAGACCTAGGACCCGTGTACGGGCATCAATGGCGTACTTGGGATGCTGCACTCGGCTTTGTAGATCAAATTGCAGAAGTATTAGAAAATATGCATTACGACCCTAATAGTAGACGTCATATTGTAAGTGCGTGGAATGCTGACAGAGTAAATGTAATGGCGTTACCTCCTTGTCACACATTGTTTCAATTCCACATACAGGACGGTGAATTAAGTTGTCAACTGTATCAACGTAGTGCTGATATGTTTTTAGGTGTACCATTTAACATTGCAAGCTACAGTTTACTTACACATATGTTCGCACAACTGCTTGGACTTAAAGTAGGCGACTTTATATGGACAGGCGGAGACTGTCATATCTATAAGAATCACTTTGAACAAGTAAAAGAGCAAATTATTAGAGAGCCGCGCAAAGGTCCTACACTACTAATGCCCAAGTTTACAGATTTAGAAGAAATAAAAAATACTACACCGGAGCAATATCAATTGTTAAATTACGACCCAATGTTAAGTATTAAAGCACCGATGGCGGTATAATATGTGGTTTAAAAAACAAGAGCAAAAACATCAAGTTTACTTTGAAACAGATAATTGGGCAGTAAGGAAATTTTCTCCTATTCAACCTGCTAGTCATTTTGTACCTGAACGTTTTTCAAACATGCCGTTGTTTTATGACAAACAAGAAAAGATGATTGATAGTGGCAAAACTATTAAGGCATGTCCTGGCATAAGTGAATACTTTGGACTAGGTTGGGTTATGCCAGCTTGGTGTGATGTAGAAATGTATCCACAGCCTGACGGCTCAGTTAGGGCTAGATATAGCGATCCTACATACACTCATGCTATACATCCTGCAGAACAAGTAGGCAACTTTATGGAGAAGACTTTTAAAATTAGGCAAAGTGTAAAACTTGATAATCCGTGGCACACATACACTGCCAAAGGATGGAGTTTACTTTATTTGCCTATGATGTATCATGAAGAACAAAACTGGGGAATACTACCTGGTATTATTGATCACGATCTTGGTCCTGTAGTAAGTCCTATTAATATAATGTTAAAAGAACAAAAAATTACATTAATTAAGCAAGGTGATCCACTTTGTCAAGTAATTCCAATATATCGTGAACCAGTGTCGGCACGGACAGGCAAAATAAGAGAAGTTACTAAAGAAAGAAATAGTGGAATAATTCATTCGATGTTCTTATCATTTAAAGGATGGACAAAACTAATGAAAGAACATAAACGTTATCCATTAGATACACACGATACTGATTTGCCTGAGTAATGATGGGACACGGTTACTACGGCAGTCGGCCAAAAGATCAAGAACGTCACGAAGAAAAGTTTGCTTGGTGGCCGATACGCAGTACTTTTAACAAGAGTCGTATATGGCTAACAACATATCATATTGTACATGTATTATATGATGACACAGGACGTCCTCCCATTAAAGGATTTAGTTGGCCGTTAATATACACTAAAAACGAATACTTGATGATGTTATTAAGAAATGAAAACTAAGCATAAATTAACTGATGAGCAAAAAGAAGAAGATCGTAGGACTAGGATTCAGCATCCTCATATAATCAAATCTAAAGCGCATTGGGATTGGGAATCAGGATACGGTGATATGGAAGTACCAATAGTAGTATCTAAGCCTGTTCGTTATACGAAGAAGATTGCGATACTTGTTATCGCTATAATTGCATTAATAATTTGGTGTTACTAAAAAAATGAAGAAGCCAGACAATGTAGTTACTAGTCCAGCAACAATGCGATATCCTACTAATGTAGGTGCTCCTGCTTTTACAGTGCCGGATGTTTTAGGTAAGAGCAAAGAGCGTGGCATTACAGCAACACACCAACTTGAAACTAAGTTTTTGCAACTTCAAGAAGAATATTTTAAGCTAGTTGCAGTTGCAGAAGATACAGAGATGGTGTACAATGCAAGGTGTAATTTTATACCAGTAGTTGGCAGGATCTATCATCTATATCAAGGTAAGGACGAGTTATTCCTCAGTTTAGTAGGTCCTAATGAATGGGATCAAATAAATATCGGAAGTTACAAATTATCTTCAGAACAACTTTGGGAGAAACAATGAGCGGACAAATAGTAGAAACAGCATGTGAAGACTGTCGCATAGAAATAAGCACAGACGGCATTGAAGTAGACAGCAGTACAGGAAACTTATACCTAGAGGCAGGAATTTTAATGACAGTAATAGCAGTTTTATACATTGGCAAGAAACTAGTGGACAAATACATAAAATGAATAAATTAATGGCATTAGCAGTTATATGTATAATGACAACAGGATGTTCGGCAATTGCAGTTGTAGACGTGGCTGCGTCAACAGTAATATATGCAGGTAAAACAGTTATAAACACTGTAGACTTAATAACTCCTGATATAATTAACCACGACGATGAATCCAATTAAGATAAATATAACTAAGATAGCTCGATATTTAGGAGAGTAATAATGACTATATTATATGATGATACTGCTAGTTTAAGTAGTATGTCAGAAGAAGAATTGACTGAACTCATAAACTTAAATAAGTTATGCAATCGCCAGAGGGCCAGTGTTAACGCCGACCTCGCAAGTGATTACAGAGAATGGTATATTTCAAGAAGTACTAACCGTGTAATCACAGCACGTGATTCTGATTATCAGAATAAATTAATCGGTGTGTTAATAATAATGAGTACAAAAGAATCTCGAGGCGTTACAGCATGTGCTCCATTAGCGCAATGGTTTGTAGACAATAGTGTAGATATAGAAAAATGTTGTATTCCGCATGTTTTTGTTGAGCAGAATTATAATGTTGCCGCTGGATTATTTGAAACTGCTGAAGCAAAAGCTGTAGAGTTAGGATTTGAAGACTGGATCATGTACGGAGCATTTGAAGCTTCACAAGAGGCATTTTGGAAAAATCTCTTTGTAGGAAGATGGTCTGCAATGACTGACACTGATGGTGTTGTTATTGATCCAATTCCAGGCGATGCACTACCACATGCAGTTCGAGTGCGATTAGTATAAATTGAAAGTAACCAATGTACTATCTGCAGGTTGTAGTTTTACTGCAAACGAGGTAGTAGGCTTTACTGGTGGTACACCTCCCGAAGAGGAATTATTAGGCAGTAATAGTTTTAGGCAAGAATTAGAGCCTAAAAGTTGGGCTGGCTGGTTAGCAAAAAAACTAGATTCTGAAAGTTTTGTTAATGTTGCAGTAGGAGCCTGCGGTAATTATTGTGTTAGCAAATCTGTTCGCACCATGTTAGAGAAATACAACTACGCACCTACTAACACACTTGTAATATTTAACGTAACTAGTATGAGCAGAAAAGATGTCAAGGTCAAATATAACAGCTTAAATAAACATATTCCATGGAAAGAAGATTTAATGGATTTTACTTTCTTGAAGCCGTTTAGTAGTGAATGGAAAGCTGCACTTAAAGACATTCCAATTTACCCCGGAATAGGAAAACCTCTGATACCAAGGGAATTTATAGAAGAAATTGTCGAACGAAACACCCGTAAGTTATACCAGTTATTTGAATATTTAACTGAGAATAACTATCCGTATGTGTTTACGACAATGGAAGATTATAGTGACTTACCTTTAGTACAAGAATACAAAGATAACCTTGTTCCTTTGCCCGGAAATGGAATGTTTGAATTTGCAACAAGTCTGTGCGAAATTGGTGAAGATAAATTTCATCCTACTGTAAATGCACACCACCAAATAGGTCAGTTAGCATACAATTTTATTTGCAAAAAAGGATACATAAGATGAAACCTAAATTTATTGCAGCATTCATGGACGTTGCAGAACGTTTCGCACAACTAAGTTCAGCAAAGCGTTTACAAGTAGGTGCTATTGTTGTTAAGGATGATCGCATCATAAGTATCGGTTATAATGGTATGCCTAGTGGGTGGGACAACTGTTGTGAAGATACAGTTCACCATCATGATATTGGAACATGTACATCGACTACAAAAGCTGAAGTTCTACACGCAGAATCAAATGCAGTTGCTAAGTTAGCAAAAAGTGGAGAGAGCGGCTTAGGTGCAACAATATTTGTTACACATGCACCTTGTATAGACTGTGCTAAACTAGTCTACCAAAGCGGAATAGACACTGTATACTACAAAAATGATTATCGTAGCACACAGGGCCTAGAGTTTTTAACTAAGTCAAAAGTTGACGTAATTAAAGTTTAATCATCACCATAAACTGCTAATACTGCTTTAACAGCGGCATGGCGTTCGATATCTCCTTTATCAAATTGGACTACAGACAAACACGATTGATCACTATGTTCTAACAGTCTTGTAAAGTCAATTAGTCCGTTATCTTTTAGTCTATCTGCTTGATTTAGATCGCCTGTTACAGCCATCATACTTTCTTCGCCTAAACGAGTAAGCAGCATCTTCATCTGGTTTGGTGTTGCGTTTTGCATTTCGTCTGCTAATATAAACGAACGCTTGAATGTTCTACCACGCATATAAGCTAATGGTGAAATTTCAATAATACCCTCTGCAATCATACCAGTAATCTCAGCAGCATTAAAATATTCTTTTAATACATCAAATATAGGTCTCGTCCATGGCGCCATCTTTTCTTCTAGCGTACCTGGTAAAAATCCTAAATCTTCATCTACTGAAACAGCCGGGCGAGTAACAATAATCTTGTCTACTTTACCCTCTTTAAACATTTTAACTGCAACTTGAACCGCCAACAGAGTCTTACCCGTACCAGCTGGTCCGATACCAAAAACAATGTTTTTAGATTCGTCTAATAGCTTTAATACGTATGTTTCTTGATTTCTGTTTCTTGGAAGTATGTTAACCTGTTTGTTAGGCTTTTGGAATGGTTTAATATCAACTACGTTGTCGTAGCCTTTTTTTGAATTGCGCTTTTCAGCAGCTTTTCTCTTAGCACCCATTAAGTGTCCTCCTTGGTGGGATATGTATGCAAGGACTTGTTTTTCCGGTACGGAAAAACTCTTCCCTACACAGTTACTTATCATCGAGATATCAGAATAAAAATATATGTTAACTCCTAAAGTGCGATAAATAAGTATAGTAGAGAATGGATTAAATTATGCATGATGTTTTAGATATTATTAAAAACGTAGAATCTATCTATGATTCTAACACCTCCTTTAATGTACTAAAGGACTTTGAAAGAGTGCTAGACGAGCTGGATATCTATGTTTACAAAAACTGGAAAGATGGTGAACTTGCCGAAGGTCCAAACATTGAAAGACATTGGGTAACTTGTAGCTTCTTTTGGGATGCTGAAGATATGCCAGATCCCATGGGCGGCAAACGACTATTAGATTATGACTGTAAGGTTAAGTTTAAGAAAAGTCATATTATTGAGCCACGCAAGATTGAAAAGCAAGACGATTATCGTCCTGGTACTAAAAAAGGAAAACTAGATAGGCGTCCTATCTGGATAGTTGAAATACAAATGCCTAAGAAGTTAATTGCAGACATTTATACCGGCTATATTGAAGCAGCATTTATCGATCCAACACAGACTCCAAATGTGCCAGAAAATGCAGACGCTGCACCTGCAGATGATGCAGCAATGGACATGGAGGCCGCAGTATAATGACATTACAACAATACGATTTAAGAGATTTAGTTGATAACATTCTAGAAATAGATGGTTACAAGAGTAAAATGGGTGCAGACAAGGATATTGTTACTGTTGCATTTGCTACTAAAACCAAAGAAAGTGCCGACGACTTAGCAAGCTTTATTGAACGTGGATATACATTTGTACTAGATGCAGATGCTACAAGTGGTGAACAAGCAGATGGTACATATAAAGTATTTGTTGAAATGCAGAGAGATGACGAAGTTGGCGAACAAATTATGGAACTTGCTGGCGGTGTAGAAAATTTAACAGGAATGGGCGACATTAAGTTCCGTTACTATAAAGAGTTCCGTAGTAAACCGTTAACACTAGAAGAATTAACTAGCGCAGTTCCAACTGATCCAGACTTATATGGAGTCGACAGCGAAATACTTAGCGACATGGCAGAGTCTATGGATAATTACTCCAACTTCTTTAACAAGAGTATGGTCGAAAATATAACTATGTGGGGAGATATGCTTACTATTAAAAAAGTATGGGCAGACCCAGTTGCATTTAAATTTGTAGACTTTGGTTCAACACAATTAACACTAGATAGCATTACTGAGTCATTTAATTTTAATGATTTCTCCGAAATTATATTCCTTTCTAAGTACATTGGGGATTATAATATTACTAAGTATGGTAACAAGTTAACGTTCGAAAATAACGGACATACACTTGTCCTAGAACGAATCATATTATAAAGGATAGACATATATGTTAACAGCTACACAATTTGCAGATTTATTTCCCAATTGCAAAGATCCAGAAGGATGGGTAAACGCTATGAATGAAGTGTTCCCAAAATACGAAATTAATACTCCAAAACGTATTGCAGCATTTATTGCGCAGTGTGGACACGAGTCGGGAGGATGGAGAACATTCTCTGAAAACTTAAATTACTCAGCTAAAGCACTTGATGCTATTTTTGGTAAGTACTTTAAAAGAGCAGGAAGAGATGCACAAGCATATCACAGACAGCCAGAGAAGATTGCTAATGTAGTATATGCCGGACGTATGTCTAATGGCGATACAGACAGTGGTGATGGATGGAAGTACCGCGGACGTGGTCCAATCCAGTTAACTGGCAAAGCAAACTATAGTGCATTTAGTGCAGACATGGATGTAGACGCAGTTGACAGTCCAGATAATGTTTCAGAAGATAAAGAAATGGCACTAATGAGTGCAATTTGGTACTGGAATAAAAACAG
>Ga0308007_10001409_pt1 | contig 10575 bp, 10 predicted proteins | sample Neamet71_FD_203152 | JGI IMG/M metagenome (GOLD analysis project Ga0308007, IMG submission 203152) | Marine microbial communities from water near the shore, Antarctic Ocean - #71 | ecosystem: Environmental > Aquatic > Marine > Unclassified | place: Southern Ocean | collected 2014-06-07
AGTCGAACATTAGCTCTTGAGGTCTGAAACTCCTCAAATGTTTGACCCATCCCTAAGAATGGCAATACTAAAAACAGGCTTATGATTACTCTTCTTACCATACCATGAGTTTAGAAGCTTTTGTAAATCCTTTTTTCGTCCAAAGTGCGGTATAAACTCCTGTGGGCAATTGTTGCAAAATTTTATGTTCGTTCACTGCTTTCCGGAAGACGACGCGACCATCCATTGCCACTAAGGTCAAGCTGTAGTTGTTCGTATAGCCACCAAACTCAAAAGGTTGACGCATAGGGTTAGGTAGCGCTGGGATTTTAAATTCGTCCGTAGACAAACCTTGCATATCTACATCGAAATCTGCAATCACGGGAAGATGATCACTCAGAGAGTATAAAGCAGACAACACCGTGGAGCTCACACTGTAGTTTGTTCCAGAGTTAATAGAGCTATTAAAATGATTACCATCGTTTCCCACTGCGAAATAGGTGTTTGGAACAAACACCATTTGATCATCTCCTTCTACTACTGCTTCTGAACATAAAATCTGATCAAATCTATCATCTAGACCTCCAGCAGAAAAGCAGCTATTAGAGGATGAACTGCGGGTACTTTGGGTATGTACACTAGCAAAAGAGCCATTGTTATTCCAATTCCCACTGGTGTTAATGGGGTCTTCAAACCGGAAGGTCTGGCCGCCAATCAGAGTCTGGTATGCAGATTCCGATGAGCTGTACATATTGTAGTCTCCCAATAAAAAGAGGTTGTCATCTTTACATTCGTTGTCTGCGTAATCTATGACCGCTTTCGCCATAAGATTTCGTTTAGAGGAATTGGTCGTGCCGTTACCCGCTTTAAAGTGGGCCCCTAAAACGGTGAAGGTGAGCGTATCACTCTGCGCATTAAGCAATGGATCTTTGTAATAAAACCTGACCACATCTACCACGCGCACTAAGGCACTTCCTCCTAAATCTTGTGTGATCACATCTTGACTAAGGATTTCGAGGTAGTCGCTGTTGTAAGCCACCACGTTTGTCAATGATGAAAAACTATTGTTCGTATAATTAGCCGTGGCCCAAGAGGATACACCACCGGTGTTTAGTGCGTTATTTAAAAGATATTGGGCATTGTTTGCACTTGCTCCTATTTCATTAAACACGATTAAATGTGGTGAAACATTTTTGATAATGGTATCTAGAGCTGTTTCCTTAGCGCCAGCACTGTTTGAATTGCCATTACAATCATTTGTTGAATTTCTGTAATTCAAGATATTATAGCTCATCAAACGCAGGGTAAACGTCTGCGCTGTGGCTACTTGAGCAACAGAAAATAATGACAAAAACAACAGGAGCTTTTTCATAGGCGCAAAGGTGCGAAAAAATCGGTTTCACTCTTCGATCTAATATGAAGTTCCTGTGAATGATTCGACCTTATAACTTGAACGTTTGACCAAACTCTGCAAAGTGAAACCCCAGTGCCTCTACAGACGCTCGATCAGCACTGTTTTTAACCCTCGCAGGGTTACTGTGGTTAAGGTGAATAAAGTATACTTTGTTACGCTGATCTAGGGGTAGTGATCGAAATAAAGCGACGCTTTCTTCGATAAATGGATGCGGAACCTCGGACATGGGACGAGCAACTTCACCCTCTTTCATAAAAGTTGCGTCTAGAAAAACATAGGAGACTTTTTTAATCTCTTCCAATATATCTCTATCCCATAAATTCCATTTATCAATGTCTGGAATAAACAGGGCTGTTCTTTGAGTACCAGCAATCAGGTATCCTACGGTCTCGGAGTATTCATCACGATGAGGTACAAGCAGTGGCGTTACGCTAAGAGAATTTGTCAATTTTACTTTCTGCCCATCATTCAAACCCTTGATTTCAATATTCTTCAACTTAACGAGTTGGTCCCATGGACCGTTTGTAGATAGAAATGTGCCCATTCGTGGCATAGCATAAACAGGGATTGCATCTACTGAGGAAGCTTCACGCCCTAGGTGAATCAATCCACTGTAGTGTCCCATGTGGGCATGCGTCAAAAATACGCTGAAAGCACCACTACCGGAAAGGTTGAGCAAGTACCTCGACTGGTTCACAAAGTCAGGAGTTGCATCGAAAAAGTAAGAATGATCGTTCTCATCGATTAAACCCAGGCAGCTCACATAATCATGAGCAAGCTCAATCTCACAACACTTCTTTTCACAGAGCATATGAGGGGAGCCACCATCTTGAAGTGTTCCTAAAACCACTAATTTCTGCGCATGAGAAATAACTACAACACAAAGAAACAAGGTGATCAACAGGGCTTTTTTCATCCTTTAATGTAGCAAAACTATTTAATCACTTTAAAGCCGTTGAAAAATCATAGCAGACAGCCAGATAGGTCAACTCAAAATAGGTAGACCGTCTGGTTTAAAATGCCTCTCCAATAAAGAAATAAAAGCCAGGTCCTTCGCGCGTAAAAGCGACATCTATTCGGGTAAAAATGTCTTTATCAGGGAAGATCAAGTAGCGTAATCCGGCCCCCGCGGTGGGCAAAAACTGGTTGAAGGCGAAGCGGTGGTCGTCCCCAAACACCTGACCGGCGGCCAAAAAAGTACTTGCGCCCCAGCGCTTAGAAAAGGCAAACGGTAAGATGCGGTACTCAATCTGCCCTGCAACCAAATGTTTATCTCGGAAACGGCCGAGATAATAGCCGCGCATGAGACTTTCGCCACCCATCAAGGAAAGCATGTTGAAAGGAGCCGTACCCGTTGTAAACTGTCCGTAAAGCTGTGCAGCTAAAACCGTGTTTTTCTTAACGGGACGGTAAATGCGGTTGTCGGAAATAAAGGTGGTCATAGAAAAATCACTCCCCAGCCGATCGCTATAGCTTAGGAAAGCCCATTCGCTGTAAATCCCGTCTCTCGGGTTCAGGGCGTTATGAATGTTGTCATAGAGTATACCTAGTCCTAGTCCAAAGTTTGTGGAACCTGCTGCGCCTATGCTCGGCGGTAGATATCCATTCAGCGTATCTAGATAATTTACGTTGTTTAGTTTCTGGTAATCAAGTTCCAATCCCACATACAAAGAGGGAAGAGTCTCCCTGAGCAGGCGCTCGCGAAATAGGGTATAGTTTCCGTCGATCCGGGCGATATGTTCCTTCGGGCTCTCAGGCCCGACACCATAGTAGAGGAGCGGGAAACTCTGATACCGCATCCTGCCATAGAAAAACCAGCGGTTCTGATCAGTGTACAGGGCGTGGTCAAGCCAGATGCCATACTGGTTTTCGAGGGTATAAAATGTGAACGCTTTAACTTCACTTAATCGGTTCGAAAGATCACGGTTCGCACAATAAATATAAAGGCTAGAAATGCCCAATTCCCAACTGGTCTCTGGTGAATATGCTATGGTAGGATAGTTGATCAGCTTCGGGGCTGAGGGATCATCCTGTGCATTCAACACCCTGGATAGATACTGTTTTAGCATTGGCCCATCAGCCGTTGCCGAGTCTTGGGCGGATAGGCTAAAAGAACCGCTGAAAAGAAAAAGCAGTAGTGATAACGTAGGGAAAGCTTTCATTTTGATAAAGTTACGACTTCCATCTAATACAACAGAGATCTTGAACCCATCAAGGGTCCCGAACAAAGCTGTCTTCAGATGTTTTTTAACCTTAGGCACACCTTTCTGACCGTGCAACAGCAGCTTAGCGCTTTACCAATCGAACGAAATGATCGCCGAGACTGGAGCTGATTTTAGCCAAGTATGTACCGGAAGAATACGGAGAGGCATCAATAGCGATTTTATCAGATCCCTGAGCATCAAAATTACCAAGCAATTGGCCATTAAGATCATACAGTGCTGCGCTAAAAGCGTTGAGGGTTTTGCTAGATATCGTCCACTGTGCTGAGGCGGGATTTGGATAGACATCAAAAGAGCTGAGGACTTCGTTTTGCTCGATAGAAAACGGCATATTCGCATACTTTATGTCGTCAAAATAAAAAGTGGAATTTGCTGAGCCGTCCCCGACATTGCTACCGCCTGCCACAAAATCAAACAACAAAGTTAATGTAGGCATATCGTTTAGTGAACCGGTGAAGTTGAAAGTGAGTGTTTCCCATTCGCTTGTTTTGGTCGTTTGAACACTACGCTCTACGCCCCAGAAAGGTTTTTCAGCCTTTAGCGTTACGTTCGTACCTATGGGTGCAGAGGTCCAAACCTTCATGGTGATTTCTGGATAGCTAGAAAAATCTAAGTTGTTTGAAAATGTAATCTTGCTACCGCCGAACGGTGCGCCCAGGTGACGAACTATTTTTCCTACCACAGCACTAACGTTGTCTGCATCCACATCTGGATTAGCTACCGTCGTTAGAATGGCACTTTCAAAGTCAAAGAAATGGTCCGGAGTCGTGCCGGACTCAAAGGTGATCGGCAAACTAGAGCGTGGGGTGGCAATGCTACCCGCCACTTGTTCTATATCGTCCACGTAGAAGGTGTTTCCACCACCGTTAGTGAAGGGCTGGGGCATGATGACGAGATCAGCACTCCCTGAACAAGCAGGGATTCCAAAGTCGAAAATCAAAGTTTCCCATGCGCTAGTCACGGTCGTTACAGCATCCACCTCGCCACTATATGGAGATTCAAGCTTAATTTTTACTATGGTACCCACTGGCTCCGTAGTATACACCTTCATGGAAAGAACACTCGTGCTGGCACTGGAAAAGTTTAATGAGGATACGGAAGTTATTTTACCTCCTGCCCACATGTCAGCGACATTTACCTTGATAATTTTAGCAACATTAGCACTGCTGTTTCCTAAAGAACTAGGATTAGAAACAATGGCGAAAGAAGCTCCGTCATACCCCTGCATTCCAGAGGTGGTAGATTCAAAATCTAAGGGAAGAGATTGCGCCCAACCAAACGTCGAGGCCAACATGAACAAAGAGAATATTAGTTTTTTCACTGTAGATGTTTGTTGATTTGAATCGTGAAATATACAGAACTAAATGATTGTTCTGAATGGTATTTAAAATTAATGCTTGGCCGTTTAAAACGGCGTCAGTGAACGATTAAAAGAATGAGATGCGGCTATGGTTAATACAGCGTCTGATAAAACTGTTCGTGCAGACCGGAAACTACTCAAAGGAGCAAGTCCTTTGGCTTCAACCGGAGAGGAATAAATCTTAGAACCTACTAGATCAAGGTGTAGCTCAATTTAAGAGTAACCTTCTTGTGATTTAACTTTTCAATCCGTCTAACCAGTCACTTTGGTTAACATATAAGGGTAATGCCTGTATAAACAAGGGCTGCTCCAAACAAAAAAGCACCTGCTATTTCTAACAAGTGCTTGATTCTATTGTGGGCCCACCAGGGCTCGAACCTGGGACCACCTGATTATGAGTCAGGTGCTCTAACCAACTGAGCTATAGGCCCTGTTAAAGTAATAGCAAGCTACTACCCTCACATAAAGTTTGTAGAAATTAATTCCTACTAAACTTAAGGCTGCAAATATATATCGCCGGTACTTATTTCAAGACATAAATTAAATAATAGTCCTAATAAAATATAACTAGGCTTTGACCGCAGCGTTGATCATGATATTCATTGCAGCTCTGAAGGCTTAATTCCATGATGGGTGGAATGGATTTCAACGAAGAAGAATAATCAAAGTAGTTCGTTTTTAATCATTTTAGAAGCTCTTTAAAATATCCATACTCTTTCGCTCATGATAACTAGCCTTTTAATAACTCTAGAGCGTTTATAATATAATGTCAGGGCCAACAACGAAGAAGTCAACTAACTTTGTGTTAAAGTTACAATTAATGAACACTAGGCATATTTTAGTTGCAAGTTTTGCTAGTTTTTCTAGTCTACTTTGTGGGCAAAACATTCCAGTTGACTTTGAGCCAACTGGTTTTGGATCAACCTGGAACTGGAAAGTGTTTGAGAATGATTACAACCCATCATTACAAGTAGTCACAAACCCCGATACAACAGGAATCAATACGAGTCCAAATGTTGCTCGTTTTGACGCTTTGCAGTATGGTCAAGCTTTTGCGGGATGTGAAACCCAGCATGGATCTGATATCGGAAGTTGGACCATAGATAATTCGAACAAAATAATTCGAATCATGGTGTATAAGAGCACTATCAGTGATGTAGGAATTAAGTTGGTTAGATATGATAATTGGTCTTTAGGAGAAATAAAAATTGCCAACACTCTCGTTAATGAGTGGGAGCAGATTGAATTTGATTTTAGTGCGCACATAGGGAATACCTATGACCAAATGGTGATTTTCCCTGATTTCACCGGACGTCCGGCGGATAGGGTTATCTATTTCGACAACATCTATGGCACAGAATATATGGCTCCACCACCCCCGCCCCCAGCTATAGATAGTGCAACCATGAGTTTACCGAACTTTTTTACGCCTAACTCTGACGGAATAAATGACCGTTACCAGCCAAGCTTTCAAAATGCTGACTGGGGTGAATGGTCAGTTTTTAACAGGTGGGGACAAGAGGTCTTCGTTACAGATAACCTCAGTGAAAAGTGGAACGGCATGGTACAAGAATCTGAAGCTGCTGCAGGAGTTTATTTTATCCTGGCGCGATGTGGGTCAATAGAAGCTGGTAATACCGTTGAAATGAAAGGAGTAATCCATCTTATAGATTAGTGGCTACTCATCTAATTGTATTGCGCGCGCGACCAATCAAAATTTAGGTTTATGATCAAGCAAATTTGGTTCGATTTCGGTAACATCTTCATTCCTATATATCCGGAGAGAACCCAGGAGAGCTTTAAACAAAGTGGTGTACAACTATCTAAACCCGCTTTTCAAGTCTTGAATGCGGAGTATGAAATAGGTGCTTTAACCACACACGAGTTTCTTCAAACTATTACAATAAGTTGTAAATACCTGCAAAGCTCACGTGCGGTTGGTGCGGGTTGGGATGCGCTATTAGGTGAGATGAACGACAATACACTATTCCTTCGAAATCTATCAAGGAGTTACGCGACTTGTTTGGTTAGCAACACAAATGAAGCCCATATCACGACCATACAAAAAACGGCTGGTTCATTTCTTTGGAATGCATTCATCAATCAATTCGAAGAGCTTTTCCTTTCCTACCAATTGGGAATGAGAAAACCTAATGCCAATTACTTTGAGCATGTTCTTGAAAAAATGAATGCTGTACCAGAAGAGGTACTCTTTATTGATGATACCCTAGCTAATCTTGTTGCTGCGGAAGATCTGGGTATTCAAACCTGGCAGTTCAATGCCCATGAAGGGAATTTAGAGCGTGAACTACCCGCGGTCTTGGCAAAGCTCAATAAGAGTGCCTCCAGTATCCTTAGGGTGTAAAAAACATACCCATTTGTGGTCTGCACCTTCCTTGGGTTCTGCATTTAATAACCTGAAGCCTTCTAGCGATAAACGAGCCATTTCAGCTTTGATATTATCCACGGCATACGCTACATGATGTAGACCTTCACCCCGCTTCTCAATAAACTTAGCGATAGGGCTTTCTGCATGTGTAGCTTCAAGTAATTCAATTTTAGTTGAACCCACTTTAAAAAAACTAGTACGTACACCTTCAGCCTCTATGGCTTCCTGTTTGTACGGCGGAATACCTAAAATTTTCGTGTACAAAGCATTACCCTCTTCTAAAGACTTCACTGCTATTCCTAGGTGTTCAATATTTGTTAAGTGCTCCATCTATTTTTCCGTTGAAAGTATTCCAAGCGCCACAAGCGACGCATACTTGCCTTCTTTCGCCATCAGCTCGATGTGCGAACCCTGCTCTATTAGACGTCCATGATCAATATAAACGATATTATCCGCTCGTTGTACTGTGCTAAGTCTGTGGGCAACCACAACCGTGGTTCTATCTTTCATTAAAGATTCAAGCGCGTTTTGAACGCGTGCCTCGCTTTCATTATCTAATGCAGCGGTAGCTTCATCCAAAAGTAGCAGGGTGGGATTTGCATAATAAGCGCGTGCAATACAAAGTCGTTGTCGCTGACCACCACTGAGGTTTTTACCGCCTTCCCCTATAAATGCACTCGGCTTAAGCTTAGACACAAAATCTAAACATTGGGCAGCTTCTAGCGCCTTGTCAACTTTTGCCATGTCTGGAGTTAAAGACATACTAACGTTAAAGGCAACGGTATCGTTAAATAACATAGCGTGCTGAGGAACCCATCCTAATTCTTTACGATAGCTGTCCAATAACAAGTCTTCTAAAAGCGTATCTCCTAATTTAACTGAGCCTTTCGAAGGCTGGTCAAAACCTGCCATAAGGTGCAATACCGTAGTTTTACCTCCGCCCGAGGGACCCACCAATGCCGTTGTTCTTCCAGGCGCAATTTTAATGTCAATACCTTTGAGCGCTTGTACATCAGCGTCGTAACTGAAATGTACCTTGTCAAAACACAGCCCCTTGCTCCACATATGTTTAGAAGGCACTACAGATCCCTGCTTAGGCTCGGGCATGTCTATGACCTCTAATATTCTATTCGCGCTAGCGTTTCCTTTTTGAATGTCATAAAGTGCATTCGTGAGGTTTTTAAATGCGGGTATTAATTGGTAAAAGAGAACAATAAAAGCCACCAATTCTCCACCCGTTAATTTGTTTCCTTCCAGAACCTCCTTTCCTCCTAAATACAATACCACCAATAAAACACCCACGCCTAAAATCTCCGCAATTGGAGAGCTTAAATCACGCTTTCTAAAGACACTAATCATATGCTTGCGCCAATTCTCTAGGCTGAGTTCGTAACGTCTTTTAAAGGCCTCATTAGCCACGAATCCTTGCACAATAGCGACATTACTCAATGCTTCTTCCAATAAAGAAGTGTTTTGGCCCAGTTCTTCTTGTGCCTTCTTAGCACTGCGCTTTAAGCTTCTACCCACAGTGGCTATAAGGCCGCCGGAAATAGGTATAATAGCAATGGCTAAACCCGTTAGCACAGGACTCATAGTGAAGAGCACGATCAGGGTCCCAATAATCATCAAGGGATCACGAACGAAACCTTCCATTCCCTTGAGCATGGACCACTCAATCTCATTTAAATCTGCCGTAGCCCTTGTCAATAAGTCACCTTTTTGCGCTTTGCCATGAGCTCTTAAGGATATGACCAACCATTTCCTATGTAACGCTTCTTTATAATGCGCGACCACACCGTTGCGGACGGGTGCCATCAGCCATAGCGCAGCATAGCGAGAAAGGTTTTTAAGTATAAATAGTATTGTGGTGCCCAAAATAACGAGCTTCAATGTCTCTAGCGATCCATTCTCCAGTTTATGTGCTTGTACCACAGCGGCAAGTTTTGCTTTCCAAACAGCAGCATGACCTAGTTCAGTTCCGGGTGTTTCAAATATTAAATTCAGGATTGGAATCAGTGAACCCACAGAGCCAATGCTAAAAACAACAGTCAAGAGATTGAAAAAAGCGGCTAAAATCACAAGGCCCATATAGGGCTTTACGGACTGGAGAATGCGTAAAAATGACTTCATCTGTGGAATTGATTCATAACGAAGGTAGTGCTTAGATGTCAATGCGTAAATTTGCACCTATGGAAAGCACAAGACAACTTAAAATTGCCAAACTTCTTCAAAAGGAAATGGCGACTATTTTGCAAGATTTGGCCCGTGAGCATTTTGCAGGGACATTACTGAGCGTCTCTAAAGTGCGTGTTAGTCCTGACCTGGGTGTGGCAAAAATCTATGTCAGTATTTTCCCTATTTCAATGACCCAAGAGGTAGAGAAATTCCTCAACGTAAATAATGCGAAACTCCGCGGTGCATTAGGACACAGCGTAGGTCGCCAGTTGAGAGTCGTTCCTAACCTTGCGGTCTTTGTGGACGATAGCCTAGAGTATGAAGAGAACATTGACCGTCTTTTACGCGGCGAAGGCGAAAGCCCAATACTATAATTCAACCTTTGGGCTCCTTTTCTACATTTCTCGCTAGAAAATATTTCTTCTCCTTTGGTAAGCTTGGAGCCATTAGGTTAATGTCACTTACCGCATTATTTGGTCTGGCACTAGGAACTGCTGCCATGACGATCGTTTTAAGTGCTTTTGCAGGTTTAGAGGAACTTATTTCAGAACAATTTGAAGATGCCAACGCTGATTTGAAACTAAGTCCTGTAGATGGTCCTTATCTTAATATTGATCATTCCGACTCCTTGTTTTTGAGTGGTTTAAAGTCCAATTTCTCCGACACAAAGATATTTCCGGTTTACAAAAAAAGAGTTCTCCTCACCTATGGAAACAACCAGCACATCGCCTATCTACTTGGTGTTCCGGAAGCTTATAATGATGCTCATAAAATACAAGATCACCTCATCACTCAGGCAGATCCCGGTCTCGATCTTGGCAGCCATATCCTAAGTCTTGGTTCAGGAGTTGCCTACCACCTTGGTATCTCCAGCACAAACCCTCCTCCTATCATCTCCGTGTACTTGCCCAAAGTCACTACAGAGACAACGGCACTTAATCTGTCTAACGCTATTGATGCTGTTAATGTATTTGTAAATGGTGTGCATTCCGTACAACCTGACTACGACCAGCAATATGTCATTGCGCCTGAAAAA
>Ga0308007_10001413_pt1 | contig 10565 bp, 17 predicted proteins | sample Neamet71_FD_203152 | JGI IMG/M metagenome (GOLD analysis project Ga0308007, IMG submission 203152) | Marine microbial communities from water near the shore, Antarctic Ocean - #71 | ecosystem: Environmental > Aquatic > Marine > Unclassified | place: Southern Ocean | collected 2014-06-07
TAGATGGTCTTCACAGTCTTTAGAGGAATCTTAGTAGCCTTAGCAATTTCAGGGAGGGATTTAGCTCCCGGATACATTTTCCTAAATTTCTGGGTGTAGGAGGAAGTCTTTGTCTTCTGTCCTTTGTCTGTCTTGAATCCCTTGTAGTCTTTCTTGAGCATCTTTTTATAACGTGTCTCAACCCCTGTGAGAGTTGTAAGCCCCCTGAAATATTTGAGGGGTGCATAGATTTTACCCTCAGATTTACGCAACTCTCCAACTTTCTTGGTAATTCCTGCATCACTGAGAGGCATCTTACTTATCACTGAGAATTCTTTTCACATGTTCGATCAAATTTTCATCTTTATCTTTGTGATATTCTGGTATAGTTTTGAAATATATCTCGTTTACAGATGTACCCTTTACTTTAATGGCGATCGAATAAATCAACATAATCAGTAGAGTGAAACGAAAATCATCCGTATTAAATAGGTCTCTACTTGGGTTTTTGATATAGGCAAGGTATCCAAAGAATAATTCGAAGCTTATCACACAAATTTTTTTACTCCAATGGAATTTGTTATAGAAATGACTTAAATATGTAATACAAAATACTATAGCGAATATCATTGGTAGTAGGGGTGAATAAGGATTTACACCGAAATAGTATAATAATGATAATATCCATAACCACCTACTATAAATTAGTTCTTCGTGTTTCATCTACTTATCACTGAGATATTTTACTGCCACCGCGATACTTGAATATATACATCTACCAAACTTAACCCTACCAGTATTGGGATTGTAATAACCCACATGTCCATTCAAAACTGCTCTGTGTATATCACCCATATAAAAAATGCAATATTATAATAATAAGGTGAGATGGGACTTTCAATTATTATGGGAAATATGTTTTCTGGTAAAACATCTGAACTTATTCGACGACTTAAGCGCTTGAAAGTTATAGGAAAAGATGTGATGATTATAAATTCTGCAAAAGATACCAGGTCCCATGAGGAAATTCTCAAAACACATGACAATGTAAAGTTTGATTGTCATAAAGTGTTTGATGTTTTTGAAATTATTAATACAGATGAATTTGACAAGGCTGATATAATTGCTATTGATGAAGGACAATTCTTCCCTAGACTCAAGAAGTTTGTGGAGTGTTGTCTACAGGTAAACAAGTCTGTGATAGTAGCTGGTCTCGATGCCGATTCTTTTCAGGAAAAGTTTGGTGAACTTATTGATTGTATCCCACTCGCATGTGATGTGACCAAACTTTCGGCACTGTGTATGCACTGCAATGATGGAACTCTAGGTCCTTTCACTAAGCGAATCGTAGACGACAAAACCCTAGAACTCATAGGTGGAAGTGATATGTATATCGCAACGTGTCGGAGACATTTATAGTTTAAATAACTTGTCAGAAATATTACGAGCTATTCTACGATACCAACCTACCACCGTAACAGAATCGTCCTCATATAAGGGGATTATTAAGGATATACGACTACATCCATTGGACTGTTTTGAAACCGAGTGTTTGACTTCACTTCCATTATACACGACACCTTTACCCGACCGACTCTCATCAATCTTTACTTTATCATTCTTATCTTTTGTCATCAGATGTGAAGTATTACATTCACTCGCGTAAACATTACAGACGTAGGTCTTCCTCTTACCATTCGTAAAATTGTTGTCAAAATGCCAATCAATATAGTGTCCACTCTGATTGTATAATCTCAGAAACCAACAATATTGTTCTTTTTCACAATCAGCCGGTTTGGTCTTACGACTTCTAACACCCGAAACGTATTTTTCTACAATCTCAAATACTTGTGGTAATTTATCCCTAACCATAGATCGTGTAATCTTATATCCTTCAACTGCGCTCGAATCGGACTTTTTACCATGGTGTTCCGCGAGATATACTATGTCATTGACATACGGATTTAAACTATTAGATACCCGAGAACAATCTAACTGTTTAAATTTTCCACTCTGAGCTGGTTTGATATACCCGTTCCATAGATTCAGAATGAATGGTATCAACAGGATTATAATAATTGTAATCACTAATCTCATATAATATACAACTAAAATCTTTTGACGTCAAGTATAAGTACAACTCGTTTACCATACCCCGTCTTCTTGACTTCATGATATCTTGCATGATCAAATAGGAAATAGTCACCTTCACTGTGAACGTGTGGACCCGACTCCGTATACAAGGTGCAGTCACCGTCACCTATTATTGTGATATGGTATCGCAGTAAATGATTGGTTTCAGCCCGATGTGGTGATATATTCATTGGACCTTCCATAACAGCGAACGAAGCCGTTTCTTCATCAATACTTGGGATTTGTCGAACAATACTTTTTAGTTTAGGGAAATTATCAAACTTATAACGGTAATAGTTATCATTCTTTTCGAACCACGGATCTATATCATGATACATTGTTTTCTTGAGAGTTTTAGAAACTTCTTCGAATTCTTTACGTATCTGTGAATAATGCATTTTAATCAAATGAAGTCCTTTAAAGTTCCAGGTGGAATATCGTGGTGAATACAACAATAAGTCTATAATAGTGTTTTTCATTCCAATAAATGGACGTTTCCAATTATTGAAATACAACTTATCTATCGGTAATTTCATAAAATCGTGGCAAACCAACCAAAATGGAATTACAGACATGTACCACATTATTTTCTCAATAGATAATAAATGCCAGGTTATACCCCAAAAACTTCAACTTACGCACCCGCCCCCACTACCGAGACTAAGGAAATGAAGGATCGTTTCTCTATGCCCGCTGTACCCCAGCTCACCGTCGTTCAGATGATCCTCGCTGCGGTTATCATCGCGTATGCGTACACTGCCCGCAAGGTTAATGGTGTCATTGTCGCGACTCTCGCCCTCACCATCGGTCTGCTCCACATGTACGACCACCTCTACCGAGTTCAGCGTGGCCCCGAAAATCTGTTCTTCCTCCCCAGTGAAGGTAAGACCGAGCACTACTGTGCGACCGGTGCCTGTGGGTGCGGTAAGTAAATATATTGGTAGATAATAAGTATGCGCGTCAGAGTTGTTCGTAGCCCTAACCCTAAAAAGAAGTTCAGGGCGATACTAGAAAGTGGGGTGACAGTTGATTTTGGTGCAAGAGGATATTCTGACTACACCAAACACAAAACACCTTCACGTATGCGGTCTTATGTAATACGCCATGGGGGTCACGTACTTCGACAGACTAGAGAAGAGAAGGATCCAAAAAAAATCCATAATATGATGTTAAATGTCGATCGGAGTGATAAAGAGGATTGGAAAATAAGCGGTATCAACGGGGCCGGTTTCTGGTCACGTTGGTATCTCTGGAGTTTTCCTACTGTAAAAGATGTTAAATCATTTATGAAGAAACGGTTCAAGATAAATCTCGTTTGAGAGAATCCAATTTTTTAAAAAATATAATCATCGTCTCAAGGCGTTCGTAAAGTTCTTTACCTAGATATTGCTCTACGAATTCTTCTGTCATTTCATTGTCATTTCTTCGCATACTGATTGCATACTTTGATATAACCTCATATGCGTCATCCATGTTAGTTCCGTCCCATCCCTCTAAAACTCTCTTGACGTCATTTAATCGCATTATTTAATAACAACCAATTTTTTTAAGCGTTGTTAGGCATTTGCTCGCGAGCCTTGTTAATCGCATTGGTCGCCAACTTAAGGGCGAGCTCACGAAGCTTCTTGGCACCATTGTTCAAGTTGTTCGCGGGCTTGTTGTTACCGTTGTTGTTGGCAGGCTTCGCGTTGTTGCCGTTGTTGTTGGGCTTCTTGTTACCGTTGTTGTTCGCGGGCTTGTTGTTACCGTTGTTGTTCGCGGGCTTGTTGTTACCGTTGTTGGCAGGCTTGTTGTTACCGTTGTTGTTCGCGGGCTTGTTGTTACCGTTGTTGGCAGGCTTGTTGTTACCGTTGTTGGGCTTCGCGTTGTTACCGTTGTTGGCAGGCTTGTTGTTGCCGTTGTTGTTGGCGGGCTTCGCGTTGTTACCGTTGTTGTTGGCAGGCTTCGCGTTGTTACCGTTGTTGGGCTTCGCGTTGTTACCATTGTTGGGCTTCGCGTTGTTACCGTTGTTGGGCTTCGCGTTGTTACCGTTGTTGGGCTTCGCGTTGTTGTTGGGCTTCGCGTTGTTGTTGGGCTTCGCGTTGTTGTTGGGCTTCGCATTGTTGTTGGGCTTCGCGTTGTTATTGGGCTTCGCGTTGTTATTCTTGGACTGGGAATTATCCATGATCGTATTATACTAATTAGTAATATTATTTTTTTAATGCCCTCTTTTTCAGGGTATTTTTCAATTCGGCCATAAGTTTAGCGCGATTAGAATTTACGACCGGGTTCCTGGGGGCAGCTCTAGGTGGAGGTGGAGGTGGGGGTGGAGGAATCCTGGGTGTTCCCTGATTACCGGGAACAATTATAGTTTTACACACCCGAATAATCTGCTGAGCGTTCTTAACACTGTTTTCGAAATTTAATCTAACTCTCGCACGAAGTTCCTTGGATGTAAGCCTTACACGTTTACCGCGAACATCTTTAGTAACGCGCATTCCCAAATTCTTAGCCTTTTCTTTTAGGTCTTTATATTGCATATACTATAGATCATCATTTTTTAAAAAAAATAAAATACTCTTCACTCCCTTGATCGTGTAGATTCGTAATACCATTTGAGGGATTGATGTCCGCTCTGATAAACCCGGCCTGTTTTCCGTGGTGAACCATCTGTGAAGGTGTGAGTAGGAACAATCTATGACCGTTAGTCATAAGACCCGGTGTTTTCCTATCTACTTTCATTCCGATCGGTACATTATCCCCAACCTTTTTACTGACATCCCAGTCTCTTGGCCATCCATTTCCTTCCGTTTTATAAAACGTTTCGTTGTATCGCACCCAATTAGAAAACATGGATTTAGACCACCATGAACTGTATACAAGTCCTGGATAAAGAACGTTACAATGTCCTTTACGATCCGGTTTCACGGGTAAGGAATTGGTAGATGCCGTTTCATCACACCCATCTTCAAGTCTGCGTGGATCTATACCATGAAACACATAAACTCCACCCGGTTTGAGCCATTTGTATATATTCTTAAAAACAGTATCTACGTCATCTGTATACTGAGACGCATCATACATGCATGATATCAAGTCAAAACTATTTTTCTCCCATATATTACTATTTAGATAACTCCCGTGAGTGATTTCAACGTCGGGATGTTTTTCCCGAGCTTTAGAAATTTGATACAATGACAAATCCATTCCTTTTACATTGGATGAAGGCCATTTATCTTTCCATAATTTAAGATGGTTCCCCGTGCCACACCCAAGGTCTAATACATGAGTAGGAGTATGAATACCAATATTTTTAGAAATATATCGAACTTCATTTTTATATCTCGCCCTGTCATACCAAACAGTATCATACAATTTAGAATATTCTTCGTTATATGTATTTATAACACTTCGCCGGCGACAAGATTTACAATTTCTATGGGATCTTATAAAAACGATATAAAACCCTAAAAGTAAAACTATACATAATGTTATATTCATATATGGATTCTGATATAAATCAATAAATTATAAAATTATAAATAACCCGTATATAAAGATAGTAAACGCATTTTAGTTATGACGAATGATGTTACTGAACTGAAAATTATGATCAGTAAAGTGTTGCTTCCTAGGATACGTCAACTTGAAAAAGAGGTTGCTTCTCTCAGGAAACATACATGGCCTTGTGTACAAGCTCGTAAGGAACATCACGAACTTGATGATATGGAGACTAAGATTGATTTTTGTAAAAATCTGGATGATAACACGATCAGAGAGCTTTTACAAATCAAATCTAAACTGCGCTTAGGTTCAAATCTTCAGCATAGAGAATATGATATGATTAGGTCTCACAATTTGAATAATAATTTCTTATAATACATTAAATGGGACGAGCTCGCCGAGGCCGAACCAAATCGACTAAAATGGGGTCATTGACCGCGGCTGCATCGACTTCCCCAAGTTCTCTATGTAACATTGCGATTATCCTAATGTTAATGAACATGGGTCAACCTGGTGTACCTATGAGTATGATGATGAAAATGCTGGTCGCATGCTGTATATGTTCTTCGTGTTCGGGTCTATTCCGTTTTGTCCAATTACTTCTTCATGGAATACTCGGTATCAAAACATTTTAAAATCTCAGAGTATATTAATACACTCCAAAATGGGTGCCGCTATGTCGTCAGCGTGGTTTTTTATAAGCCCAATTCCAGATATATCTAACAAAGGTAAACCTAAACAGGTGTCATCATTTATCATGTTAGTCAGTTTCTTGTGTTCTCTCATGATGCTTCGTGCGGGGTACTTGTTTTATTCAATGCACCCTGGATTCCCGGTTCCATTCCCTCCGTCATTCTTTCCAGGTATGTTGCTACTATGTTGTTCTTCCTGTTGCTCGTCTCTTAAGCTTACAGGTCAGGCTAGGAAGGCTGTGTCACAAAAATAAGTCTTAAAAGAAATTATCAGTGCGATACATTTTTACCGCGAATGAACCAGTCTTACCTGTTACTGAGACTGTTTCATTTCCATATAATTCCTGACACCCTATATCTTCCATACAATCGCGTGCGTTGTGGCTTAATGGTATAGGGTATATTTGTTGCCCGGGTGTAGTTGTGTAATAATGGTATCTGTCCCGTCGTCCACGAACCTCTTTCCCATATAATGGCATGGTAACATCTCCAGCACCTGTGATGATACCCATTTGTTGCATCTGCCCGGGTTTGTATTTTTTTATTGGTGGTCCCCTGAATTCTGGTTCACGACGTACACTGACTGGACGAGGTGTAACCGGGAGTTGGGACGTTGTTGAAACTTTCACAACTTTAGGGTTACGCCACATGTAAATAACTGCAACCACAAGAACAATCAATATCGCGGATAGCATTTGTGTTTTTGTTTTGCTCTTCATTTACTATAGTGAAGGAAAATCTTTTACATTACGTGCTAAAAGATAAGGTTATAATGATTTCTCCCGTTCCTTGAGTTGATTATTCAATAGTATGAGGGAATTCTTTACTGCATCAATTGCTAGAAACACTTCATTTGTATTTCCCCTGTCTACGAATCCTTGAATATTGTTGATGTTATGTTCGACAGATTCCTTTTCTAAACGAGAATCTTCTATGAGTTTATTCCTAGAGTCTTCAAGTCTATCAATTTTTGTTTCAATCGAACTTTTATTTTCAAGGAATGACTTGGTTAATTTTTTAATAACACCTCGGTAAGTATCTTGTTGTTTAATGAGTTCAATACGAGGAATTTTAGATAGTCCTTCGTTAATATCTGTCTGAACGTTATGAATTTCCGTATCTACTCCAGTCCTTTCCGCTAGAAACTCTTCGTGCTTCATATTAAGATGCTCTTCAAGTTTGATTATTTCCTCTTCTAGTACAGACTCCATTATATCATATGAATACATTATTAAAAAATAATATATGCGCACAATAAATGCCAAGTGCTAAGCAAATTCAGGAAGCGCGTAAAAAGTTAAAGGTCACTCCCAGACCTAAAGGCAATGCTCCTAAAATACCTTCTGCAGCTCTTCTTCGTATTATCAACGCTGATCCCAAGATTAAACGTAATAGGGAATTTGTGAAACGTGTCAATGAACTAATTAAAAATAGTAAAAAATAATTACTTTATAAATTTACCATCCACCATTTTAAAAGTATCCTTGATGATATTATTGAAATGCCCGAGTCGGTATTGAACTATACCCCAAAGAACAAAAAATACAGTTTTTGTAAGATGATTGATATCATTCTCTTCCATCTTATAGATTGGTCCCACAACCCTACCCATGAAGGTCTTTTCCTTTTCCTGCCCGGTAAGCATCATCTCTGCCTGTGTTAAAGCACAAGTATCATCATTCACAGACCAGTGATAAAAAATGAATGGAATAAGAATTGAATAAAATTCTAAATTTCTACGATCATTTGTAAATGGAACCACTAACATTCCGATTAAAAAGATAACGTGGATCACGAAAATTATATTCATATCTATTATAACATGAGTGAAGAAATTAATATGGAAGTAATGTGGAACGAATATCACGAAAATGTTTTACGCCAGTGGGGTGAATCATCCGCGTGTTACAGGTTCATGCATCATAAAGCTTATTTAATGTTTAAACGTATGAGTTTGCGTTTTAATTTACCAGTTATTGTACTATCGACTATAACTGGAACTGCAAACTTCGCTCAGAGTACACTCCCAGAAAGTATAAGGGGTGGGGCACCAGCTGTTATAGGTGGTATGAACTTAATTGCAGGTTTAATTGCAACGATTATGCAATTCTTAAAAATAAATGAACTGATGGAAAATCATAGAACGGCTGCATTAGGGCACGGGATGCTTTCCCGTAATATTCGGTTACAATTAGCTCTTCCAAGTGGTGAGCGTAGTAAGGAGGGTCTGAAATTTGTAGAAGAATGTAAAAGTGTTTACGAGAGTCTTTTAGAACAATCGCCAGCAATCCCAAAACATATATTGATGGATTTCGAACAACAGTATCCCATCGAAGGTGCGTTTACAAAACCAGAAATTCTAAACGTGCGACCAATCCCGCCACTAAAACCTCCAAAAACGATTGAACCTATACGAGCTATCACACAAAATACACCGTTTGAGAAAATTGGTAAGTACATTTCCCCTACTACTGAGGAAGAGGAAGAAGAGGAAGTTGTGTATGAAGAGGAAGAAGAGATAGACGCCGAGCAAGGTACACTAAAATAATAAACATTACAATATTGGTAAGGATTGTGGATATAACATATGGTAAAATTTTCCTTCTTAAAGGTTCTACGATACGTTTATGTAGTGCGTCATTCTTGAGCACCAAATCTATCGCCTGATTAGTAAGATCATCAATGGACTCTTTCATTAAAGTACTCGACCAAAAAAAATATCCAGTTGTTGCGACAATACACACAAAAGAGATTGATCTAATTCGTAGATATATAAAACAAGGTAAGAATGTTTTCATATGTGGTCCTATTGGAGTAGGAAAAACATTCATTCTTGAGAAAGTTTTAGAAGGTGTAAACAATATAGAATTATTACCTCATCACTTAAAACGTGATTCCTTTTTTTTACCATTTATTAAACCATCGAGTAAATATGTGTTTATAGAGGATTATGATAGTGTCTTCAAACCTATAATAGAACAGGTGTCAGATGGAGTAAAGCTCACTCGTGCATCCCTTTTAGTCACGACAACGAATATGTGTATGTTTCCCAACTTTGAAACTGTATTTATCCCGAAACATAAACCCGAAGTCCTGATGACTTTAGTTGAAAAGGATGGGAATGATGTGTATGATGCAGCTGTGAGATCCCTTGGAAATATTCGTAATTTTTTCACGTATATGGAAGGATATGATGAAATAGACGATTTCAAAACACCTAAAGAGTTTATATCCGAATTTTTATCGGGTGAAGGACCAATCGAAATACTTGACAGTGTTGCTGAACACGGACATATGTGGGATATTTTTCAGGAAAATTACATAGACTCAAAGGGTGCAGATTTGGTCGGAGCATCAGAATCTTTCAGTGCCGCAGATTCCTATGACAATCATATTTATCAAAGTGGAAATTGGAATCTCATGCCCTATTTTGTTCTTCACGCTTTAACAATACCTAAGGCATGTCTCGGTGAACCACTCGATAAGGATAAGATAAGACCGGGCAGTTGTTGGACTAAATTAGGAAATTATAAAATGAGAAAACAGAAGTTCTATGAAATTCGTAGAAAATCTAGAATGGGGTTGGGTGTAGAAGAATTGTGCCTATTAAAGAAATATGCAGAAAAAGGAGACTTAGAACCACTACTAGACTATAAAATCACCCCACAAGATTTCGATGTTATCAATCATCTTGCTGTTGGAAATGGCTTAAAATCAAAGGACGTAACAAGAGTAAAGAAAGCATTGAAGAATGCCTACGACAGATGAAGATCTCGCTACGAAAGAAGAAGAACATGAATGCGTAAAAATCATCGGGAACGAGATTCTCTACTATGGTGATATCGACCGCGAAAACGCTCTTGTATTCGTCGAGAAGTTTAAGAAGCTCGAGATTGAAATGCTAAAGAAAAAGGCTGAACTCGTTGGGTATGAACCACAAATCCGGGTTCACGTGATGAGTGATGGTGGTGACGTCTTCTCGGGCCTGAATATGATGAATATTCTAGAGCGTTCGAGGGTAAAGGTCATCACAATCGCTCAGGGAGCTTGTTGTAGTGCTGCAACATTCGTGGTACTTGGTGGTTCAGAGCGTCGCATGGGTAAGAATGCATACTTTCTGATTCACCAGATGTCGACAGAGTTTTGGGGTAATTATCAAGAACTCAAAACTGAAATGAAGTCAACCGAAAAATTCATGAAAATGTTGAAAAAAATGTATATGTCTAAAACGTCTATCCCAGAAAAGAAGTTTAAGCGTCTGATGAAGAAGGACATTTA
>Ga0308007_10001414_pt1 | contig 10559 bp, 10 predicted proteins | sample Neamet71_FD_203152 | JGI IMG/M metagenome (GOLD analysis project Ga0308007, IMG submission 203152) | Marine microbial communities from water near the shore, Antarctic Ocean - #71 | ecosystem: Environmental > Aquatic > Marine > Unclassified | place: Southern Ocean | collected 2014-06-07
ATTGGCGATGTCAGGTTGTAAGAAAGTGGATTCGAACACGGTATAATTTAGTTCGTATTCACCAAAGTTTTGTTGTTCGGCTGTTGCAGGCAAAGAAAGCAGGGTTAAAGCTGCCAACATAAGACAGTGAATAATCGGTTTCATATTATCTCCTAGCGACTAACGTGGAAAATAGCGGTTTCACTAAATAAATTAGGCATCGCTTTAATCCACCAATGATCTCGTAAATTACCGTCTACGGCAGCGGACCGAATGATATTGATGCCTTTCTCTCTACATAGTATTTCGAAATCTTTGAAAGTACAAAAATGGATGTTGGGTGTGTCGTACCAGTTGTAAGGTAAGAATTCGGAAACGGGCATGTAGCCTTTTAATCCGAGATGAAGACGGTTGCGCCAGTGCCCAAAATTAGGGAAAGTGATAATGCACTCTTTACCCACTCTCAGCATTTCGTCGAGCAGTAAGTCTGGTCGACGAAATTGTTGTAGTGCATGTGTCATAACAACCACATCAAAACTTAAGTCTTCAAAGTTATTAATGCCTTTATCAATGTCATGATCGAGTACCGGAATGCCATTTTCTATACAAAGATTGATGTTAGCAGGGTCAATTTCTAAGCCATAGCCGTGAACATTTTTATTACCAATGAGATGTTGTAACAGTTCACCTTTACCGCAACCTAAATCCAGTACTCGGCTATTGGGCTGAATCCAGTCATTAATGATCTCTAAATCAGCGCGCATTGTTTGGCTCCTTGACAGGTTTCTTCTTGGTACGAGTTAAAAAACTGCGTAAGGCGTTCATGTATCTTGGTAAGGGGAAAAGGAAGGCATCGTGCCCTTGACTAGTTTCGATTTTTGCGTAGCTCACATGCTTGCCGGCTTTGATTAAGGCGTCGACAATTTCTTCACTGCGCGCTGGAGAGAAACGCCAATCAGTTGTAAAAGACACCAGTAAAAAATCACAGGTGGCAGGCTCCAGCACTTTGGCTAGATCACCACCAGTGCGAGCCGCAGGGTCAAAATAATCGAGTGCTTTGGTCATTAGCATATAGGTGTTGGCATCAAATCGATGTGAAAAGGCTTCCCCTTGATAACGTAGGTAACTTTCTACTTCAAACTCAACATCGTAGTTATATTGGTATTGATCATGGCGCATCTTACGGCCGAATTTAGTGCCTAATGAGTCTGTCGACAAATAGGTGATATGCCCCAGCATACGCGCTAAGCCAAGGCCATCGGCAGGGATGGCCTTGGCTGCCGTATAGTTACCTTCGTGAAAGTTAGGATCACGTCGAATAGATTGACGAGCCACTTCATTAAAAGCGATGTTTTGTGTTGAGATTTTTGGTGCTGCCGCAATGATAACAGCCGACTTTAAACGCTTGGGGTGAGCAATACTCCACTGTAAAACCTGCATGCCACCAAGGCTACCACCGATAATAGCGGCAAAGCATTGAATGCTTAATTGATCGGCTAAGCGTGTTTGACTTTCAACCCAATCTTCCACGGTTACCATGGGGAAATCGGCGCCCCAGACGGTTTGTGTTGCAGGGTTTATGCTGGTTGGTCCAGTAGTGCCACAACAACCGCCTAGGTTATTTAAACTAACAACAAAAAACGTATTGGTATCGATTGCTTTTCCGGGACCAATGGCACTGTCCCACCAACCCGGTTTGCTATCTTCCATGTTGTGGTAGCCAGCGGCATGATGGTCGCCGCTTAAGGCGTGGCATATCAGGATGGCATTTGAATGATTTGCGTTAAGGGTGCCATAAGTCTCATAAATTAACTGGTATTGCATTAATTCTTTGCCACATGAAAGTGCTAATGGCGCGTCAAATTTGGCAATTTGAGGTGAAACAATACCAACAGAATCGGCTGGAATGGTATCCGGCATAATGACTTACTTTCCTGATAAAAAATACTGGCTAATTGAATATCAATTAGAGTAGGCGCACAGTCTATCGTTTGCGCCTATTTGCTTCAAGCAAAGTGCAAAATGTTGGCAGAAAATAGTGGGTTTAACTGTTAGAGAGGTGAGTATACACCCCTCTAATGGAACGTTTATTGATACGCTTGTTTTAATCTCGGTAAATAGCGAGCACTGATAGCATCCAGTAGTAATAAACTAACTATGCAGAGGCTGGCTAATGGCACAAAGAGTGAAACGCCTAACATTAGTATTGAGGCCTGTTTCCAACGACTGAGATTTTTTGGCATAGGCGGTGCTCCTAAAGAAAGTGACTGTGACCACGCTAATGTTTTGCTCGGTCTACGTAACCACCACATGACAACGCCACTAACGCAAACAAAAATAATGGCAATACAAGCCAGAGTGTTTAAGACAATATTCCATGTGTCCATATAACCACTGTGTAGCGCAACCCCATAAGCCATTGATTTGGCAAAAAGATTGTAATCTTGATAACCAAAATCTGCTAAAATTTTCCCTGAGTATTGGTCTATGTGCAACGTTCTATCTTGAGAGGCGTCTTTAATATCACCACTCATAGTATTAGCGGAAATAGTGTATGTACTGGTTTCATTGCGCGGTAGTACGACTCGATACGTGGTAAAGCCGATACTGTTGGCTAGGCTTGTTATTGTATCTAGGTTGATTGGATAGCCAGCAGGAATGCCATCAAAGCCATATTGTGTGCCTGAAATTGGAATTTGAGCTTGCTCTAAATTCCATGAGACTTCTTCAACGACACCATTGTTTAAGCTGGCATGTGTTGCTTGGTTGGGATTGTTATAAAGCGCCTCTGTTGCTTGTGTCGATTGATAATAATTATTGCTCCATGTGTCGACTGGGAAAGTACTCCATGCTTGTACAAGCTTTCCTCCCCAAACGCCACTCCAAGATAGCCCAGAAATACAAAAAAACAGTATAAAGACAACGATAAATACACCAACAATGGCATGTAAATCACGCCATAAAGCACGTTTTCCTTTGTCTAGTCGTGGAGTTAACGCGGCTTTAAATGCTTGTTTTTTTGATTCTTCTTTTGTATGACTAGGCCACCATAGATACAAGCCGGTTACTGTTAATAAAATAGCAAAGCTGGCGGCTAGTTCCATAAGCCAATCACCTAGGTCACCAATCAATAATGTGCTGTGTATATCATTAGCCCATGAATACAAGTTGTTGGCATCATCAAGATCCCCCAATGCTTCTCCTGTATAGGGGTTTATATAGACTTTTAAGTTGTCGTCAGCAGCTGTTGTTACATAGAAAAGACTGCTCAAATCGTCTGCCTTAGGCGGCATGAATTTTGTTATCTTGCCGGCGTAATGTTGCAAAACAATTTCTTTTTGGTTTTCATAGGCGAGTGAGGTCTGTTCTGGCTCAACATGAATCTTGTCAGCATGGAGGAACGCCTCAAGAACAGGTTGATAGAGCATCATTAAGCCAGTAATGCTCAGCGTAATGATAAAAGGCACAACAAATAGACCCGCATAAAAGTGCCAGCGCCAGACAGAAAAATAGAAGTCACGTTTATTCACAACAGGTGTAGAAGTAGAAGAGGTAGACATAAAAAACACCTATAAAAATAGTGTAGATAGTTTTCATTATTCAATTTGTAACGCGAACGATGAAAGTGAATTAGAAGTTTTAATAGGCCATAGCATTAGGCGGCGCGCGAGGCAATAGAGAGGAATAAACAGATCGTTTTTTAGCATAAAGAGTTAGAGCGGGATGCGTGTTGTAATGATTAGGTGTGTTGGCGAATAGAAAAGAAATATGGGTATGAATGACATGTTGTACGCAGGGGCATTCGGTGTTTGTATGTTGCTCGTGTACTGTCGTATTTGTTGCTGTGTTTTGTACCAAGATGACTTTGGTACCATTGGTAGTGCACAGTGAGGGCCAATAACCATCAATTTGCCCTTGTGCATTGATAGCAGGCAAAGCAAAAAAGCCGCACCAGCATAAAAGCTGTAATGACTTTAATGTTTTGGATGCTAATAACGTGCTACAAGATAAACGCATTATTGACTAGTCACTGTATGATTAATCCTTGTCTTTTTTAATGTCTGACCAAATGATTACTTAAACGTCTGTCTGTATCTTGACCTGAAAAAGTCGGTAGATTAATTGGCCTGCACTTTTTTCTTTCAATAATGTCCAGTGTTGACTCAAATCTGGCGTAGGCGCTTCTTTTTCCATCTCTATATAGACTAATGCATTATGTGCCAGCCAGCCATTCTCTAAAAGAGGCAATACTTTTTCTACCCAGCCTTTTCGAAAGGGAGGGTCAATAAAAACAATATCGAAGTGTGTTTTGTCGGCTGGTGGCGTATTTTGTAAAAAATCGACGGTGTTTTGATTGAGTGTGGTGGCGTTCGTGCAGTTAAGTGTGGCTAAATTCTGCCGCATTTGTTGAGTCACTACACGAGACGAATCAACAAAAACGCATTGTTTAGCTTCTCTGGATAGTGCTTCTAGCCCTAGCGCCCCTGAGCCGCAAAATAAGTCCGCGCAATTGGCACCGGCCACATCAACATTAATCCAATTAAATACGGTTTCTCGAACTCTATCTGGAGTGGGGCGCAACCCTTCTAACTCTGGTATCGGTAATTGGCGAGAGCGCCATTGCCCAGAAATAATACGTAATTTTGCGTTTTGCGCTTTGCCTTTTTCTGATCGGCGAATACTCATAATATCGGTATATCCAGAGTCGAAAATAATCTACTGTGATGGCTATTGTAGAAATAAGGCGCACAAAGTCCAGTGGTTTTGTTTAGAGGGTAGAATTCCTCCTGTCGCTTCTTTAAAAGTGGGCTTAGTTTAAAACACTACTTGCGAATCTGTATTTCTTGGTAACTGTCTTTGGCAATAATTTTATCAATGCTCTTTTTATATTGTTGGAAGCTGATTTCTTGTAGGTCGACGCTGTAGTTTGCTAACCAATTGTCTAGATCAAGACCTTGTTGCTTTGGTGTTTCTTGACTGGCGATACGTGCCCACCAAGTAGGTGATTGTGATTGTATCGAGATCTTCTCTTGCAGTGACGCTAATAAGCTATCAAATCTACTTTCTGTCATAGTCTTGAGCGAATCCAATACAATATTTTTCGTAGCATAAGTACCTTGTTCAATAGTGCTGCGTTTATCTGAGGATGCTTGCAACACGTTTTGATGGTATTGAACACTCCACCAAGCCCACTGGCGTATGTGGGATTTTTCTAAGTGCAGTTGAGCGTATTCTATCTCTGTATCTTGATTGAGCTGTTCTAGGAAGAAGGACAGCCAAATTTGCAAACTGATCCAGTCAGCAACGCTTTTTAATTCATTAATAGCGAGTGCACCATGGCTTTGACGCAATGTGTCGCCGACTTGAGTGTGTAACGCAATGTGTGATGTGCTGTTAACTGTGCCTTCCGAGCCTATAGGAATTAACTTTTTCGTTAATGTTTCTAGCTGTTGTTTAAAAGCTTCCTTATCAGGTAGATGCCCTACGACGGTGATTTTATCTATTTTATGTAGGAGTGCTTGATGATGCGTTTTTATGTCCGCTATCGTGAGACTGTACTCTTGCATGACGTTGCCAAGCAAAGAAGTATCAGCAGTAGGATAGAGATGTTGCGACAATTGAGCCTTTGGAGATAGGTAGTAAGAGGTCTGGTTTTGTTGCCAACGAGCAAAAGTGCGAGTTTTAAAGTCTGGCGATATTAACCAAGGCGACAACACATTTATACTCGCATCAAGGTAATCTGGTTCGCTGTTGAGTGTTATGGCAAGTTCACTATCGTCTTCACTGACATGGTAATTTATGCTTGCCGCTACTGACTCTAAGCGCTTATTGACGGGTGTAGTACTTAAAGGAAAACTGTCTAGTAAGAGTAGAGAAAATAATGTGTCTGTTAGCCCTTGGTTAGTATCATCAGTGCGACCATGATTGAAGCGTATACGGATTTCTAATTTATTGGTTCCCTGCCATATTTCTTGATCTAGCCATGTAATTGGAATGTTTGACTGTGTTTTCCACACTTCCATAATGGCTTGTGAAAAACGTGGAGCAGGTGCGGTAGCATTAAGCACCCAAATTAATAAGGTAATTATTACCATTAGAGCGGCAAGAATAGGTCTGCTAAAAAGGGCTTGATTTGTTTTTGTCATAGTGATCCGTTATGTATTTCGACTTCAATGTAAACAGTATAGATGGAGCTAAATAAGATTACGTACTCTAAGGGTTCGAGTATAAATTTTATTGTTCCTCTGTTTGGCCTTTGAAATAATGCTAAAATTCGTCGTTTATATGCCTTTTTACCATAGGCTGTAGAGTTATTTTATTGAAATTGCTTAAAAAGTGTAGAAAATGCTGCATTTGAGCGCCTTAAGAGAATTTTGTAATGGAATTTGTTAACACTATTATTATTTACCTAACACCTTATTTTGGTGAATATGCTCGTTATGCACCCATTGTTATTGGTGCATTGCTTGCTGTTATTGCTTTTTGGATAAAACGTCGAACTATTAAAAGCTTGAAAACAACGGCACAGCAAAAAAGAGAAAGTGACTCATCTTCACCTGATGTGGATTCAGTTTCTGAAAATACTGATGTACAGGAGGATTCAGTCAATTGGGCCGAACGAGTGAAAGAAGGCTTGTCACGTACGCGTAATGGGTTTGGCAAAGGGCTTGCCGGTTTAGTAGTAGGCGATAAGCAAATTGATGACGATTTATTGGAAGCGCTGGAAACTCAGTTGCTTATGGCTGATGTCGGTGTTGAAGCAACACAAGCTTTGTTGGCAACACTTACCGAAAAATTGAACCGTAAAGAACTACAAAATTCCGATGCGTTGATCTCACTTTTAAAAGAAGAGTTGAATACTATATTGGCTTCTTCTGAAGCGCCTTTTGAAGTAGTTCCTCCAGAAGGGGAGAAAACACCTTATGTCATTCTAATGGTTGGTGTGAATGGTGTGGGTAAAACGACAACCATTGGGAAATTGGCGAAAAAGCTGCAAGCAGACGGTAAAAAAGTGATGTTGGCGGCGGGCGATACTTTTAGAGCCGCTGCTGTAGAGCAATTACAGGTGTGGGGTGAACGGAATCAAGTGCCTGTTGTGGCACAGCAAACAGGCTCAGATTCCGCCTCTGTTATTTTTGACGCAATCGAATCGGCTAAAGCAAAAGGTTGCGATGTTGTTATTGCTGATACGGCGGGACGACTACAAAATAAAAGTAATCTAATGGCTGAGTTAGAGAAAGTGGTTAGGGTAATGAAAAAGCTTGATAAAACGGCCCCGCATGAAGTGATGTTAGTGCTTGACGCAGGTACTGGCCAAAATGCCATGAGTCAAGCTCAGCTATTTAAAGAAGCGGTGAACGTTTCTGGTATTACGCTAACTAAGCTGGATGGGACGGCTAAAGGCGGCATTATTTTTGCGATTGCCAAAGAGCTTGATATCCCCATTCGATTTATTGGTGTTGGCGAGCAAATTAATGACTTGCGGCCTTTTTGCGCTACAGAATTTGTGGATGCTTTATTTGAGTAAACTGCTTTGTTCTGAGATACATCTTCTAAAATAACGATTGGAAAATGTACTTTAAGAAACAAATGTATTTAAAGAAAAAATAGAGACTTTCTCTCAATAGGAATAAAGCTTTGGACATTGAATTTCAGCGTGTAGGTAAAAAATATGAGAGTGGTCAGGAGGCGTTAAGCCAGGTCAGCTTTCATTTACAGCAAGGTGAAATGGCATTCCTTACTGGTCATTCTGGCGCAGGAAAAAGTACGTTATTAAAACTCATGATGATGATTGAGCGTCAAAGTTCAGGCAATATTATGGTGGATGGAGTTGATCTACAAACACTAAGTAAAGCGGCTATACCAGAACATCGACGTCGAGTTGGTGTTGTTTTTCAAAATCATCAGTTATTGTTTGATCGCAGTGTTTTTCAGAATATAGCCTTGCCTTTGCAAGTGGCAGGCGCAGATCATGATCAAATTGGTAAGCGAGTACGTGCCGCTTTGGATAAGGTTGGTTTGTTGGATAAAGAGAAATATAACCCAATGGCTTTATCGGGTGGCGAACAACAGCGTATAGGCATTGCACGAGCGGTAGTGAACAAACCACAATTGCTATTAGCCGATGAACCTACCGGCAATCTTGACCCTAAACTGTCTGCTGAAATCATGAATCTCTTTCAAGAGTTTAATCGAGTAGGCGTTACTGTTTTGGTTGCTAGCCATGACTTAACGCTCATTGCACGTATGCGTCATAGAGTATTGACACTTAGTCATGGGCGCATGGTAAATGACGGAGGTTTTAATTAGATGTCTAAACGACCTTTACCTTCTAATCAAAGAGGTGCAACTCGACAAACGGTTAAGCCCACCATAAAGGCGACTAAAACGTCTCACAGTTCTATTAGTATGAGTCGCTACTTTCGCCAGCACCAAGATGTGCTAACGGAAAGTTTCGTGAGATTGTTGAGTGCTCCTTTATCAAGCTTTATGACGCTCATGGTGATTGCGATTGCATTATCTCTACCTGGTGGTTTGTACGTGATGTTGAAAAATGTGCAATCTGTTACAGATCAATGGGAGCAGCAATCTATTATCAGTTTATATTTATTCGCTGAGCTGGAAGACACAGAGGCGCTAGCGTTGTCGCATAAGCTGTCTAGTCGTAATGACGTGGTGTCAGTGAGTTATATATCAAAAGAAGAGGGTTTGAGAAACTTTGAAGAAGTGAGTGGTTATGAGCAAATACTATCGTCATTACCAGAAAACCCTTTGCCAATAGTGCTACAAGTTACACCTAAAGAGTTGGTGGATTTATCTACTTTATTCATATTAGAAGGTTTAAGAACAGAGTTAGAAGCATTTGGTGGGGTCGAGTATGCTGAACTTGATGCACAATGGTTGCAAAGGTTGGCCAGCTTTTTAAATTTTGGGCAACGTTTTATTTATGCGTTGTCTACATTATTAGTTGTTGCTGTGCTTTTGATTGTTGGTAATACGATTCGAATGGCTGTTGAAAGTCGTCGTGAGGAAGTATTAGTAATGAAGTTAATAGGCGCAACGGATGCCTATATAAGACGTCCATTTCTCTACATGGGTTTTTGGTTTGGTATAGTAGGCGGTTTATTTGCGGCGATTTGTATTCTCATTGTTAGTTTTTGGGTAAGTGGCCCTGCGACACAATTAATTGCACTGTATCATAGCGATTTTGAGCTACAATCTTTTGACTTATACGAGATTTTTCTTTGTTTAGTGATCAGTTCTGTAGTTGGTGTGCTAGGATCATGGATTGCGGTAAATCGTCATATAACGGAAATAGAGTTACAATAATGCTTAATTAATGCGCATTTCGTCATATTTAATGCGCAACTTTATTGATAGTATTTGGTCATACTTAACGAATGTTTTTTAATTTGAGGTACATAGAGATGGGTAAAGCTCTGCAACCAGTTGATATGATGATTCCAGGCCAAAACTTGGAGTCTTACATTCAAGCAGTAAGCAAAATTCCAATTTTGACAGCGGAAGAAGAACGTAAGCTGGCTGAACGTCTTTATTACGAAGAAGATTTAGAAGCAGCGAGACAGCTAGTTATGTCTCACTTGCGTTTTGTTGTGCATATCGCTAAAAGTTATTCTGGATATGGCTTGAATCAAGGTGATTTGATTCAAGAAGGAAATGTTGGCTTGATGAAGGCGGTAAAACGGTTTAATCCAGAAGTTGGCGTTCGCTTAGTCTCTTTTGCTGTACATTGGATTAAAGCTGAAATTCATGAATTCATTCTAAAAAATTGGCGCATTGTTAAAATCGCGACAACAAAAGCACAACGGAAAATGTTTTTTAATCTTCGAAGTGCAAAGAAGACTCTTTCTTGGTTTAGTAATGCAGAAGTTGAATCAGTGGCTGAAGCGTTAGGTGTTACGCCAGCGGTTGTTCGTCAAATGGAAGGGCGTATGAGTTCTCATGATGCAACGTTTGATGCGTCAACTGATGAGGATGATGAAAGTGCTTTTAAAGCGCCTGCTAATTACTTAGAAGATCATAGATATGATCCGGCTATGCTTCTAGAGGAAGGTGATTGGGAAGGTGATTCTAATCGTCGACTGGAGGAGGCGATGTCAACTTTGGATGGGCGTAGTCGAAATATACTTGTTCAGCGTTGGCTGTCAGATACAAAATCTACATTACATGATTTAGCTGATGAATATGGTGTGTCTGCGGAGCGTATCCGACAGCTTGAAAAAAATGCAATGAAGAAAATCAGATTGGCTATGGGCGAAGGACAATTTGTTTAAATGTCTTTGTTTTGCTAAAAGAAAGCCTAGTCAGTCAAATAGTTAATAGTAAAAAGCCCAACTCTTCCTGAGTTGGGCTTTTTGTGTTTTTGAGTGTTCATTGTTTAGTAATCATACTGTTGTGAATGTTTGTTGTACGATTTTGGTTTTTTATGTGTGTTTTTTCATTTTTATTGAATAAAGTTGACTAAAGTACTTGCGTAAAAAGCTGTTGGGGGTATTATACGCCTCCACTGACAGGGGGTAGCGAAACAAAGTTACTGAGTACTGTTGGTATGCTCTTTA
>Ga0308007_10001416_pt1 | contig 10556 bp, 17 predicted proteins | sample Neamet71_FD_203152 | JGI IMG/M metagenome (GOLD analysis project Ga0308007, IMG submission 203152) | Marine microbial communities from water near the shore, Antarctic Ocean - #71 | ecosystem: Environmental > Aquatic > Marine > Unclassified | place: Southern Ocean | collected 2014-06-07
ACCAGCTTCTACAGTTGTATCTCCGTAGGTAGCACTTGTTCCTGCTTCTGCACTTACTCCTGCTTCTGCCATAGCTGCGGCAGTTGTGTCAGTTACTTCTGTACCTGCACTTGTGCCGACGTTAAGTTCAGCATGTGCTTCTGTGTTTTGATCTTCGCTCATAATTTATCTCCTGTGATTAATGATATTTTATTTGTTCATTTTAGCAACAGCAGCATCATAGTCTTCTTGACTTACAACGCCTTCGCTTAATAAACGTACCCTATTTACTTCGTGTGCTGCCTGTGTGTCTTCTTTCGATCCGCCAAAGTAAGGTACGCAATGTCCTTCTTCTGTCATTATCTCAGTTACTTTCTTTGTTTCGCCGTTGTACTCTACTTTAAAGTCTCCTAAAATACGTCCAAACTTACCTTTCATGTCTTCGCCATGCTTGTCTTCAGTAGTAATAAGTTTACCACCATTCTTCATAAGTTCTTTTAAACGTGCTTTAGCTGCTTCGCCGAATACGTCTTCCACTCTATCACTTGTGCGTGACTCAGGAGTATCAATACCCATAATGCGCACACGCTCGTCCTTTAGTGCTACCCCAAAGCCTAAATCAATGTCTACATCTACCGTGTCACCATCGACTACTTTTACTACAACTACGTCATATTCGTTATTTTGCATTCTTAAACTCCATCCCCATTTATTTAACTGCTAGTATTTATTAAATTTTAGTCACAAAAAAGGCCGCATAAAGCGACCCTTATCTGTTATTATGTAATTTTACTTAGAAGTTAAACGATGCTACGAACTTAATCTCTTCTCGCTTTTTTGCGTTAAAGTCATATGAAGCTAGTGCTTCTAACTCTAACTGTGCAGTAGCAAAGTATGATAATCCAAGATCCAATGTTGGTGCATGATCTAACTCATCGTCAATCATTAGTTTGTTTGTGTTGTCCCAAACATTTAACTTTGTGCCTAGTGTTACTGTAAAGTCCTCTGCGAGACCTGTGTATGTAATTACAGGATTAATTGTCATTGCAGTAGTTGCGGCATCCCACTTATGGGTTGTTACTACTTCTGTATTTATTGATGTATTAGGTGCTATTACAGTTTCTGCAAGTGCGGATCCTGCAAAGAATGTTGTGGCTAGTGCCAAAAATAGTGTACGCATTTATTATAGTCTTTCATGTTTGTATATATCGAGCTTCATGCTCACCCTATTACTTATCTAGATAAACATAACTCTAGTATTTTGTGGGCAGATTTGCGAGCCACAAAAAAAGAGTGTTACAATGTTGCAACACTCCTTCAATGTAAAAACATGTTATATATTACCAGCTAAAAAGACTTTTCCAAAATCCTTTAGGCTTTTCAACAGGCTTTTGCTCTGCTGATATTCCTGCAATGTCAGCAATTACTTGTTCAGCTTCGATTGCTATTGCTTTTTGTTTTGCTTTGTTAACTGCTTCGACTTCTTTAGCTTCTATTGATGCATCAGTAATAACTGGCTTCTTCTTAGACAGTTTAAGTACTTCTTTAACTAGCTCGTCTTTCTTTTTACGCCTATCAATGTCAACTCCGTAACTTGCTAATGCAAACGCTTCTAACTTTAATTTTGAAAGTTTAGATAAACTTGCAGCAGTAACTTTGGTAACAGGTCCTGCGGGTATTGCTTTTTCCTTTGCCATCTTTGTATCTCCTCTCTCATTGTAATGTGATTGTTGATTAACTACTACGTTTATTTATCAGTGTTATTTATTTCTAATACATTTCCTGGTGCAATCATAATACCTATATAAATTTAATTGTTCCAGCTTGCCTATGTGCAAGGGTTTGACCTCGGTCAAAGTACCACGGATCTAAGTTTAAATTTTTAGCAGTCTTAGTTGCTTCTTCTAATGTTTTGCAAGTAGTAACATTAATGTCGCCGCCTACAGTAATTTTCCAAACTTTTGTGCCATCTATTCGTATTTGTTCATGTACACGATAATCGTTTCTTTTTGACGAGTGCATTTATTTGCCTTCCTTGGCTTGTTTCTCTATTTTAGTTAATTTGTTATTCCATGATACATTACTAATACCAAGTTCGTTTGGCATCGGCTTTGTTTTACCTTTAGTAATCTTACCGCCTTTGTTTAAGAATTCGTCAATCATTGCTTGATCAGTTTTTGGCTTAGGTTGACTTGACATTGACATTATACTACTGCCTTTCTGTTGAGGTAAAAGAATGCAACCCGAAGGTTGCATTCCTGCTATGTTTGGTAACAAGGTCTAACTACCCCGTAACAGCCTTAGGCTGCTAATGCGAAATTTTCATTTGCGTTTATAGTTTTCGTTCGCGATAACCGTGCTTACATCCGGGTAACTCCACTCATCTAATAGTTCGCCAATCGATCCCAACTCTACCCCATCATAAACACACCCTTCAACTTGTAACCAACCTGCTCTTCCAGGATGTGCTTATGGTGGAGTAGCCGGGATTCGAACCCGGGTCTTGCTCGCCGTTCAACTTGTTTCAACGTTACATACTATTTATAACACGTTTAACTAAACATGTCAAGTTCTTTTTCTGCTTTTGTCTTTGTTTTTTTAGATTCTGGACGGATAGGTTCTAGCCATGTATCAGCAATGTATGCTTTAGGACTTGGGCCGAACAGTATCGTAATGTCGTCTCCGTCTATCCACCAGAAATGATCTGTTACTGGGCATTCGCATGGCATGCCTCTAAATTCAAATTGTTCCTTCTGTTCAAATCTACCAATGTATTCAGCTACCTTTACAACTCTTCCGATGTTGTCTGGATTAACTGAATGAATAATACGAGCATAGTCGCCAAGTTTACATTTCATAGTTTTACCATTTTTGCGACATAGTCCTATTAAGTTGTTGTTGGCTTCTAAGTGCATCCATAATCCTGCTACATGCACTAATATTTTTATCAGCTAGTATAGGAGCATAACTACTCTTTCTTGATTTTGACTGGAACTCCTTAGTTATAATCTTTAGCATAAAATCTAAATCTTCTTCGCTTAACGATTGTAGTTTACTTTTGGACATACTCTTGCTCCCAAGCTTTTTCAAAGTCTACTCTGCAATTGTCTCTGGATTCGTTATTGCCCCAAAGTCTTTTAAAGTAGCTGTCGTACATACTTATAACATCCTCATTTGAGTATTCACTAGGAATGAGATGACCTTTAACTTGCCAGAACATAAAGTTTGCTTCCTTAATATCACAAGGAATAAAATTACTATATGAGTTTAAATTACGTACAATATCTTTCATAATGTATTTACAACTTACTTACATGTTATGCGCTAACATCAGTCTTTGTTAGGCTCTTCTTGCTTAGGCTTTTTCTTGCGTCCGTAAAAGCCGCCAGTTACTTCTGTTGTTTCGCTGCGCTTGCCGTACGGTACCTGTTCGATCTTTCCACCTTTAGCTAAAAATTCATCCATAGCTTTTTCGGTATCTTTATCTCGTTCGCGTGGACTAGGGTTCATCGACATAATATTCCTTTTTGTGTTTAGTTTTCTTATTTACTGTTGGGTTGCGAATCTTGAAAGATTTCTCTCGTTCGATTCGCGGTTGATATTGTTTAGGCTTTTGAGGAGCCCTGTAAGACTTATTCGACACTTTACCAAAATCCTAATAGTCTTCCGTTGCCAACGATTATCATTGAGCATGTTGTAACATGCAGTAGCACCCAAGTAGTTCTTATGAGTGCTACTGCATCTGCTCTGTCATCATCGTCATATGCTTTTGTTCCTATGGCTTTACACCAATATTCCCACATATGACTAGCCATTACATGTTGTTTTTGCGTTCTTGAATTTCTGCTCGCCGACCTTTAGTCAACTTACCTAAGTCCCCAAGTGCGCCACGAGCGCGGGTTGCTGCTGCTTTAACAGACTTTGTTTCCCATGCTTCGTGTTCTACCAGATATGCATTAAATGCTTCAACAATTTGTTCATGTTGTGTTTGTTCGCTCATATATTTTCTCCTGTAATATGATTATATATTTCCTTCCAGTTAACTACCTTAGTCATACCATCTGGAAGTGTGTCATGCATGTTAAATCCATGCTCAATCAGTATTGCTGACAAACCTAAGTTGTGTCCTAATACTGCGTTTTCTAGTTTGTCTTCGACCCAGTACAATCCTGTATCTTTATAAGGTGCAAGGGCATCGTCCTTTGCTGCACCTGTATCTAAACAAACTAGTTCTTCGAAAGCTGTTTTTCCAAACAGTTTTTCTAAGTTCATCATACGAAGTTGTCCTGCATTTTCATCTAAAGATAAAGATGTAATGCAACGGAATACATATCCGTGTTCTTCGTGTAGCCGCTTAACATAATATACAGCGTCACGCAATGCGGGCAAGAACCCCATTGCAGCACTTTCGTTAAACTGCTTAATTAATTTGTGTCCTTGATTATTGGAAATGTTAAAACGCTCGCCAATGTTATACATTACATTGCCGCCTTCAACTTGTGTGTAACCATGTTGTTGCATCCAACATGTAAAAGCATACTCCCAATTTAGTAGAACGCCATCTGCGTCTGTGAGTATTACCTTGTTTAAATCTTTTCTCATACTGCCTCTTCCTGCCTAAGTTTATATTATGTGTATATGATAACATAAAAAGACAAGGATGTCAACCGTTTTAGTTATTGCGGTCCGCTATAGAAAGGAAAGCCATTTGCTGTAAGTACAGCCTTATATTGCTCAAATTGTCCAGTATAACTGCCATTAGGTCCCCATGAACGCTTAGGTCCTATATCTAGATGTAAAAAATTTGAATAACATCCGATGCCAGTAAATCCTGCATTAATTGCCTTTTGGATCATATCCATACGGATTTGAGAACTAGTTGATCCCCACTGAATATCTACTGCTTTGCGTGTTATATGCAAGCTCTCTGAAGCTCCGCCTACACTAGCATTGAATTCGGTCGATCTATGCGCACTGACTAAAACAAGAGGTCTGCCTAAACTAGATGCAAGTTCTACTAAAGCGTTCCATGTAGCTGTTGTTACTCGTGGATTAACATGTGGTGGTACCACAATCCACGATGACACTAATCTTGTGACGCCTTGATCGTAAAATGCGTCTGCACCTACTGCTGCATCTGAGCCTGGCGCTGCCATGGCACCATCTTGTCCTGTTATCGGACTAGTTCCATCTCTTGTGCCGCCACCAAACTGTTCTAATGCTTCATAAGTATTTGGGTTCTCTCCTAACGCTATTAAATCTGCTTGTCCTGAGATAATAGATCTCGCCTGTGCATCAGTTATCCCAACAGAATCTGCTATTCCTAAAGCAGTTGTTATTCCACCTGGAATATCTTCGCCGTTTACAAATACAGTTGTTGACATTGGTACATTGCTGTGTGTTATTCCTGGCATTATGACGGTCCGTAATCTGTTGCTGGAGCTGGTGTAGCTGCGGCTGTAGCTGATGTTTTTTGTGCATCTATCGTTTTAGCTACTATTTTACCAGTTGCTGGATCTATTAAGTCCGAGTTTGGATTTGCATTTTGTGATGCAGTTTGACCAACTGGTCTTGCAAAAGGCCACCTTTTCTTTGGAGCAGATGCATTTGGAATACCATCTGGCGGACCTGGAGGTGCACCTGCAACAATAAGTCCAGTTCCTTCATTATCAAAGCCTAGTTGTGCGCCCAGCGCAAACGGTAGTACTACTGTGGTTGTTCCGCGGAGACCATCGTCTGGTCCTACTACGCCTGCTGCTTCCCAATAATATTGTCCGCTAACTCTTATTAATACTTTTAAGTCTGCTGGATCTTCTGTAACGCCTAGTGCTGTTAATATTGTTGCTCGTTCTGCTGTTAAGTTAGCATTACTTTCGCCACTGGCTGCTGCAACTGCTGCACCATTCGGCAAGGTACCGGCTACAATAATATCAGCAACTGCTGATGCTGTATTTCCTTGTGCCGAACTCATACTTACTGCAAGAAGTGCTCGTTGGAAGTCGTTTAATACTTCACTAGTTACAATACCTGATTCTGGATCAGATTGTAACTTCTGTAACAATCTAATGTCATCACGTATTCCAGTTAGTGCTGTAATAATCCGGTTGTATTCCGGAGTCATGTCTAAATGTTGATATGGTGCTGGCATTACGCTATATTATCCCGTGTTTGCATTAAGTCTGCTAGATAAACTGGAGCTCTGGCTGTCTTTGTTGGCTTTGATCCGCCCCAGTATCTGTTAGGCAATACGCCTGATATAATTCCTGCTTGTTGTCCTTTCCAAGCAATGTCAACATGTATGTTGCCATCGCCCATATAACCGTTACCCATACCAATTGCTGTTGCTCCTGCATCTTTACAAGCTTGTGCAAATTTTAGCATGATAGCAAGGTCTGCTTGTTTGTTTGTATATAAGCGTGTTTGACTATCTACTTTACCGTTCATTAATCTAACGTCAGCAGCATAACCTTTGTCATGTCTGTTTGAGCCTGTGCGATTTACGCCGTTGATGCCGCCTTCTTTAGCAGGAACTTGTCCTCCGCTTGTAATAACTACGTTAACTGATGCTGCTTGTGCGGCTGATTGTAATATATTAAATAGCTCTGTTTGTATTGGTAAATTACGCTTCGGTCCCATACTATAAATTACATTGCCTTTAGCTGTACCGTTAGTAAGTGGGATTTGATTTAGTGGCACACTGCCTTCATAGTATACGTTGCCGTCTTGGCCGGTAATAGCAGTAGATGTACCTCCTCCATAGTCCGCAGATTGAGCGTTAGTAGATGATCCACTTACAAATGATCCGCTTCCAGCATTACGTATTGCATTATAGTTTGCAGAAGATGTAACGCCTAAATTTGTAGGATTGCCTACTTCTGCATTAACCATATCAAGTAATCCTGATTGCTGTAGATTAATATAATCTTTTGCAGCTTTGGCAATGTTAGCAGGATTGTTTGCTACATTATCAGCTTCTCTTTGATAGATACCTTTGCTTCTATCTTCACCACGGTCTGTGATAATACGCAAGTCTACTTGTATATTTTCAAATAGTGTTGCAATCTCATCAAGACATGCTTTGTGTGCGAGGTCAAAGTCAACGTGTACATGGTCGGCAGGCGCTGAGCCCGGATCGGTATCAATGTCCGGATGGTTAACAGTAGTCTTACCTGTTCCTTCTGCTGCACTATTTTCAAATACATTTGCGCCTGCTAATGACATTTACTTTCCTCGTATTATACTACTATATTTATCCTAGTATTAAGGCTGTAATTGAATACCACTAGTAGTCTGCACATATTGTGCTGCAATGTCTTCTTCTGTTTTTGCAACACAACTTACTGTAGATGATAATATGTGAAACTTCGATGTAGCCTTAACGCTGTACATGTACGGCGCAAGTCCTAATCCTTCAGCTTGCATAACCAATACCATCGGCTTACTTAACGTAAACTTGGTTGATGTTTCTTCATCAAGACGAGCAACTATCTCTTCGCCTGAACTTAGTTTTAGAGACACTGTGTCTCCAGGTTTGTATGTTGATTCAATTAACATTATAGTGAGTGTCCTGTTCCGTTATAGTTAGTGTCTTCTAAATATTCGCCTAGCTTATCGTAGCCGCCAATATTTGTGCCATGTATTTTAATTTGTGGAAATGTGCGAGCGCCTGGAAATTGTTCTAACACATCTTCACGGTTAAAATCTGTACCTAATTGCTTATAGGTATACTTTAATTGTTGTCGTTCGCATAGTGCTTTTGCTTGATCGCAAAACGGACATTGAGGTTTACCCCAAATTTCTATCATAAACTAAATCCTTTAAATGTGTCTTCTCCGACATCTTGTTTTGTTCCGCCACTTACGTAGCTTGTAATTTCTGTTTCCTGTGGTGCTACTTGTACTTCAGCGCCTGAAATCCAAGACTGTGTCCACGGTAGAGGATTGCCTTTAACAGTATAAGGACATTTTAGTCCTACGGCTGTCATACGCTTTGCTGCAATCCATTCAATGTAGTCACTTAATAGTTGTGTATTCAGACCTATCATTGATCCATCTTTAAACAAATAGTCTGCCCATTGCTTTTCTTGGTCAACTGCTTCAACAAACATAGCAATACATTCTGTTTCTGTTTCTGCTGCAATTTTAATAAAGTCTGGATCATCTGTTTTTAGAATCTTTAAAAGCATTTGTGTACTTGCTAAGTGTAAGTTTTCATCACGAGCAATTAGCTTAATAATTTTAGCATTGCCTTCCATCTTCTTCATTTCAGCAAACGCCCAACTGCATGCAAAGCTTACGTAGAATCTTACACCTTCTAGGATGTTAACACTTGTAAGCGTGAGCCATAGCAGTTTCTTTAGGTGGTACAAGTCGACAACAATTGTCTTGCCGTTTACTTTATGTGTACCTTCTCCTAACAAATTATACCAGCTACTAAGTTCAATCAAGTCATCATAGTACTTTGATATATCTCCAGCACAATCTACAATTTCGCCAATACTCATTAGCTCGTCAAAGATTTTACTTGGGTTATTATATACATTGCGGATAATATGTGTGTATGAACGGGCGTGGATAGTTTCACTAAATGTCCACGTTTGAATCCAATTTTCAATCTCAGGCAAACTTACAATAGGAGTAAATGCTTCTACTGGAGCACGACCTTGTACACTATCAAGTAGGATCTGACGCTTTAAATTTGCTGTAAAGATATGCTTTTCGTGTTCTGTTAGCCCTTTAAAATCATTACTATCTTTAGTAACATCTACTTCTTCCGGGCGCCAGAAGAATCCTAACTGCTTATCAGTTAGTTTGTCAAAACTTTTATACTTCAGTGTATCGTAACGCTGAATTGTCGGGCCTCCCGAAGGATCAAGGAAGGCTGTTACCTTTGTATGATCTGCTGTGTTATTAATATCAAAAACGCTCATTAATGTCTTACCCTTGTTAAATTGACTCTTACACTATAGTAACACGCCCTGATTGGCGTGTCAAGTGTTATCTTACTTATATGTGACAAGATTCGCATTCATCATCATCTATGTCTGCTTGTGGAAGTTCTTCCATCATCTTGCTTACATCTACTTCGCCTTGCCCGTCATTAGTATTGAAGTAGTACAACTGCTTGCCACCTAGCTTGTAGAACATTAACAAGTGCTGTAACATTGTACTCATTGGAATCTTTTCATCTTCGTAGAATGCAGGGTTGTAGCTAGTGTTAACACTAATACCTTGATCAATATATTTCTGTAATACAGCCATAATTTTCAAGTAGCCTTCTGGGGACTTCTGATCCCATAACAAGTCATATTTGTTCTTTAAACGCTTAAACTCTGGAACAACTTGCTTTAGTACACCATGCTTACTTTGCTTCACTGATATAAGTGAACGCGGAGGTTCAATACCATTTGTGGCATTAGCAATTTGTGCTGAGGTTTCACTAGGCATAAGTGCCATTAGTGTTGAGTTACGAATGCCTGTTGTTTTAAGTTGCTTGCGCAACCCAGTCCAATCCATGCGTTCAACATGCGGAACCAATTCATCTAAGGATTTCTTATACGTCTGGTTAGGTGTAATACCGTGCCCGTACTTTGTTTCCATATTACCAGGAATAGCGCCTTTCTCTTCTGCTAAATCTGCACTTGCTTTAATTAAGTAGTAACTCCATGCTTCAGTCCATTCATCAACTAGAGCTAGACCATCTGCGTTAATGTCTTGATAATTAAGATCATTTTTCGCGAGCCAGTAAGCAAAGTTTATAATGCCGACGCCAAGGGGTCTACGCTTCTCTGTGCTTAGTTGTGCTGCAAGTATTGGATAGTTTTGGTAACTTAGCAACGCATCTAGTCCACGCACTGCAAGACGGCATATGCGCTCAAAGTCTGCTGGAGTTTTAATATTGCCCCAGTTGGTTGCACTTAGAGTACACAAACTAATTTCTCCTTCAGGATCATTTAGATCTGAAAGCGGCTTAGTAGGCAATGTAATCTCTGCACACAAGTTACTCATTCTAATAGGAGCAAGGTCTGGAAGGAAGCTTCCGTGTTCATTTGCATTATCTACATTTTGTAAGTAAATACGTCCAGTGTTTTTCCGTTCTTCCATAAACGCACTAAACAAATCACTTGCTTTAACTGTCTTCTTGCGTAGTTTTGTATTGCGCTCTGCTCGTTCGTATAACTCTTTGAACTTGTCTTGGTCTGCAAAAAATGCATCGTACAATCCTGGAACATCTGCAGGCGAGAACAAAGTTATATCGCCGCCAGATAACAAACGTTCATACATTAGTTTATTAAACTGTACACCGTAGTCCATATGACGTACACGATTCTCTTCTGTACCTTTATTGTTCTTCAACACTAGCATATCTTCTGCTTCGTAGTGCCAAATTGGATAATAGATAGTGGCTGCGCCACCACGTACACCACCTTGACTACATGACTTTACTGCTGATTGGAAATGCTTGTAGAACGGAATGATACCTGTGTGATATGCGTCACCTTTACGTATAGGAGAACCAATAGCACGTATGTTGCCTCCTCCGATACCAATGCCTGCTTTTTGGGAGACATACTTTAC
>Ga0308007_10001418_pt1 | contig 10551 bp, 7 predicted proteins | sample Neamet71_FD_203152 | JGI IMG/M metagenome (GOLD analysis project Ga0308007, IMG submission 203152) | Marine microbial communities from water near the shore, Antarctic Ocean - #71 | ecosystem: Environmental > Aquatic > Marine > Unclassified | place: Southern Ocean | collected 2014-06-07
ATGCTCGTGTCTGTTAGCAAAGAGCGATAGTGAGTGGCCATATCCATTTGGGCTGGATGACCTCTTACTTCATGTATTCGTTTGTCAAAAGGCTGGTGTGAACCTCTAGCCGCTTCCGTAGTCATCAAGCCAATAACTGTTGCCGCGTTAAGACAGGTCTCTGCATTAAACAAACCTTGCAGGGCAAGGGCTGTGGACGCCTGAGTCCCATTAAGCAAAGCCAGCCCCTCTTTTGGTGCCAGGGACACCGCCTTAAGGCCAGCAATGTTGAGTGCCTCTCCCGCCGAAATCAACTCCCCTCTATAAGTAGCTTCTCCTTCCCCAAGAAGAACCGCACTCATGTGTGCAAGTGGTGCTAAATCACCAGAAGCACCAACTGACCCCTTTATTGGAATACAAGGATAAATCTCTTTATTGATTAAGGTGATCAGCGCTTGGATCAATTCAAAGCGAATGCCAGAATTTCCTCGAGAAAGCGCATTGACTTTTAGTAGCATAAGCAATCGAACGGTAGACGCGTCCATGAGCTTGCCAATACCAGCTGCATGAGACAGGACGATACTACGTTGCAATACTTCTAGTTCACTAGCATCAATTTTTGTATTAGCCAGCAAGCCAAAGCCCGTATTAATCCCATAGACGACTAACTCATCTATTATCACCTGATTAACGACGTTCGTAGCCTTATCCACCGCATCCTGACAAGCGGGATCTAATTCAATTTTACAAGGTGCAAGATGTATTAATTTAAGGTCATCTAAGCTTAGATGACCGGGTCTAATTGTGATCATTTCCATATTTGTAATCCTTGCAACTTGGGTTTGCTAAAATTCAAGACTCATTAAAACCTAGTGCTTTTTCTCAAGCATTGGTAGATCTAAGCCTTGCTCTACTGCACAGTCGATAGCTAGGTCATATCCTGCATCCGCATGGCGCATAACACCCGTTGCGGGGTCATTCCACAGCACCCGACTAATTCGCCTCCCAGCATCTTCACTACCATCACAAACGATTACCAATCCAGCATGTTGACTAAAGCCCATTCCAACCCCTCCACCATGGTGCAGACTTACCCAGGTAGCACCGCTAGCTGTACTGAGCAAGGCATTCAATAGCGCCCAGTCTGAAACGGCATCTGATCCATCTTTCATCGCCTCAGTTTCACGGTTGGGAGATGCAACCGAGCCGGAATCCAAATGATCACGTCCAATGACAATTGGCGCACTCAATTCACCATCAGCCACCATTTGGTTAAATGCTGCGCCAACTCGAGCACGATCTTTCAATCCGATCCAGCAGATTCTCGCAGGCAAACCTTGAAATTGTATTTTGTCCCGAGCCATATCCAACCAATTATGTAGTTGAGGGTTATCAGGGATAAGCTCCTTTATTTTTGCATCTGTTTTATAGATGTCTTCTGGATCTCCAGAAAGCGCGACCCAGCGAAAAGGCCCAATTCCTTCGCAAAAAAGAGGACGTACATAGGCAGGCACAAAACCTGGAAAATCAAATGCATTATCAACCCCTTCTTCCATGGCCATTTGTCTGATGTTGTTACCGTAATCCAACACGGCCGAGCCCAATTGTTGGAATTTCAACATGGCCCTAACCTGCTTTGCCATTGAAATTTTTGCCGCTTTTACAACAGCCTCAGGTTCAGAATTTCTTTTTATTTCTGCTTCTGACATAGACCAGCCACTGGGAAGATAACCATTTAATGGATCGTGGGCACTCGTTTGATCTGTAACAACGTCTGGCTTAACGCCTCTATCTGCAAGTTGTTCGAATAAGTCAGCCGCATTGCCAAGTAAGCCGACACTTAAAGGCTTTTTGTCATCACAAGACTGCTCGATTAAACTCAAAGCATGATCAAGATCATCTGCTTTGCAATCTAGATAACCGCTCTTTATTCTCATATCTATACGAGATTCATCAACCTCAATGGCAAGCATTGAGTATCCTGCCATCGTTGCCGCTAGTGGCTGAGCGCCGCCCATTCCCCCCAAACCTCCCGTTAGAATCCAGCGCCCTGCTGCACTGCCAGAAAAATGTTTATTAGCAACGGCGAAAAATGTTTCGTATGTGCCCTGAACAATGCCCTGAGATCCAATGTAGATCCATGATCCAGCCGTCATTTGGCCGTACATCATGAGACCAGCCTTATCGAGTTCATTAAAATGCTCCCAAGTGCTCCATCTAGGGACAAGATTCGAATTCGCAATTAGCACTCTTGGTGCATCAGCATGCGTTTTGAATACACCAACTGGCTTCCCACTTTGAACCAACAGAGTTTCATCAGCTTCTAAGCGCTTCAGGCATTCAACTATTTTGTCATAGGATTCCCAATTTCTGGCTGCACGGCCAATGCCTCCATAAACAATCAGTGACTCTGGATGTTCTGCAACTTCCGGATCAAGGTTGTTCATCAACATTCTTAGAGGTGCTTCTGTTAGCCAACTTTTGGCAGATAATTCAGTCCCGCGACTCGCCCTTATCACTCGGCTGGTATCTGTTCTTGTACCCATTTTTGAAACGGAATTACTTTCTGGCATAATCATCACCCTAAAATGTTAAGTGTCCACCTAGTCGATACTTATCGCCTGGGTGATAGAGATAGGCAACACTGACAATGCCTCTCTTACACCAAGTGCGTCTTGTTATCTTTAAGCAGGGATAATTTGAATTGAGGGCCGAGACAATATTATCGTCTGGCAAGACAGCTTCAACTACGTGATCAGCTTCTGTTAACGGTGCAACCTTCGAGAGATAAGCATTTGGCGTCTGATCCAAGAAATTTTGTTGCAGATAATCCGGCGCAAATTTCGGGTTAATATATCGATCTTCATACTGCACCGCTATATCATTTTCACGGTGAACCAAACAACTGTGATAAACCGCAGAATCAATCGGCACATCCAGCAATACCGCGAGGCTCTTATCAGGGATTACCGACTGCACATCTATCACCTGACCAGAATATTGATGTCCACGACTGGCAATTTCATCAGCAATATTGCGTATTTCTAAGAGTGAACTCATGGGTCTAAGGTCGGCAACAAAGGTGCCTAAGCCTTGACTTCGTACGAGTACTCCCTCAGAACAGAGATTGTCAATGGCTTTACGAGCTGTCATACGACTCACCGAAAACTTTACGGCAAGTTCATTCTCAGAATAGATTTTCTCTGAAGGCTCCCAGATTCCTCGTTCTATCTGATCAGTGACAAAGTCTTTAATAGTGAGATATCTTGCTTGCACCAGAAACTCCTTCAGTTGAGACCGTCAGTTTACTGATTCACTTATTACTTGTCTACTCCTGTATATACAAGTAAGCTTATTTTCAAACCCAGAGGTCTAGAGCACGAGATGCAGAACTTAGAATCTGAGCAAGTAGACACACTCATTTATAACGTCCGAATAGCCACAATGTCTGGCGAGAACCTCTCTGCGCCTACAGATGCTTCAGCGATTGCTATCTCAAATGGAAAGATTGTCTGGATGGGGAAGTCTGGGGATGATTGCCCTCCAGCGAAGGCCCGTTTTGATGGCGAGGACCAATGGCTAACACCAGGATTAATCGACTGTCACACCCACCTTGTCTATGGCGGCCACCGCGCCACTGAATTCGAAATGAAGCTAAATGGAGCCAGCTACGAAGAAATATCTCAAGGAGGTGGCGGTATCGTCAGTACCGTTTCGGCAACTCGATCTTTGGATGAAACATCACTTAGAGCAGAATCCCAGCCTCGGCTGATAAGTTTGCTCAAAGAAGGTGTAACGACTATCGAGATAAAGTCCGGGTACGGATTGGATACAGAGAATGAAATAAAAATGCTCCGTGTTGCACGAAGCCTTGAGAGAAATCATCCAGTCACCATTCGAACAAGTTTTTTGGGCGCACATGCACTTCCTCAAGAGTTCGAAAATAAAGACGACTACATACAATATCTGGTTGACGAAGTATTACCTGCGGTGCACAAGGAAGGGTTAGCAGATGCCGTCGACTTTTTTTGTGAAGGTATTGGCTTTAACCGTTCCCAGTGCGAGATTATTTGCCAAGCAGCAAAGAAACACGACCTGCCAATTAAGGGTCATGTAGAACAATTATCCAACTTGCAGGGCGCCAGTTTAGTCGCAGAATACGGCGGCTTAAGTGTTGACCATTTGGAACACTTAGATGAAGGCGATATCCCCGCCCTTAAGGCCGCAGATCTTGTGGCAGTATTATTACCCGGGGCATTTTACTCTTTAAGTGAAACCAAACTACCGCCTATCGAAGCAATGAGGGAGCACCAATTACCCATGGCGATAGCCACAGACCTCAATCCCGGTTCATCACCCATTGCCTCTTTACTCAATGTGATGAATCTCGCCTGTGTTCAATTCAAACTAACACCCTTTGAGGTTTTGTTAGGAGTTACAAGATTCGCTGCCAAGGCCTTAGGAATGGATCATCAGATAGGCCAAATACAACTTGGCTTTGATGCCGACCTTGTACTTTGGCCAATCGAAACCCCTGCCCAGCTTTGTTACGGAATGAACCTAGTCAAACCTACACTGGTTTTTAAGGCGGGAGCAGTAGTGAATGAATAATTCACCCTGGCAAGGTAGAAGCGATCCTTCCGACAATTCTCGCTGGCATCAAGTTGTAGAAGTAACAAAAAAAATAGAACCTGATAGCCATTGCATTATTGGGTTTAATTGCGACGAAGGTGTTAGGCGAAACAAAGGAAGAACTGGCGCAGCCGCGGGCCCAGATCAAATACGCAAAATGCTCTCGAATTTAATCTATCCTGGCGAAAAGCCGGTCATCGATCTGGGAAATATCGACTGCATCGGAGATTTTTTAGAAGATGCACAATCAAATCTCGCCAGCAAGATAGCGGATGTGATAAACGCAAAGTCATTACCGCTTATTCTTGGTGGTGGTCATGAAATTGCTTGGGGAACTTATCAGGGTATTAGGCAAGCACATCCAAAAGCGAAACTTGGCATAATAAATTTTGATGCTCATTTTGATCTCAGAGCACTCGAACCCTTACCCTCATCAGGAACGCCCTTTCGACAAGCAGCCCAATACGCTGAAGATAAGAACATAAATTTCGATTATCTGGTATACGGCATAAACCCCAGCGTTAACACAGAAACTCTGTTTAATTATGCCAATGAAAAAAATGTCCATTGGAAATCTGACTTAAGTATTAATAATCAACCATGGCAAAAGAGTTTCGAGGATATTGCCACCTTCTGCGAACCGCTGGATTATCTTTATATAACGGTTTGCTTGGATGTTTTCCCGGCGTCATATGCTCCTGGTGTCAGCGCACCAGCCGCCTTAGGCGTAAATCCAAATATCATTCTTCAATTACTCGATAGTCTTAGACGCCAATTCGCTTCAAAAATTCTCGCATTCGAAGTGGCAGAAATGAACCCTACATTTGATATTGACGATAGAACTGCCGGATTAGCCGCCCGACTTATTCATCAATTTACGCTAACCTAGCTTTTAAGGAGAAGCTAAATGCTCTATTTTTATCAATGGAATTAGCTCATTCATAATAACCTACAGGTAATAACGCTTTTGATGGAATTCAATCTATGAAAACTACAGAACTTGCAGAACTTGCAGAACTTGCAGAACTTGCAGAACTTGCAGAACTTGCAGAAACTAAAATAAAATATAAATATATAATAAGTTAATTATTCTTTACCCGTAATTCGTCCCTTATCAAAGGAACCCTATTATGAAGATGCTTCTTATATCAATCTTACTGTCACTCACATTATTGTCCTGTAATACAGAACAATCAGAAGAGTTACCATTACTACCGTTTGAAACCTATTTTACCCCCGATCTCTATAAAGCTGTCAGAGTTAGTCCTAATGGTAAATGGCTGGCCTATATAGCCCCCCTTGACGGTGTTGATAATTATTTTGTAGCGCCTGTTGCCAATCCTCAGAGTGGTAAAGCAGTGACCCAGGTTACAGATGGTAGCCTACGCGCGGGTGATGTTAGTGGAAATACCATGTATCGCTGGAGCAGGGATAGTAAGTACATAATATATCCAAGAGACTACAATGGTAATGAGGCTTTTGATCTCTGGGTTGTTGATATCAAAACTGGAGTAAATAGAAACCTAACACCAAATCCAGAGTTAAAAACGTCGATCCTTTCTATGAGTGATAAAAATTTTTCTGAAATTGCCATTTCAGAAAACAAGATGAGTGTACCATTTCCTAATGCCTATAAGTTGAACCTAGATACAGGTGATAAACAACTCATTATTGAATCAAAACCTGGTGTCTTTGCATATTTTGTTGATTATGACTATGAGCCTAGATTGAACCTTGCATTGAATCAAGTAGGCTCATTTGAACTGCAATCGAAAATAGCCGATGTATGGAAAAATTATCATAGTATAACGAATGAAGACAGAGGTAATTTTCTAGCAAATTTCTCCAATGAAATTATTCATATGGGAATAGACAATAAGTATTTATATGCTGTGTCCAGTAAAAACAGGGATACTAATGGTTTATTTAAATGGGATTTAGCGACTGGACAAAAAGAACTACTAGCGGAGGATACAAGTACGGATCTCAACAGAGTGATTTATGACCAGAAGACTCATCAACCCATTGCCTATGCAAGTATGTGGAAACGAACAGTTTGGCATGCACTGGATAAAACCTTGCAAGCGGAACTTGACTTTATGATGCAATATCACCCGGCCAGTGATGTACATGTTGAGAGTCAAAGTGCAGATAATAATCTTTGGACGCTTCGATTAATGGGTCCTAATAACCCAACCACTTATTATTTGTTTGATCTCAAACAAAAGAAGATGACTAAACTTTTTGCTGCCGCGCCACACTATGAATCAATGGCTCTTGCACCGATGCACCCCTATGAAATGGTATCCCCCGATGGTCTGAAATATATTTCTTATTATACTCTTCCAGTGGGAAGTGATTCAGACTCAGATGGTATCCCTGATAAACCAATGCCATCACTTATGCTGGTTCATGGTGGTCCATCCGATGAAAGGGCGCAGTATGCCTTTGGTGGATTATTGCAGTGGTTATCGAACCGCGGCTACGCCACATTTCTTGTCAATTTTAGAGGTTCAGCTGGATTTGGTAAAAAATTCATGTCAGCTCAAAATGGAGAATGGGGAGGAAAAATGCATCAGGATCTACTGGATCAAGTAGATTGGGCAGTTAACAAGGGCATAGCAGATAAAGATCACTTCGGTATTTTAGGCGGTAGTTATGGTGGTTACGCGACTTTAGTCGGTGCAACTATGACGCCTGATGTATTTGCCTGTGCTATCTCGATTGTTGGCCCTTCAACCCTGGAAAAATTTATGCCCCACTGGAATGTGGATTTGATGTCCATAACTTTGGGTGGTGACCCACGAACAGAAGAAGGGCGCAAGTTTTTGGCATCACGCTCACCTGTTAACTTTGCTCATCAGACAAAGATTCCAGTACTGGTCGTTCAGGGCGCTGAAGATGCACGTGTTCCCCAGGCTCAGTCAGATATAATAGTCGAAAAAATGCAAAACGCTGGCGCTGATGTTACCTATCTTTTATACCCTGATGAGGGACACGGAATCGTAAAACCTCATAATACAAAATCACTCTGGGGAATTTCCGAGCAATTCTTTGCTAATTGTCTTGGTGGTAGAGCAGAGCCAATTGGTGATAAGTTAGAAGGTTCCACATTGCAGGTTCCCGTAGGAGCCGACAAGGTTAAAGGTTTAGCTGAAATTCTGGCAAAAAATACAGCACCTGAATAGGTTAACTAATCTTTCTGCAGGGAATTAAATAATGACAAACTGGAATATTTCGGCGAGAGCTTCTCAACTGCACACAGACAGCATTGTCTGGGATAACCATTGTTGTATGTCTAATCTTATTGCCGGAACAAAAGAATGGGGACAGATTTATTTTCCTAGGCATAGTAGAAAATAAATCTTCCCCCTTTTATCCCATTGGCCACTACAAAACCGATAAAACGTGGTCTGATCCCCTATTCCTTTTAGCGTTGCTTCTAGTTTTACTGAAGTGGAAAAACTCTTCCCTCATGGACCGTTCCCCATATCTTAATGTCTCCAATTGTTTCTGGTGAAACCTTCAATGGATTTTCTGCAAGAACTGTGAAGTTTGCGAGCTTGCCTGGAGTAATGGAACCTACTTCCTCTTCCAATCTAAGAGAGTGAGCTGCGCCTAATGTCACAGCTCGTAGAGCCGCTTCTGCGCTGATGCGCTGCGTCGGCCCAGCTAGATTACCGCCGACTGTAATTCGATTTACTGCATTTGACATAAGTCTTAAAGGCTGGCCAGAAGCCATTGGAGTATCGGAATGCAAAGACAATGGAACTCCAGCTCGTACCACATCTCCAAGTCTTACCATTTCCTGCGCACGTTCGGCTCCTATTCCCACTTTACTGTATTGGTCAGCGAGAATTATTGGATAGAAAGGGTTTGCACTCACTTGCGCGCCTAGCCTTGCCATACGATCCACTTGGTCTGGGCGAGAAAAACCGAAATGAACGATTACCGTACGATGATCTTCACGGAAATTGCGCTGCATATTCGCGTCAAGATTATCCAGAACCATATCGAGCCCGGCATCACCGTTCTGATGAACATGAATCTGGAAACCAGCATCCCAATAAATGCGAAAAGCTTTTGCGAATACTTCTGGATCCATCATCCACTCACCATGGTGACCATCAAGATATCCTTCACTCATTTGCATCAACTGACTAAACATTGCGCCATCGGCAAAGAGTTTTACCTGTTGAGGGAGGTATTCAGTAGTGCCTTTGGCGGCAGAGTAGAGTTTTTCGGTCTCAGCAATAACTTGATCTTCAGCAAAATTGGCAACTGCTGGTCTGCCATCTGCAATGTAGTACATGCGAAAAGGAGTCTGAGCATCACCGAGCACCTGATTTTGCATCTCTAACCGTGCCGGCGACGAACTTCCTCCTGGTTCGGCGACCAGAGTACTGCCTGCTGCATGCCAATAATTTTCTGCTTCTTGCAGAGCAGGTAGATAACGATCTGAGCGAAAGAGATCCGCAAAGACAGTGCCAACAATCAAACCTTGTCCTTGCTCCCAGAAGTGTCCTTCTTCGAGATTAGTTTGTGCGCGTATCGATTCTGGCGCACGGTCTATAAGGGCTTGGTCAATACCAAAATATTCCAGCGCCCGGGAATTGTGAATCTGTTCGTGAATAGATCGCTGCAACACTACGATTGGGATCGTGTCGCTAATCTCGTCTAAATCTGCTCGTGTTAATTCGCCGTGGAAATATTGATGAAATCCCCAGGTGTACAACACCTCTGATGGATCGGAATGCTCTGCGACTATTTGGGCAAGACGTTCGCGGTAATCCGCAGCATTCGTAGAACGCTCAATCGTTTTATCTGGCAAAACCCAATCTTCGATTGACAGTATCTCGGCAATGAACAAAAGAGTAGTAAGCCAGGCATGCTCGTGTTGGTTAATCAATCCAGGAATTAGGACCTGATCTTTGAATCGAGTGTCGACTGTTAGAATTTGATCCGTAAAAGCTTGCCTTATCTCATCTAGTGATCCTGTAGCTACAATACGATCTCCAGCTACCGCAACAGCTTCAACCATTGGTTGATCTGAATCCAATGTGACAATTTCAGCAGCTGTGTAAACTATGATCGACGAAGCTTGTTGTGCGAATGATACTGTTATAAAAGAAAATCCGATGACAGTCAGCCCTATCAATAAAGTTCGCGTAATGTGCTTGTACGTTATAATGAGTATCCCTCCATTCAAATAACTATCTTGTTTAAAATATCAAATAAAAAATGAGGTCAGTCTAAACGCTTTTCTATTTCTTTTGATCTAAAACTCATTTAATACAATATTGCGTTTTTTAGGGACGCTAAAGCTGCTGTATCAAATAAATAAAATGCATACTTATGTACGAGCTCTAATTCAGCAGAACTAACCTATTGAATATTGAGAACTGTCCGAAAGCCAATGTGGCTCGTGCCCATGCCGGTATCCTGAGCCTGTCGTGCTGCAGGTCTATACCTTAGGCAGTAATTTTCTGCGCAGAGATATGAGCCTCCCTTTATTACTTTAACTGGAAAATCACCGTGCGCAGGGCTATGACTATTTTCTGATGTAGGCCCTTCAGGGTTTATTGAGCCGTCAGGTAGATGATTTTCGGCATACCAGTTCGATGTCCACTCCCAAACATTACCGATTAGGTCATACGCTCCATAGTCATTCGCCTCAAAGCAGCCTACGGGAGCTAGCCCTGAGTGCATGTCTGCCGAATCATTGGTTAGAGGAAATTCCCCCTGCCAAGTATTCGCGTAGTGATGTCCATGAGGAGCCAATTCATCACCTTCCCATGCGAATAAACCATCGCTCTTGTTTCGGGCAGCTAGCTCAAATTGAGCCTCCGATGGTAAGGAACGCCCTACCCATTCGGCATAGGCTTCAGCGTCGGCATAAGAGACATGTATCACGGGGTAATTGCCTTTACCCTCAATATC
>Ga0308007_10001431_pt1 | contig 10515 bp, 9 predicted proteins | sample Neamet71_FD_203152 | JGI IMG/M metagenome (GOLD analysis project Ga0308007, IMG submission 203152) | Marine microbial communities from water near the shore, Antarctic Ocean - #71 | ecosystem: Environmental > Aquatic > Marine > Unclassified | place: Southern Ocean | collected 2014-06-07
CATGGTATTGACAGACGATTTGGAGCTAGCACTAAGGGTCAGGCGTGTTCAATCGCTCGGCTATGCTGGTGTAAGTGCCACGAAAGGAAAAATTACAAAGTCAGATATTCAAGATCCTAATTATGCCAGACACGTTAGTATGGGCTGGAACTATCGGATGCCTGAGCTATGTTCGGCGGTTGCGTTGGCTCAAATGGAAAATATTGACAGCCTTGTTGACGCCCGAGTCAAGGCAGCGAAAATTTTTAATGATGTTGTTACTGACTGTGATTGGCTAGTAGTGCAAAAAACACCCGAAAACTGTGTAAATACATTTTGGACCTACGTGGTTAAAATTGATGATCCCCGTATCACCTGGCATCAGTTTAGGGACACCTTTGTTGAGAACGGCGGAGATGGAATATATGCCGCATGGATGCTGACATACCTTGAACCAATGTTTCAAAATATGGCACTTTTAGGTAGAGAGCATAATATTCCAGAGTCTAATAAGAGCATGTACAAAAAAGGACTTTGCCCAGTCGCTGAAAATCTGCAGCCTCGACTACTCTGTTTTAAAACTAATTATTGGGATATCAGCGAGGCGCTTAATCAAGCTGATGTGCTTAGGAAAACGATTAAACAGCTAGGTGAGAGCCTTATATGAAACGTATTCTAGTAACCGGAGGTTCTGGTTTATTGGGGGTAAAGCTCGTTTCTGTTTTGAAAAACCTTGGGTTTATTGTTGTCTCACACGGCCGATCTTCGGGTGTCGACGTCATCTGCGACCTTACCTTTCAATCTGAAACGCAGGACATGCTTGACACTGTTGAACCGGATGTGATTATTAACTTAGCTGCGCTCACTGACGTAGATCAATGTGAGCGCACGCCAGACAGAGCTTATTTTTCAAATACAAAAATTGTGGGTAACATATCTAAATGGGTTAAAGAGCATGAGGGATGTTACTTATTACAAATATCTACAGACCAAGTTTATAATAGTGTTGGCCCTCATGTTGAAACGGATCATATATTAAGTAACTATTACGCATTTTCTAAATATGCTGGTGAACTACTAGCACTGCAAGCTAGTGGTGGAGTGTTGAGGACGAATTTTTTTGGGAAAAGTTTATTGAATAGTAGGGCAAGTATGAGTGACTGGGTTTTAAAGAACTTGCGTTCGAATACACCTATTGCTGTCTTTACGGATGTAATGTTTAGTCCTTTGTCAATAAATACACTTTGTAAGATGATTATTCTTATGATTAAAAAACGTCAGGCAGGATTATTTAACTTAGGTAGCAGTGAAGGTATGTCGAAAGCAGATTTTGCTTTTAAATTAGCTGAGAATTTTGGGTTTAATGGCTCAAACATGACACGTGAAAAATCCGAAAGTAAAAACCTGTTTGCCTATAGGCCTAAGGATATGAGAATGGACTCGAGTCTTTTCGAGAGTGTATTTAAAATTAAACTGCCTACACTGGCTCAAGAAATAGTAAATCTTAGGAGCGATTATGATTAATAAGCCAAATAGATCGTTTAAAATAGATGATAAGCAGGTTGGATTTGAACAAAAAGCCTACTTTATTGCCGACATTGCTGCCAATCATGACGGTGATATTGAGCGGGCAAAGAACTTAATATACTTAGCCGCAGAAGCCGGTGCTGATGCTGCAAAATTTCAACACTTTAAGGCAAGCTCTATTGTTAGTGATCATGGATTCAAGACCCTTACTGAAAAAGGTTCTCATCAATCTAGCTGGAAGAAGTCAGTTTTCGAAGTATATGATGATGCATCTGTTAGTTTAAAGTGGACAGAAGAGCTTAAAACAACATGTAAAGATGCAGGGATCACGTTTCTTACTTCACCGTATTCCTTCGACTTAGTTGATGAAGTCTTTGACTACGTCTCTGCATATAAAATTGGTTCTGGTGACATCACATGGGTTGAAATTATTCGATATATTGCGGGTAAACAAAAGCCCTATATTATCGCTGCTGGAGCCTCATCGATGGATGATGTTACTAGATCGGTGTCGGCCGGATTAGCTGTTAATCAAAATTTATGCTTAATGCAATGTAATACAAACTACACTGCTGAATTAGAGAATTTTAAGTATATAAAGTTGAACGTATTAAAATCGTTTCGGGATATGTACCCTGACCTTGTTCTTGGTTTGAGCGACCACACTCATGGCCATGCAACTGTTTTAGGGGCGATAGCGCTAGGCGCAAAGATGATCGAGAAACACTTTACTGACGATAATACACGGGAAGGCCCTGATCATGACTTCGCAATGGATCCACGCGCCTGGAAAGAAATGGTTTTAAGAAGTAGAGAGCTTGAAAATTCTCTTGGTGACGGTATTAAGCAGGTAGAACACAATGAATCAGAAACAGTTATTTTGCAGCGCAGATCAATAAGGTTGGTCCGAGATGTTAAAGTTAACGATGTGCTGAATGCTGAAGACTTTGAAGTATTGCGTCCCTGTCCAATAGATGGACTACCTCCACACCGACTGCAAGAGATCGTTGGACGCGTTCTGGGTAATGATATCAGTAAGGGTGAGTACATCAAGTGGACAGATTTAAAGTAGCAATTGTGATTCCAGCCTTTAATGAAGAAAATACAGTAGCAAGTGTTGTACGGCCTCTTCTTGCCCTAGGCACACCGATTGTGGTTGATGATGGGTCAGTTGATAGCACTGCATATGAAGCATCGAAGGCCGGTGCAGTTGTTGTAAAACATGATGTAAATCGAGGCTATGACGCAGCGCTGAACTCTGGCTTTATTAGAGCTGCTGAATTAGGTTGTGAATATGTTGTAACGATGGATGCTGATGGACAGCATGATTGTAACGTCATAGAGCAGATTATATCGCTATTAGATAATGGTAGTGATGTTGTGCTTGGTATAAGAGACAAAATGCAGCGCTTTGGTGAGCACTGCTTTGCTTCTATGACGAAGTATTATTTGGGGATTCAAGACCCTTTATGTGGGATGAAAGGTTACAAGTTAAAAGTTTATGTGCAGCTTGGTCATTTTGATTCATTTAACTCCATCGGTACTGAACTAGCAGTTTATAGTGCTATTAATAAATTTAAAATAGACCAAATTCCGATTGCTACGAAAAACAGAGCAGATAATCCGCGATTTGGCAGTTTGCTTAGCGCAAACCTTCGTATTTTTCGAGCTATGTTAGTTACGTTTTTAAATATTAAAAATTTAAGAAATAAGAGAAAAATTAAGGCGAAGAATGGACGTTAAATTATTGGTTGATGACGCTGAATTATTTTCTGGAAAGCTCTCAAATATTAATAAATATGTATCAGATTTTTTAAGTGATCATAGTGATGCAGAAGTAATTTCGTTTGTAGACGAACTGCCTCCATTATTTGAAAATAATCATCGCTGCCTAATGTGGAGATCAGCATTTGATTATGAAGTAGTTAATGCGGTTAATGCTCAAGCTTATAAAGATTTGGATTTATTTCATAGTGATTCATATGCCGCTCTTGGTAGCTGCATGGACGCTTTTTACCATGACTATGCAGTAATTTTATTTAAATTAATGATTTATAAAAAGTGTAGAGCTGATTTTACTAATAATGTTCTATTTATAGTTCCAAGTTTTATCAATGCGCCAGAGAAGCATATAGATAAAAGGGGTACTCAACCTCTTTTTAATTTTAATTTTAATTTTAATATTAAAGTACTAAACGTACTAAGTGTAGCGGTCCTTAATGTTATTTTATTTATACCTAGGACATTAGCAGCTATTTTCAACACGATGAAAGTGGCGCTAGCCGAAGTGCATAATAATAATGTATTTTCCGGTATTCAAAATGAGGCTTTCCGTGGTCTTGGAAAACGTATCTTAAATATACTAACTTTATCTTTTAAATTTAACCTTAAGGAAAATACTCTATCACTAGGCACTCTTCTAGGTTCTATTGTTGTAGGTCTAAGTTTAACGATCCTTAATATTGTTTTATTTATACCTAGGGTATTAATAACTATGTTGTTAATTCCTGCAAGGGCCTCATACCCTCATGTTGCTTTATTGAAACCTAGGGTAATTCCTAGAAGGGTCTCATACGAAAACTTTAGGGTCTCATGCAAAAATTTTAGGGCCTCATGCGAAAATTTTAGGATGTCATACAAAAATTTTAGGATGTCATACAAAATAGAATCAAGAAAGTTATTACAGAATAATAAAAAAGGTGACAATGTTATTGTTATTACCTTAGAGGATTCAGGTTCGTTAGTTAACTTAAATCCTGCTGTTTACATTATTGAAAAACTTAGAAATGAAATGAATATAGTGGTTTTAACCTCATCAACTTTCGTTGAAAGAAAAATTAAAGAGGAATGTGAAGGAATAGCTGTTATTAATGTAAGTAATATAAACAATATAAGTGTAATTGGTTATCTTTATCACAATACTTTAAATTTTTTAAAAAAGATATTTACAATCAGAAATGAAAATTTTCCTAATAATATCAATACTGATTTTATTTATGAGGTTAAAAGCAGGTATGTGTACTATAAGAAGTTTTTGTTTTGTTGCCATAGAGCCCTCGATTTGATTCAAAGACATCTTAATGTAAAGTTAGTTTTTAGCATTTATGAGGTTTTACCTATAGCAGTCTCAGCAGGCCGGTGGGCGAAAAGTCATGATATTAGCTGGTTAGGTTTTTTTCCAATCTTATCAGGAGATAGGCCCGATGGTTATTACTTCCCAGCAGATAGGCATTTAGTATATGGCCATCAGCTTGCAGATATGATATCGAGCGTTAAATCTGGCGCTGATATAGACGTTGTAGGATCTCCTACCTACGATCCTTTTGTAGGCCGCAATAAAGCTGAGGATATAGCTTTAGTGAATAGTCTTTTCCCAGCCAAGGGTAATAAAAAAATGGTTGTGGTCGCCACTGAAGCCTTCTCAGACCCTCTGACTGAGATGGGCCCCGTTTTACGCTCGTTATCAAAAATGAAAAATGTTTTCGTTGTTGTAAAGGTTCACCCAAAAGATTCTGTAGATTATTTTAGATCTGTTTCAAGAAAAATAGATGAAAACATAGAGGTTGTTGGAATAGTTGATCTTGGTGCATTGCTAAATTCTTCAGACTTATTGATATGTATTCTGTCTAATTTGATCATATCAGCAGCTATTTTAGGAACACCAACGCTAAGTTGTGATTTTAGTGGCAAGCGCAAAGTCATCGACTTTGTTGAAGAGAACTTATGTTTCGGATGTAACAAAGTTGAAGAGATTGACTCAATAATAGAGAATCTTCTTTGCCTTGGAAAAGAAAGTTCTGTTATTAAGCAAAAGTTAAAACAGGGAATAGTCCGATTTAATGGGCCGAATGATGGTCAAAGCCATTCTCGGATTAAATACATATTATTAGAATATTTGTAACTTATCACTAGAGATTTTATTTCTATGAAAAAACATGTTGTTGTATATAAAGAGGCAGATAGGTACTGTTCATTTCCCCATGTAAGTGTCTTGCCTAACGGAAATCTTGCAGTTGTCTATAGAAAGGCAAGTAAGTTTAGTTCAGACGCAGCGAAAGCAGGTGTTGCTACTCACCATGATCCAGGCTCAAGTATTGAAATGATTGAATCATTTGATATGGGTGAGACATGGGATGTTAAGAATAGCAGGACTATATATGATACTCAGTATGGAGTGAACGATCCTGCTTTAACAATATTGAGCGACAACTCCATCCTTGTCAGGTTCGTAGTCTTAGATATTCGCAAAACATCTGAAATGTCTCACCAGCCGAACAAAATATTTTCTCATCGGACCGAACATGGCCTGGTGACGTCAGTGGTCGGCAATATGGTACTTCGATCATTTGACTCAGGTGAATCTTGGGTTGAAATAGGTGTTGAAAACGTGCCAGAAATAGGTGCTTCATGCAGTAGAGATCCGATCGTAGAGATGAATGATGGATCCTGGTTGATGCCGGTATATACAGGTGCTCCGCAACGCTCAGATATTGCTTGGATAGTTCGCTCAATGGACCAAGGTAAACATTGGTGTGAACCGAGAAGAATAATGTCAGATGAGGCTGGCAAGTATTCGCAACTCCAGGGCGTTAATTATAATGAAACTTCCTTGTTAGATCTTGGTGCTGGTCAGTTGATTGCTATGGTCCGGGGTGATGGCGCATTTCACACTACAGGTGAGGAATTTATGCCAGTTGGCGGTGTTGGTAGTTTGTTTATGGCGCGCAGTTATGACAGCGGCATGAGTTGGTCAAGCCCTCAGGTTACCGGAATTTGGGGGCAGCCAGGTAGTTTACTGCAACTTAATAATGGCAATATCCTGTGCACATATGGCTACAGGCGTGACCCTTTTGGCGTTAGGTGCTGCATCAGTAAAGATGATGGTCATACCTGGGATATCGATAATGAAATTATAATTCGGGACGACAATCCAATCTGGGATTGTGGCTATCCATTTACAATCGAGCTTGAGAGTGGCGTATTATTTACAATATATTATATGTCCGACTCCGAAGGGACTAGATATGTATCCGGAACACACTGGAGTCTAAAGTGATTAAAATAGCATTTATCGGGTCTGACAGTACACATACAGAGGCTTTTGGGGATATTTTGAAGTCTCCAGATTCACCAATTTCGAAGTCAGCTAAGGTCGTGTCAATTTGGGGTGAAGATAGTACACAAGCGCATAAAAAAGCAAAATTGTTAGAAATACCTAAAATTGCGCTGACTGTCGAAGACGCCCTCATAGATGTTGACTTGGCAATGGTTATAACAAGATTTTCAGATAACCACGTGGAATTGGCTGAAAAAGCACTGAGAAAAGGCGTCCCAACTTTCATTGACAAGCCGTTTACCACCAATGTAGATGAAGCTAAATACCTCACTAAACTTGCGAAAGATTTAAGTATTCCTTTGTGTTCTTTTTCCCCACTAAGGTTCTCTAAAGAAATTATTGAACTAAAGCAACTCATTAATAAAGATAAGGGCAAACCATTCTCTGTCCATGGTTCCGTGCCTGCTAACTGCTCTGATCTAGGTGACGATCCTCGACTACAGAGTCCACTTTTTTATGGTATCCATGGATTAGAGATGTTGCTCGAGCTAGTTGGGTCAAATATCAAATCAGTCAGCTACAACTATGGCAATACGTCTATTAGTGTGTCCATTGAAATGGTTAGCGGGAACACGGTTTTGTTTAGCCTGATTAGGAATACAGTTGAATTTTATTGTGTTGGGGTTTACACCAAAAGCCATGCCGTATCAAAAAATATTAAACTCGATGGTAGCTATTATGAAGATGAACTAAACTATTTGGTGAACAGGTTTATGTTTGGCCACCATACGGTCTCTTTAGAAAGCACACTTAAGGCCGTAGAAATATTAGAGACAATTAGAAGAAATGACACTTTGAGGATTAACTAATGTCAGGCGTGATTCAGGTTGGGATTATTGGCACCGGCACAATGGCTGAAATCTATGCTTCTATTATAGAGGCAAGAGCTGATTGTAAGCTAGTTGCTGTAGTGGGGAACTCAAAAAGCAGAACGGCTAGTTTTTCAGAAAAATTCAATGTTGCTGGGTATGCAGACGGTGATTATGGATCTTTGTATCAGAATCATCCAGAGATCAGTACAACGATAATTTCAACACCTGAATGGGTAAGATTAGAACCAGTCAAGTTTGCTGTTCTTAATAGTCAACATATTATCTTAGAAAAGCCTTTTGCAAACAATATTAAAGAAGCCAGCTCGCTAAAAGAGCTGCTGATTAACCATAACAAAGTTGTCGAAGTCTGCCATGTCCTCAGGTATAGTGCTCGATTTTATGCGATGAAGAAAGCAATAGATAATGGTGAGATTGGGGAAGTAAGGCATATGTATGCAAGACGGAACTCAAACTTGCAGCGCGTCCGCAGAGTTCTTGGGCATACTGATCTCGCTTTCTGGTTGACCCCTCATGATATCGACATCATGGGGTGGCTTACTGGGTCACACGTGTCTGAAGTGTTTGCAAGATCGCTTAATGGGCTGAAATCAGAAGATGATTATCTGATTGCGAACCTAAGGTTTAAAAATGGTGTAGATGCGGTACTTGAAAATTCTTGGTGTACGCCCAAGATTAGCGGGTCTGCCCCAGAAGCTAGTTTTGAAGTATGGGGAACTAAAGGGAGTATTTTGCTAAAAGACTATGATATGAATATTAAAATATTCAATCAAAATGAGATGGTCACTACTCCAGATACTTATGAAGACTACGAGCTTTATGGCTTTAGAAATGGTTTTTTTCAGAGCATGATAAATCATTTTATTAAAAAAATTGTGCTTAGTGATATTAGTAAAACATCTATTAACGATGGTGTAGAAACGATAAAAGTATGTGAGATGATTCGCAATTCAATTGATACTTCAACGTTAATCGTTCGATGATATTATCGAAAGAGCGGCCGACTAAAAAGAAAGTTATTTTTTCGGCCAAAGAAGCTGGATCTGCAGCATTAATTGCTGCAATAGCAAAAGATATGAACCTAACAGTTGATAGTGTTTGTTTCATATCAAAAGTTGCAGAACCGTACTTTGAAAACTTGAATATGATCAAGTATATTTGTGACGACAACCTGATTCCCAGTGATGTCAATTTTGAGTTTATATTAAGGACTGTAGATGTTGTTATAATGGGAGCCTCTGCTGGATTTTCAATAGAGAAGCAAATTTACAATCGGTGTATTAACAAAAAAATCCCAATTTATGCATTTATTGATCATTATTGGAATTTATGGCAACGCTTTGCAGCTGCTGACACAGCAGTCAAGTGGGCTTATTTGCCAGATAGAATTTATGTGATGGATAAGGTGTTAAGGGAGAGGATTATTACTCAAGGCGCACCAAGGTCTCGAGTAAAAGTCTTCAATAACCCCTTACTAAATCTGAAAAATACATGTGCCAGTAATAGAGAAAAAAAAGCTGCCCGAAAGATTTTGAACATAGGAGAGAAAACTACAGTAGTGCTGTTTGTTTCTGAATACGGCTTTATTCCTTCCACGCAGTGGCAGTGGGATCAGCCACCTGAGTCTGATATAACGGCTTTATTGCTAATCCTTGTAAGGTCTATTGAAGCCCTTGTGAGCGAACAAAAACAGTCCGTATTATTGTTAATTAAAAAGCATCCATCTGATACGCATGAATGGGCTATTGCCTCTCAAAAACCATTCTGTAGGGTAATTGATGCCTGTGCAAAGGATGTTCTTTTTGGGTCAGTAGATATAGCGTTTGGCTTGAACTCCATGATGTTGCTCGAAGCTTCCAAATGTGGCGTGCCTTCCTATTCTTTTCACAAAAATGGATACGTGCGTGAGACATCTTTGAGTGGTCTCCGTGAGGAAGTTATCGAAATTATAGATGAAAGTGAATGTCATGAAAAAATTATTGATGTGATCAAATCACGGAGTAAAGATTATGGATAAGATAACAACCTATATTGATCAACAGGGAGTGGTTAAAACTGGAGGTTCTCTTGGTAGTGCGTTTAAAAATTTCCAATCCGAGTTTGCTATTGTTAAATATATAATTGGAACGGAACTGCGTATAAAAGTTTTTGATAAAACGCTCGGGTATATCTTCTTGTTTCTTGAACCTTTGCTTATGGCGTCCGTATATTATGTATTGACTATGGTCGTGTTAGGATCAAAAATGGGGAATTTTGGTTTTATGGATCTTTATGTTGCGGTCGTATTCTGGAGATGGTTTTCAAGAACTGTAGACAATGCCCCAGCGCTATTCAACACCTATGGAACCGTATTAAAGCAAACGAATTTTTCTGTATATTCGATCACAATTGCCTATTTAGGTATGGAGTTTATTAACCTGCTACTATCCATGGTAGTGCTTGTTATTTTTTTAGGATTATTTGGCTTTTACCCTAACCCAAATTATTTGTTAATTCCGTTAATCATGCTTTCGCAGCTGTCTCTGATGGTTTTTTTAACTATTCTTGCATCAGTTGGAGGCGCTTTTTTGAAAGACTTGCAGGGTATATTGTATGCATTTGTTGCTATATGGTTTTATATGTCACCAGGTATATACCCAGTTGGAAATATACCTGAGAAGTATTTATGGGTATACAATTTAAACCCTTTTGCACATATTCTTCCAGCGTATAGGTCAATATTATTAAGGGGAGAAACTCCCGATTTTGATGTTTTGGGAATAATGTTTTTATTATTTTCTGTGTTAGCTTTTATTGCTCTAAAATTATTGGCCAAAGCGCGCTATCATTTTTTCTCATACCTTTAAGATAATATTATGAAAAATTCCAAATTAAAGAAAAATTCCAAATTAAAGAAAAATTCTACATTAAATAGCTTTTTAACTAGTGGTTATGTTGACTACTCTAAAGATACTAACTTCAGATTTTCAACAGATCTTCTCCCAGATAAGTTAATGCAAGCAATTGAATCTTTAGTTTTAAGGCGATCGCTAGGCGCTAAAGACTGGAGACCCTTAGTTGATG